>Ga0068855_100000900_pt1 | contig 36848 bp, 31 predicted proteins | sample KBSCornC52_FD_66592 | JGI IMG/M metagenome (GOLD analysis project Ga0068855, IMG submission 66592) | Corn rhizosphere microbial communities from Kellogg Biological Station, Michigan, USA - KBS Corn C5-2 | ecosystem: Host-associated > Plants > Roots > Rhizosphere > Soil ...
TCGAGATCGCTATGTCCAGGTGGGACGTGTTCCAGGAGCTCGAGAAGCAGGCGAAGGACCTCGAAGACAAGCTGGAGACCCGCAAGTCGGTGGACCGCGCCAAGGGTATCCTGATGGACCAGTACGGGCTGAAGGAGCAGGAGGCGTTCCGCCGCATCCAGGTCCAGTCCATGAATACACGCAAGTCGATGCGCGAGATCGCCGAAGCGATCATCATCGCCAACAACGTGTAGGTCAACGGCAAGTGCTTTGAAACCACGAATTTACACGAATGAGCACGAATAACGGCTGGAGCAACGGCAGCCGTTATAAACGGTATGAACATGACGGGGAAGGGTTGGTGCCGCTCTTCGTGTGCATTCGTGTGTATTCGTGGTTTCTTCAGGGCTTTGACGTACTTCTGCCACGGGAATTGAAAGATGCGTAATCCTCTTCCATCCAAGCGGCTTATCCTGGCGAGGCGCCGCAGCGACAATCCCGATGTGGCTCTGCTACAGGCAGAGCTGGAGCGGTCGGAGCGGCAGCTTCACGATGCGCGCATGCTGGTAGAGAAGCTGCGGGCCGACGTCGAGGAGAAAGCGGGCGAGGCCGAGGCGCTGCGGCGCGTTGGCGAGGCCACCGGCTCGGCATTCGACCTCGAAGAGATGCTGAAGGTTACCGCCGACATCGCCACGAGCGTGACCGGCACCGATTCCTGCCAGGTCTACCTCTACGATAAGACGCGGGAGGAGCTGATCCTGCGCGCCGCCGACGAGACCGCCCAGGGCATGATTGGGAAGATCCGGCTCAAGCTCGGAGAGGGGATCACAGGCTGGGTTGCGCGCGAGCGGAAGTTCGTGTCCGTGACGAGCGGCGCATCCTCCGACCACCGGTTCAAGTATTTCCCGGAGATCCACGAAGAGGACTACGAATCGATGCTCTCCGTGCCGCTGGTCGCGCGCGGCGAGGTGCTCGGGGTCATTAACGTCCGCACGGTGCGCCCGCACGCCTACACCAAGAGCCAGGTGCGGCTTCTCTCCGGAATCGCCAACCAGGTTGCCGGCGCCATCGAGAAGACGCGACGCGCTCGTGACCTGGAGAAGACCAAGGTCCAGCTCCACACGCTGTCCGAGGTGAGCCAGGCCATCGCCTCCAACGTCTACATCGACGAGGTGCTCCACCTCTTCGTCGAGATGACGGCGAAGACGATGAACTACAAGATATGCACGGTGCTGCTGCTCGACCCCGACAAGAACGAGCTGGTGCTGAAGGCGACGCAGTCCAAGAGCCCGGAGTACAACAAGAAGAAGCACCCCAAGGTGGGCGAATCGATCGCGGGTCGTTCGGTGTCGGAGGGGCGGGTCATCACCGTTCCCGACGTGCGGAAGCACCCGGACTACCTCTTCCCGGACGTCGCCCAGAAGGCCGGCGTCTGCTCGCTCGCCAGCGTCCCGATGGTGATTCGCGGACAGGTCGTCGGCGTGCTGAACTGCTACACCGAGAAGCTCCATGCGTTCAGCAAGGAGGAGATAACCATCCTCCAGGCGCTCTCGACGCAGGCCGCGTTTGCCGTGGAGCACGCCAAGTTGATGGTCCGGTCCGCGGTGATTCAGGAGATGCACCACCGCGTCAAGAACAACCTCCAGCAGATCGCGAGCCTGGTGCGGCTCCAGACCCATTTCAGCAAGTATGAATCGGCGGACCAGGCGCTGAACGACACGCTGAACCGCATTCTGGCCATCGCGGCGGTGCACGAGCTCCTCTCGCGCGACGACCTCGACACCGTGAGCGTGAAGAAAGTGGCCGAGCAGATACTGACCGCGACGAAGCAGAGCGTGGTCGCGCCCGACAAGCTGCTCTATACGCGGGTGGAGGGCCCGGACATCCGGCTGCCGCTGAATCAGGCGACCTCGCTGGCGCTGGTGGTGAATGAGCTGGTGCAGAACGCGGTGGAGCACGGATTCCGCAACCTGAACGAGGGCCGCATCTTTATTCAGCTCGAGCAGAGCGAGACGGACATCTGCCTGACCGTGGTGAACGACGGGGAGCCGCTGCCGGAAGGGTTCGATCTCACGACCACGAAGAGCCTGGGCCTGCGGATCGTGACGGACCTGGTGCGTGGCGGTCTCGGCGGCGCGTTCACGATGGAGAATCGGGACGGGATTCTGGCGACAGTGCGGTTTCCGCGGTAATGCCACGCGTAGTCCGCAATGCTATAGATTCGTCGCCCGCCTGCACCTGACGCAGGCGGGCGACGATTGTTGGCGTGGTGGTGCGTTTATTTTGGAGCTTGCTTGGCGGCGGCGAGCATCTGTTTGGCCTGGTCGGTGAACTCGGCCGGAGCGCCCTTCGTCGCCAGAACCGCATCGAGAGCGGGAATCGCGTCCTTTGGCTTCTGCTGCTCGAATCGGCAGGCGGCGATGCTGATGTAGGCGTAAGCGCGGTCGTAGGGGGTTTTCGCGGCCTTGGCGCCCTTCTCGAACTCCGGGACCGCCTTGTCAATCTGGTGCTTCTCCTGGTAGTAGTCGCCAATCGCGTTATACGTGGAGGCGAGCAGGCCCGTGGAGTTGCCAGGATCGGCTTTGGCGGCGTTCGCCAGCGCGGCCTCCGCCTTCTGGATTTCGCCCTTGCCGGCGTAGATGGACGCAAGCTTCGCCGCGGTGGTCGCGTCCGCGGGGTTCGCCTTATAGCGCGCTTCCAGGGCCGGGAGGTCCCGATGCGCCGTCACGAACTTCGTCAGGTCCTGCGAGAACCCGTCCGCCGGCTTGTACCCGACGATGATTCCCTCGACCTTGCCGTCGCCATTCAGGAAGAGGATGGTCGGGTAGCCTGTCACACCGTACTTCTTTGCGACGGCGACGCCCTCTTTCTCCGCGTTAATCTTGACCGGGACAACCTGCCCCGTGAGCTGGATGACCTTCGGGTCCTTGTAGGTCGTGGCCTCCAGCCGCTTGCACCACCCTCACCAATCTGTGTAGAAGTCGGCCATGACGAGCTTGTTCGTCTTTTTGGCCTGAGCGACAGCGGAATCGAACGTCTTTACCCATGGGATTTCCGCCGCGTTGACGGCGCTTGTCATGAGCGCGAGGGCCGCCGTGGAAACCATGTGAGCTGCGATGGTTCTTCTCATCGTCCATCTCCTTTCGCGAGATACCCACATTCTATGTCCAGGCGGGCGGTGTTGTCAAGCACTATTGCCAGCCAGAGAATACGCCGAATCACTGATCGGCAGGAATAGCGGGCTTCCGCGCGCGTCTGTCATAATGGAGGGCAAAGCCGCCCGGGCGCTGTCCCTTCGCGCCGTGATGGAGCCTGCCTTGGACATTCCCAACCTCTCTACCGCGTTCCCCTGCTCCCTGGCCGTCGAGCCGCCCCTCGATCCGGGGTTCCGGCCGGCGTCGCTCGTGAAGCGCGCGTTTCGTCAGGCGGTGGAGGAGTCGGGGAGCGGCGTTCCGCTCCGGCTCGCGCTCGAGCGCGCCGATGGCTCCGTCTCGACCTTCGAAGTGCGGGTGTTTGCGCCGGGCTCTCCCCAATCCGCAACGAATCTGCGCTGCGTCGAGAGAATAGTCAAGTTTCTGCTCTGGCAACGGGGTGGATGGAAGGTCTACGTGGGCGGCCCGGCTGAGATCGGTGAATACGTCCGTGCGACCTATGCGCCGGGCGGCTCGCGCGCTTTCGACGCGGAGTTCATGGGGGGGGTCTACGAGCGGCCGTTCACCGTGATCGTTTGCGATCCCGACGCCGTGCCGGCCGAGAAGGAGGCGTCGATCCCGCTCGGCCGGCACCTGGACGGCTGCCGCGTCGGGTTCGACCTGGGGGCCAGCGACCGCAAGGCGAGCGCCGTCGTGGGCGGGGAGGCGATCTACAGCGAGGAGGTCCCCTGGGACCCGCGGAACCAGTCCGACTCGGACTACCACTACCAGGGCGTGCTCGACTCGATTCGGCGCGCGGCATCGAAGCTGCCGCGGCTCGACGCAGTGGGAGGGAGCGCTGCCGGCGTCTACATCAACAACCGGGCGCGCGTGGCTTCCCTCTTCCGCGGCGTGTCGAAGGAAGACTTCGAGGCGAAGATCGCCCCCATGTTCGTCCGAATCGGGCAGGAGCTTGGCGTGCCGCTCCAAGTCGTGAACGACGGCGAGGTGACCGCGCTGGCCGGGTCGATGTCGCTGGGCGAAAACCCCGTGCTGGGAATAGCGATGGGCTCCAGCGAAGCGGCCGGTTATGTGAACGCGCAGGGCAGGATCACCGGCTGGCTGAACGAGCTGGCATTCGCGCCCATCGACTACCGCGACAACGGGCCGATGGACGAATGGTCGAGCGATTCCGGCTGCGGCGTACAATACTTTTCGCAGGTCGGCGCGATTCGGGTGGCGAGGTCGGCGGGCATGACATTCACCGCGGGCAGCTTACCCGAGAAGCTGGTCGAGCTCCAGCAGAAGATGGCGCTGGGCAGCGACCTCGCGAGGCGCGTCTATGAGACGATCGGGGTATATCTCGGCTACGGGATGGCGCACTACGCCGATTTCTACGACCTGAAGCACGTGCTGATTCTGGGGCGCGTGACGACCGGCGAGGGCGGCGACGTGATCGTCGACATGGCTAATGAAGTGCTGCGTGCCGATTTCCCGGCACTAAGCGGGCGAATACATATGGCGCTGCCGGACGAAAAGGCACGGCGCGTCGGCCAGTCCATCGCCGCCGCCAGCCTGCCAGCATTTTAGTCACCGCCCGCTTCGCCAGGGACGCAGAGAACGCGGAGAACGTCAAAGGCGTGTTTCGCGGACAAATTCTCTATTCGCCGATGCAGATGATGTGGGACTGCGTGCGGAAGAGTATCGCGCCGCCCGAGAGGGCGGGAGACGCCATGCAGATTTCGCCGAGCGGATTGGTGGAGAGCATCTCGAATTTCGGGCCGGCCTTCACCACAAATACCTCCCCTTCCTCGCTGGTGTAGTAGAGCTTGCCGTCCGCGGCGACGCCCGAGGCCGTGAACCCGGTCCGGCCCGTGCCGAGGCGCTCCGAGTAGATTTCCTTCCCCGTCGCAGCCTCGTAACAGCTCAGGACCCCGGTGTCGCGACAGACGTACAGATGGTCGCCATAGACGAGCGGCGTCTGCATATAAGCGCCGCCCCGGTCCTTGAACCAGGCGAAGTTGGCGTTGGGCGAGCCGGCGGCCGGCGGCGTGAGCTCTCCCTTCGCGGTCGTCCGGATCGCGTAGATAGGGGCCATCCGGCCGTGGGCATTGGTAATGTAGATGATTCCGTTGGCTGCGACCGGAGTCGGGACGGGGATGTCGCCGCCGCCCATGAGGGTCCAGACGTTCTTTCCGGTGTCCGCATCGTAGCCGGCGATCTGGTTGTAGCCGTTCACCACCAGCATTTTGCGGTCGCCTGCGCGACAGAGGCAGGGGGTGGACCACGTCGGGACGTCGCCGCGCTTCGTCCGCCAGATGTCGCGGCCATCCTTCGCGTCCAGCGCTGCGAGGAACGAGTTCTTCTGGACGTCGCACTGAACATAGATCCGGCCGTCGGCGAGAAGCGGGGAAGAGCCGAAGCCCCATTGCGCGTCCGGAACCTGGTAGTAGCCTGAATCGAGCAATCCGAGGTCCTTCTTCCAGAGCAGCTTCCCCTCCATATCGTAGCAAAAGAGGCCCTCCGACCCGAAGGAGACGACGACGCGCTTCCCGTCCGTCGTGGGGCTCGGATTCGCGTGGGTGGATTTGGTGTGCCTCTTGATCTTCGGGACGCCCTTGTACGCCTCGCGCTGCCAGAGTATCTTGCCGGTCTTCTTGTCGAGGCAGAGAACCATGTAGGTGTGGATGGTACTGTCGTCGACCGGCGTGATGTCGCCGTAGAGACCGACCTTCAGCTTGTCTTCGGCCCTGCCGCTAAGGGCGGTCGTGACGAAGACGCGGTCGCCCCATACCACCGGGCTGCTGTGGCCGAGGCCGGGGATGGCGGTCTTCCAGCGGACACCCTTCGCGGATTCGACATTCCACGTCGTCGGAGTCGCGAATCCCTCGGCGATGCCGCTGGCGGAGGGGCCGCGGAACGAGGGCCAATCGGAGTTCGCCGCTGAATCCGGAACCGTTCCGGCGGTCGATATGCATATCAGGACAAGGGCGGCGAAGAGTGCGCTCATGATGTTTCTCCCTGATGAACCTCTGGAGCAATGGTTTCAATCCGATTCGCCGCGTAATGGCTTTGTCCTTCCGTCCGCGCATTATTGCGTCCGGTTACATTTCTTGAGCGATGCTGTCTATTGTATGGGAATTGGCCGACCGTGGCATCGATTCGGGCGCGGACGGGAGGAGTATGGGCGCCGCCGTCTAAATACCATAGGGTCGAACGAGATCAATTTCGCCCGCGGCGTCACTGCCGGGCGCTCACCCCGGTGATTCCGGCCGCCGCGCCGAACACCGAAGGAGGCACAGCCATTAACACCCCACGCCTGTCCACCCGACGTGGCTTCACGCTGATCGAGCTGCTCGTCGTTATCGCAATTATCGCGATTCTCGCGGCCATCCTCTTCCCCGTCTTCGCGCAGGCCCGCGAAAAGGCCCGCCAGACGAGCTGCCTCTCGAACGAGAAGCAGTACTCGCTCGCCACCCTGATGTACGTTCAGGACTATGACGAGACGATGCCCTACAGCGCTTATCTCGCCGGCACATGCGTCGCGACCTACTACTGGGCGGTCACGCCTTATGTGAAGAACGACCAAATCAACGTGTGCCCGTCCGAGCCACAGGCAATGAAGCTGGTGGACCTGGTGGGAGTTCCCTGCACCGGTACGCCGCCCTACAACAGCTACGCCGTGAACGGATCGCTGTTCGTGAATGGGTTCATTCCCGGTGCGAGCCCCGTCGCTCTGGCGGCCATCAACCGTCCGGCCGAAACGATAATGACCTACGACGGCAACGTGGGATTCGGGCCGGCGAACAGCCAGGTGCAAGTCGTTCAGGGGCGGCACAGCGAGCAGTTCAACGCCAACTCGGTGGACGGCCACGCGAAAGCAATCAAGGCGAACCTGTTCGGCGCGATTCAGCAGTTCACGGTGATGGGGCCGGGCAAGCAGCTCAAGACGTGGAAGGTCGGTGCGGGCGGCGGATTCTACGCCAATATGATCGAGTGCAACGGCATTCCGCAGTAGGATGGGTCGCTGGGTCGTTGGCTGCACACTGCCGAGGTTGATTGTTCCAGGAGGTGGGAGATGATGAGCGGCTCTGGTGTGGTTGCTTTACGGAGGCTGGCGCTGCGCGTCATTGTCTCGGCAGGTGCGATCGTTCTGGCGGCAGGTGTTGCGGTGATGGCCGGCGCGACGGACTGGCCGCAGTGGCTTGGGCCGGATCGGAACGGTGTCTCGAAGGAGACCGGGCTGCTGAAGTCGTGGCCGGAGGGCGGCCCAAAGCTCCTCTGGAAGGCCACGGGGCTCGGCGAGGCGCATGCAACGCCATCGGTCGCCGCCGGCAGGGTGTACGGGATGGGGCTTCGCGGCAACGACGAGGTCATCTGGTGCCTGAACGACCAGAGCGGCAAGGAGCTGTGGGCGACGAAGGTCGCGGACGGAATCACGCTCGGCGGCAACCAGGGCGGCTACGGTCCCCGGTCAACGCCCACGGTCGATGGAAACCGCCTCTACGCGCTCGGCGTGGGCGGCGATCTGGCGTGCCTCGATTCGATGACCGGAAAGAAGATCTGGCAGAAGAGCTTCACGAAGGAGTTTGGCGCGGAGGTCCCGCAGTGGGGCTTCAGCGAATCGCCCCTCGTGGACGGAAACAACGTAATTGGAGCGCCTGGCGGCCGGAATGCGACCGTGGTCGCATTCAACAAGGCGACGGGCGACGTGGTCTGGAAGTGCGTCACCCCGGAAGGCGACCACGCGCACTATACGTCGGCGATTCTCGCGAATGTGAACGGCCAGAAGCAGATCATCCACTTCCTGAGCGGCGGCGTCGTCGGCATTTCCGCGGCGGACGGAAAGTTCCTGTGGCGGTACGACCATCCGGCCAACAAAATAGCCACCTGCCCAACGCCCATCTACCGCGACGGGTTCGTCTTCGCCGCGTCCGGCTACAACACGGGCGGCGGTCAGGTGAAGCTCACAGCCGGCCCGACCGGAACGACCGCGACGGAGACGTACTTCACGCGCAATATGACGAATCACCACGGCGGCTATGTGCTCATCGGGGACTACGTCTACGGATTCGACGACCGGAACCGCGGCCTGGTCTGCCTCGACTGGAAGACCGGCGACATGAAGTGGACGAATCCGAGCGTTGGGAAAGGGTCTGTAACCGCGGCGGACGGGATGATAGTCGCCCGCAGCGAGCGGGGTCCGATCGCCCTGGTGCAGGCGTCGCCAGACGGTTACAAGGAGCTGGGTCGGTTCGACCAGCCCGAACGCTCGAATGCGCCCGCATGGCCGCACCCGGTCATCGCGAACGGCAAGCTCTATATCCGCGATATGGAAAATCTGTTCTGCTATGACATCAAGGCGAAATGAGCGATTCCCGATGACACATGGTCGAAAATGGGTTCGTTTCGTAATTCTGATGTTTGCGGCAACATCCGCGTCGCTGTGCCTGGCCGCGGACTGGCCGCAGTGGCGAGGTCCGGCGCGTAACGGGATTTCGGCTGAGAAGGGCTGGTCCTCGTCCTGGGCCAGTGGGCCGCACAAGGTCTGGTCCGCGCGTGTCGGGCTCGGCTGGTCGGCCATGTCGGTTGTCGGCAGCCGCCTCTATACCGCAGGATGGGCGAACGGCCAGGACACGATCTGGTGTCTGGACGCGCTCTCGGGCAAGCCAATCTGGAAGTGGAGCTATCCCTGTGACGGCGGGTCCCGCTATGGCGGCGATGGCTACGGCGGTCCCCGCGCCGAGCCCACGGTTGACGGCGGCAATGTCTACATCATGTCCATCGAGGGCGGAGTGGCCTGCCTCAACGCGCAGACCGGCAAGGTCGTCTGGGGCAGAAATGTCGCGCGGGAGACGGGCGCCGGAGCGCCACAATGGGGCTTCGCCGGGTCGCCACTCGTCGAAGGGAATCTGCTGATTCTCAACATCGGCGAGACCGGGACCGCCCTGGACAAGAGCACCGGCAAGATCGTCTGGAAGTCAGGCGGCACGGGCGGCTACTCCTCGCCCGCACCGTACACCATGGGCCGGCAGCGCGCGGTCGCCCTCTTCTCGTCGAAGAGCGTGGTGGCGGTCAATCCGGCAAACGGCGCGGTCCTGTGGCGGCACCCGTGGGAGACGAACTTCGACGTCAATGCCGCCGACCCGATCTTCGCCGGTACGGACGTCTTCATCTCGTCGAACTACGGCCGCGGCTGCGCGCTTCTTCGGCCGAGCGGGAATCGGGCGCAGGTCGTCTGGGAGAACCGCTCGATGAAGAATCACTTCAGCACGAGCGTGATGGTCAATGGCGGTATCTTCGGAAACGACGACGGGCGGCTGAAATGCCTGGACCTGGCCACGGGAAACGAGCGCTGGTCCGCGCGCGGAGGTCTCGGCAAGGGCGGGCTCATCGCGTCGGACAACAAGCTGATCCTTCTCACGGAGCGTGGCGAGCTGGTCGTAGTACAGGCAGACCCTGGTCGTTACTCTGAGCTGGCGCGCGCTAAAATCCTCGATGGCACCTGCTGGACGCACCCCGTCCTCGCCAACGGCCGCATCTACGCCCGCTCCCACGAGGGCGACCTGGTCTGCCTGGACGTGCGCGGAAAGTGAGATAACTGCCATGACCGTAGAACTCAGGCCAGAAACGGAAGCAAGGCTGCTGGAGCTTTCGCGGCTCCAGGGCAGGGACCCGGCCGACATTATCGAAGAGGCGTTAAGCGCCGCCATGCCATGGTCGATTCACGACGACCCCGAAGAGGAGAGGGCCATTCTGGAATCACTGGCAGCAGCCGAAGCGGGGCGGGAACGTCCCCTCGCTGACGTAATGCGCGACCTTCGCCAACGGCGACCCGGCCCCGGGGTATGAGTACGGAAGGACAAGACCACCCGGTTGCCTACAATGTGCAGGTTTCCGAGGCAGCGGAGGCGCAACTGGCGGAGGTCTGGGATACCCTGTTCATGCGGGACCCTAATCTGGCGCTCGAATGGCAGGAGCAAATGAATGCAGCGCTTGAGGGCCTTTCCGAGTTTCCGCGTCGCTATCAACGTGCCTCAGAACCCGAGGAATCTACGGCGGAGATCAGGAGTTTTGTCAACCGGTATAAAGCTATCGTGTACCGCGTGACCTACGCCATCATCGAAACGGACGAATCGAATCCGTTGGTACGAATTCTTCGAGTGAGATACGCGGCCCGGGGCGAGTAGGCCGAAGCCGGTATCCGCTTGCCTCAGTTACGACCGGACATTTAGCAGTGCTGGCATTCCTATTCTCAAACGCATCACCATCATGAGGTTTCCAAGATGAAAGCAGTTCGAATTCTGACGGCGGTCCTGGCCGCCGTCGCAATGGTCCGGCCCGCAATGGCGGACGTGAAGGGGTGGCTCGACTGGCGCGGGCCGTTCCAGACGGGAGTCTCGCCCGAGAAAGGCCTCCCGGACACGTGGGCGCTGGGCGGCGCAAACGACCTTTGGCACATCGACATCGCGTCGGGGGGCTCGCCGGTCATCGCGAACGGGCACGTTTATGTGTTCGGCTACAACGGCGAGGGGCCGGACCTTCGCGAGGTCCTGCTGTGCGCCGACGCCGAAACCGGCAAGGTGCTATGGGAGAAGTACTTCAACGACTACTTGAGCGACATCACTTACAACCGCTACGCCATCGGCAGCCCCTGCATCGACCCGGATTCGGGCAACGTGTACGCGATTACGGCGGCGGGGATATTCTCCTGCTACACGCCGGATGGGAAGCTCGTCTTCCAGCATCCGATGATGGAGAAGTGGGGCCGGCTGACGTTTACGAACGGGCGAAACGGCGGGCCGGTCATCGAAAACGACCTGGTCATCGTCCGCGGAATCACGTCCAACTGGGGCGGCGAGGGCGCGGCCCAGGATCGACTCTACGCGTTCGACAAGAAGACAGGTAACCTCGTCTGGTCGACCAGCCCGGCTGCGCCTCCGAAGGACAACTCGTTCGCGAGGCCGTGGTTCGCGTGGCGGAACGGCAAGCGGGTCCTCTACACGGGCAACGGCGACGGCTCGATGATCTGCGTGAACGCGCGGACCGGCGAGCCCATCTGGCGCTACCCCATCACGGCGGGCGGCATGAACGCCTCCGTGGTCGTATACAAGGGGATGGCGATCGGGATTCACGCGGACGAGAATCTCGACACGTCGGACACCGGCCGGATGGTCGCCGTAAAGGTGGATTCGGAGCCGAAGCCGGCCGAAGGGCTCCCGCCACAGCTCGACAAGAGCTGTGAGGCGTGGCACAACGAGCTGGCCTCCATCTCCAGCTCGCCAATCCTGGTCGGGAATCGAATCTACGAAGTGATCAAGACCGGGGTGCTCTGCTGCGTAGACGCGGACACCGGCAAGATTCTCTGGCGCTACAAGCTGGGGCCGGACGAGCTGCACGCCTCCCCACTTTATGCAGAGGGCAGGCTCTACATCCCGATTCAGGACGGGCTCTTCTACATCATCAAGCCGACCGAGACGGGTGCGCGGGAGCTCTGCAAGGTGCAGCTCGAAGGCCGCTGCATCGGCGCGCCGGCCGCCTGGAACGGCAAGGTCTACGTGACGTCGACGAACAAGCTCTACTGCTTCGGGCGAAAGGGCAATAACCCCGGCGTCCCGAAGGACATCGCGTGGAAGGAGGCCTACCCGAAACCGGGACCGACCGTCGCGCTCCAGGTCATCCCCTCGGAAGTGCTGCTGCGGCCCGGCGAGCACGCGAAGTTCACGTTGCGCGGAATCGACGCGAACGGCCTCCCGACCGAGACGTTCGACCCCGCGAAGGCGACATGGGCGCACTTCATTCCGCCGACCGCGAAGGTGAAGTCGGAGATGAAGGGGGAGTTCGGGTCGAACGGCGAGCTCACCGCCGGAACGGATAACACGTGGTCGGCGGGCGCGTACATGTGCACGATAGAAGGGCACAAGGGAATCATGCGCGGCCGCGTGCTTCCGGCGGCGCCCTACAAGGTGGATTTCGAGAACTTCGAGCCGACAGAGACGAATCCAAACGATCCCAGCTCCAAATTCGCCTATCCCCCGCTGCCCTGGATCGGCGCGCGATTCAAGTTCGACGTGCGAGAGGTGGACGGCAACAAGGTGCTGGCGAAGACGCTGGATAACATCTTCTTCCAGCGCGCGGTCGTCTTTCTGGGCCACCCGGACGAGAAGAACTACACGATGGAGGCGGACGTGATGACGGATGGCAGCCGCCGCGTCATGTCATCCGTCGGACTCGTGAATCAGCGCTACTTCATCAACCTGGAGGGCAACGCTCAGGAGATCCAGATAGTCTCCAACCCGGAGCGAATTCACGCGGTCGCGCCGTTCAAGTGGAAGGCGCACGAGTGGTACCACCTGAAGACGCGCGTGGACGTGGCGGCGGACGGGAGCGGCGTGGTGCGGGCGAAGGCGTGGAAGAAGGGCGATCCGGAGCCGGCGGGCTGGCTCATCGAGTTCAACCACAGGCACGCTCACCTGAACGGCTCGCCGGGGCTCTACGGGTTTGCGCCGCAGTCGCTCTACAAGGTCTACATCGACAACATCGCGGTGACGCCGAACGCGCAGCAGACGGCGAGGAGATAGCCCTAACCCCCGGCCCCTTCCCCGCGACGAAACGGCTGTCGCGGGGAAGGGGAGCCAGGGCGGCGGGATCGTGCGTCGGATATTCGGATATTAGGTACGTGTGGCGGGCATAAGGTGGGAATCATGATGCATATGAGTCATAGACGAGTGGCCGGTGCCGCTGGTGTTGCGGCGCTGACGGCGGTGGCGCTTCCGATGCTGGTCCGGGCGGACGACTGGCCGGCGTGGGGCCGCACCTCCGAGCGTAACAACGTTTCTCCGGAGACGGGAATCGTCGATACGTGGTCGCCAGGCGAGTTCAAAGCCGGGTCGGAAGAGATCGATCTCGCGACTGCGAAGAACGTGAAATGGGTCGCCAAAATGGGCTCGCAGACATACGGCAATGTCACGGTCGCGGGCGGCAGGGTCTTCATCGGGACGAACAACGAATCGCCGCGCGACCCGGACGTGAAGGGCGACCGCGGCATCCTGCTCTGCCTCGACGAGAAGACGGGCAAGCTCAACTGGCAGCTCGCGGTGCCGAAGCTCGGCACGGGGAAGATCAGCGACTGGGAGTATCTGGGCCTCTGCTCGTCGCCCACCGTGGTCGATGACAAGGTCTACATCGTCACCAACCGCAACGAGGTGATGTGCCTCGACGTGAAAGGGCAAGCGGATGGGAATCAGGGTCCGTTCATGGATGAGGCCCAGTACAAGGCCGGGCCCGGAAAGCCGCCGGCGAAGATAGGGCCGCAGGACGCCGATATCCTCTGGAAGTTCTCGATGCGCGAGGAGCTGGGCGTCTTCCCGCACAACATCACGAACAACGCGCCGCTCGTGTTCGGCGACAAGGTGGTCGTGGCGACCTCCAACGGGGTGGACTGGGCGCACACCAACATCCCGAACCCGAAGGCGCCTGCCCTGATCATGCTCGACCGCAACACAGGCAAGCTGCTGGGCGAAGAGGACGAGGGAATCTGCACCCGCACGTTCCACTCAAACTGGTCGTCGCCCTCTCACGGCGTCGTGAACGGGAAGGACCTGATCATCTTCGGCGGCGGCGACGGCTGGTGCTATGGCTTCACGACGGACACGAAGAAGGTGGACGACCGCGATATCCTCCAGCTTGCGTGGAAGTTCGACTGCGACCTGCCGCAGTACCGGATGAAGGACGGCAAGCCGCTCAAGTACGCGACTTACGACGGGCCGAGCGAGGTGATTGCGACGCCGGTCTTCCACGAGGGCCGCGTGTACGTTCCGATCGGGCAGGACCCGGAGCACGGCGAGGGCGTGGGCAATTTCTCGTGCATCGACGCCTCCAAGACGGGCGACATCACGACCTCCGGCAAGATCTGGAACTACGACAAGATCCATCGGTCGCTCGGCACGCCGGTTGTCTACAAGGACATGGTGTTCGAGCAGGACTTCAGTGGCTTCCTGCACTGCCTCGATGCCAACACGGGCAAGCCGAACTGGGTTTACGACACGAAGAGCCACATCTGGGGCTCGCCGATGGTGGTGGACGGGAAGGTCTACTTCGGTACCGAAGACGGCGACGTCGTAATCCTGGCGGCGGACAAGACGATGAAGGTAGTGAACAAGATCGACATGAAGGCGCCGATCTACTCCTCCCCCATCGTCGCCAACGGAACGCTCTTCATCGCCACGCAGACCCATCTATACGCAATCGGGAAGCAGTAGGCGTGATGAAGTGATGGGTCGCCGGGCTCTTGACGTCATTCCGAGAGAGCCCTGGCGACCGAGGAATCCGGCGCTTCTTCTATCAGCAGGCACGGCCGCCGGATTCTTCACTTCGTTCAGAATGACGTCAAGTGCGACGACCCGCAGTTTCAGTGGAGAATTTCGTCTATGAAATGGCTGTTGGCGGCCCTTGTTTTGGCGTATGCGGCGCTGCACCAGGATAGCTGGAACTGGACGAATCGGACGCTGGTGGGCGGGGTGCTGCCGGCGGGGCTGGCCTATCACGCCATGTACTCCATCGGCGCGGCCGTGCTGATGGCGATTCTGGTGAAGTTCGCGTGGCCGGCGGAGCTGGAGAACGTGCAGCCGGAGCCGGGTGTCGGTGAAGCGGCGCGCGAGGAGGGCGGACATTGATTCCGGTCATCGTCATCCTCGTCTACCTCTGCGTCATCGGCTATATCGGGTCGGCGGCGTTCAAGCGGTCGAAGGCCAATACGGAGGACTTCTTCCTCGCGGGACGGTCCGTCGGCGCGGTCGTTTTCTTTCTCTCGCTCTTTGCGACCAACATGACCTCGGTTGCGATTCTGGGCAGCTCCGGCGCGGCATACAAGCAGGGAATCGGGGTTTACGGGCTGATGGCCTCCTCGTCGGGGCTCATCATTCCGCTCACGATCCTGCTGATCGGAACGCGGCTCTGGGCGCTCGGCAAGCGCTTCGGGCACATGACGCAGGTCCAGCTCTTCCGAGACCGGTGGGAGTGCTCCGGAATCGGCACGTTCATCTTCGCGCTGACGGCGGCGATGCTTCTCCCTTACCTCATTGTGTCCATGGCCGGGGGCGGCCACGTGCTGGCGACGATCTCCAGCGTAAACGGTGCGCCGCCCCTCATCCCCTTCTGGCTCGGATGCCTCATCGTGGCGGTGGTCGTGACGGCGAACGTCTTCTTTGGGGGTATGCGCGGGGTCGTCTGGGTGAACGTCTTCCAGACCATCCTGTTCGTGACGTTCGGGACCATCGCGCTGGTTACCATCAGCGCAAATCTTCCCGGCGGCCTCGGAGGGGTGCTCGGTAAGCTCGCCGGAACGCCGGGCGGCGCCCTGCTCGCGCGCGACCGGATGCCGCCGGAGACCTTCTTCAGCTACATGTTCATCCCCTTCAGCTCCATTATGTTTCCGCACATGGCGATCATGTGCCTCTCCGCGAGGAAGCTGTCGGCGTTCAAGAACACGGTCATCGCCTACCCCATCGCCATTATGTTTACGTGGCTGCCCTGCGTGTTTCTCGGCGTGGTCGCCGCGGCGGTGATCCCCGGACTGGTCGGAACGGATACGGATACCGTACTGCTCCGTCTGCTGAGCCAGTACGCCCCGGTGTGGCTTGCCGGAATCCTCGGCGCGGGAATCATATCGGCGGTGATGGGAAGCGACTGCCACCAGGTCCTGGCGCTCAGCACGATGTTCACGAAGGACATCTTCTCCTACTATGGCGGCAAAGAGAAGTTCGGCGAGAAGGGCGCCGTCTTCTTTGCGCGCGTGTTCGTAGTCGTGGCATCGGCGATTGCTTATGTGATTGCGCTTAACAGCCCGACCAACATCTTCGAGCTGGCGGTGCGGTTCGCGTTCTCCGGGTTCGCGGCGATGGCTCCGGTGATGATCGCGGCCCTGTTCTGGAAGCGGTCGACTAAGTGGGGCGCGCTCGCGTCCTCGATCTGGGTGGCCGTCTGCGTGTTCATGATCGGGTACCTGACGAACATTTCAGACGCAATCGCGCCAAAGCCATCGGCCGCACGGCCCGCCGTAGCCCGGGGAGTTGGCGGACGGGGCCGCGCCGGTGCGCCGGGAGCGCGGCTGGCGGGTGGTCCGGCTGTGGCTCCATCGTCGGAAATTCCGGGGATCAGACCCGCAGGTGGGTCGAGAGGTCCGCGAGCTGGAGGGCCGGGAGGGCGAGGACCCGCCGGTCGGCCTGGACCGCGCGCAGTGCCCATCTTCCCGTCGCTGGGCAATGTGTTCATGCGCGACATCGCGAACGTGACGGTCTTTGGCTACCTGCCGGTCGTGCCGATGATTCTGGGCTCGGCGCTCCTGATGATCATCGTCTCATTGGTGACGCCGCCTCCATCGCGGGAGACCATCGCGCGGTACTTCCCGGCGAAGGGCGAGGAAGCAGTGGTTCCCGTCCGGGAGCCAGCTCCGGCCGAGTTGGTTTGACGGAATCACGAACAGGAACGTTAAAATCCATGACGATGACGGCAAATGTGGTGGCGGCGGACGCGATTCAGAGCGCGAGGGAAAAGCTCGACGCGCACGTGCGGGAGATCGTGCGGTGGCACTTCTCGCCGGAGACGGGCAGCCCCTACTGGCTCGACTGGGCGAAGAAGGCCGGGTGGAATCCCGCGGAAGCCGTGAAGGGCATCGACGATATCCGGCGATTCCCGCACTTCGACGGCGAGGCGCTGCGCGACGAGCAGAACGACCGGTGGGTCCCCAGAGCGTATGCGGGCCGGCCGTACTACATCTTCGAGACGGGCGGCACCACCGGCATGCCGAAGCAGCGGATCGGGTGGGAAGACCAGTGGACCGACTACGAGGAGTTCTCGGCGGGGCTGGACGAGCGGTATTTCCCGAAGGGCGCGGCATGGCTGATGGTCGGCCCAACCGGCGGAGGGCGGCTGCGAATCACGATCGAGCACCTGGCGCAATTTCGGGGCGGGGCGTGCCATCACGTGCCGGTGGACGCGCGGTGGTTCAAGCAGCTCGTCGCGGAAAAGCGCGCCGACGTGGCGAAGGCATATAAGGACCATGTACTTGACCAGGCGGCCACCATCCTGAAGAACCGCAAAATCCAGTGCATGTTCATCCCGCCCAAGCTGCTGGAGGCGCTCGACGAGAAGATCTCGGTACCGGACGCGGGGGTGAAGGGAGTCTTCTGCGGCGGGACGTCGATGACACCCCAGACGATGCGGTTCCTGGTCGAGGAGGTGCTGGACAACCGCGCGCAGTTCGTCCCCACATACGGGAACACCCTGATGGGGCTGGCGTGCAGCCGTCCACTGACGCCGGAGGACAACTGGTCTATCACCTACCACGCGCCGCAGCCACGCGCCGTTCTGCGGGTGGTGGACCCGGAGAACACCGACCGGACGGTGGAGTACGGCGCGTGGGGCCGAGTGGAACTGACCACCCTGACGAAGGAATTCTTCATGCCCCGCTTCCTGGAGCGCGACGAGGCGATCCGGCGTGAGCCGTGGGGCCGCTGGGCATGGGACGGCGTCGGCGAGGTGCGGCCATTCGGCGCAATGGAGCAGAAGACAATCGAAGGCGTATACTGAGAACAGGACGCCTGCGTGCCCATTCCCGAACTGACAGAAGACGGCCTGCTCCCCCCGGCATCCACGATTGCACGCTGGACGAGATTCGCGAACGGTTCGGCGGTCCGCCACGCTCCCGGCGCAGAGTGCTCTGGCAGGATTTGAGCGCTTATGTCAGCCGCGCAACGGAAGCCGGGCTCGGTGAATCCGTTGTTGTCGCCGGCAGCTTCGTTAGCTCGGTTCAGGAACCGAACGACATTGATGTGCTGTTGGAGCTGGCGAGCACACACGAAATGTCGGGGCGGCTCCGTCCGCACCAGTATAACGTCGTTGCTCGCAGCCGCGCAGGCAAGATGTCGTCCATTGACCTGTTTGCCGCGCCAATTGAAAGTCTCCGGCACGTCGAGTTCATTGAGTTCTTTCAATTGGTCCGGGACAGGCGAGATGTGAGGAGAGGCATACTCAGGGTTAAATTATGATTAAAACCGACGAGGGCCTGGTGGTTACGATAGAGCAGCTTGGGCGGATGGTCCGGATTCTGGAGCTGACTTGCGCGGAGGAGCTTCCGCGGAGCCGGCAAATGTTCGGCCTTATGGCGGAGGGGCCACTCGACCAGATTCAGAGACTGCTCGACGAGATCAACGAGTACATGGCATCGCACGTCGAGAATGCGGATGCGGCCGAAACGCATGCGGCGTAACGTGCGTACCACCCTGATTGCGGCTGCTGCCCTCGCGCTTGTCGCTTCAAGATCGTCGGCGCAGGAGTGGACGCGATTCCGCGGGCCAAACGGGACGGGAATTAGCCCCGCGAAAACGATTCCGGTGCAGCTTTCGCCGGGGGATTACAACTGGAAAGTGGAACTGCCGGGCCGAGGGCACTCGTCTCCGGTGGTCTGGGGGAATCGGGTCTTCGTGACGAGCGCGGAGGAGCAGACGGGCAAGCGGCACCTTCTCTGTCTCTCGACAAAGGACGGCAAAGAGCTCTGGCGCCGAACGTACGACTTCAAGCCCTACCATCTCCACGACTTCAATGCGGCGGCCGCCTCCACCCCGACGGCCGATTCGGAGCGGGTCTACGTCGTTCTGCCGGAGGACGGCAGATTCCTCGTGGCGGCCATAGACCACCAGGGGCGCGAGGTGTGGCAGCGCGACCTCGGCGCGTTCCCGACGCAGCACGGCGGATCCTCCTCCCCCATTTTGGTTGGCGACGTGCTCGTGATCAACAATGAGCCGGAGGACGCGAACGGCAGTCTCGTCGGGCTGGACAGAAAAACCGGGGCGATTCTCTGGCAGCGGAAACGAAACAGCCAGGCCTGTCCGTATGCGACTCCAGCAGTGTACCAGCCTCCCGACGGGCCGGCGGAGGTGATCTTCGCCTCGACCGCGCACGGCCTGACGAGCGTGGACCCGGAAACCGGAGATCTGAACTGGGAGGCGGACGGCCTAACAAAGCTGCGGTGCGTGGCTTCTCCGCTGATCGTGGATGGACTGGTCTACCAGGCGTCGGGCGTCGGCGATGGATCGCGGCAGGCCGTGGCCGTGCGGCCCGGATCGAAGAAGAGCGGGACGGCGGCGAAGGTGGAGTACCGAATCGCGCGCGGCCCCTCCTATGTGCCGACTCCCATCGCCGTGAGTGGGCGAATCTATGCATGGGGCGACGCGGGGATCGTCACATGCATGAAGGCGGCGACCGGCGAGATCGTCTGGCAGGAGCGGGTTGGCGGCAGCTATTTCGGATCGCCGGTCTGCGCGGACGGCAAGCTCTATGCCATCAGCGCGAAGGGCGAGCTGGTCGTAATCGAGGCCGGAGAGCAGTTCAAGATCCTCGGCCGCAGTGACCTCGGTGAAGGTTCGCACGCCACGCCGGCCATCTCCGACGGAATCATGTACCTGCGAACGACCAGCCACCTCATCTCAGTCGGCGGCAGGAAGTAACAACGGGATTCTTAGAAAGAGACTGGACGTGACGGTTCCTTATCTTCCCGTGCTGCGGCGCGGACAGGTTTATGACAGCCTCGACCGGGCCGAGATTAAGAGCGTTCGGACGGGCGAGACGGTCGCGGTCGTCGGGCAGGCGACCGGCGGCATGATTCGGCGCGACCTGCGGAGATCGTCGCGGGACTCGCTGCGGGCGCTTTCGGTCGAGGAGCTCTTGTCTATCAGCTGTGAGGCGGGCCGGCTCTTCATGGAGGCGGACCTGCCGCTCGGAGATGGGCAGACCCAATCTCCGCAGGAGTATGTGGAATCGCTCTCGGCGACCAGCGGGCTGCCGCACGTGTTGATTCGGCGAAACATGGCGAAGATTCACCAGGTCTTCACGCAGATGCCGACCATCCTCCGGGGGCTGACACGGGGGCTCGACACGAAGGTCATCGACAGCGGATTCGGTGAGCAGGCCGGGCTTCCGGTCAGCTACTTCGCGGTGACCGAGGCGCTGGGGGTTGTGCTGCCTTCGAACTCGCCGGGCGTGAACTCGCTCTGGATGCCCGCCATAGCAATGAAGGTCCCGGTCGTGCTGAAGCCGGGGCGCGAGGAGCCGTGGACGCCCTTCCGAATCATCCAGGCGTTCATTGCGGCGGGCTGTCCGTCGGAGGCGTTCAGCTTCTATCCGACCGATCACGAGGGGAGCGGCGCGGTGATGGAGAGCTGCGGCCGCGCGCTCATCTTCGGCGATGTGGGAACCGTCGAGCGCTATGCCGGAAACCCGGCGGTACAGGTTCACGGCCCCGGCTGGTCAAAGGTGCTATTCGGCGAGGACGAGGTCGACAACTGGGCCGAGTACGTCGATCTGATCGTCGAATCGATCTCGTCGAACGGCGGCCGGAGCTGCATCAACGCATCGGCGGTGCTCGTGCCGCGGCACGGTGCTGAGATCGCGGAGGCCGTGGCCCGAAAGCTGGCGGCCATTGAGCCTGTCTCCGCGACGGACCCAAACGCGCGGCTGGCGGGGTTCGCGAATCCGAAGATGGCCGAGTACATCGACGCGGCGATTGAGGAGGGGCTGAAGACTCCGGGCGCGGAGGATGTCACGCAACGATACCGCTCAGGACCGCGGGTCGCGGACCTGGACGGGTCGACCTACCTCCGCCCGACGCTGGTGCGATGCGATTCGTTCGATCATCCGCTGGCCAATCGCGAGTTCCTGTTCCCTTATGCGTCGGTCGTGGAGATGCGCCAGGACGAGATGCTGGCGAAGATGGGCGACAGCCTGGTGGTGACCGCGGTGACGCGAGACGAACGGTTCATCGACCGATTGATAGGCTCTCCGCACATCGACCGGCTGAACATCGGGCCGCTGCCCACGTCCACGGTCCAGTGGGACCAGCCGCACGAAGGCAACCTTTTCGAGTTCCTCTACCGTCGGCGCGCCATTCAGCGGGCGTAGACCCGACGCGACGACAGCCGGGGCGAAGCATTCGCGCATCAGGGTTCGCCCGAGCCGACAAAGTGGGAGCGCGAATGCTTGGCCCCTACGTACCGATCGTCGTGGCGCGTGGCTGTAAGACGTTTGCGTAGACCCATCCCCGAAAGTTACCCATGAACGACCTGCTGAACGGCTTCGACTCAACCCCCCGCACGCGCCTCGTCTTCGGCCCCGGCAGCATCGAGCGAATCGGCGAGCTGGCCCGCGAGGTTGGCGGCAGCCGCGTCCTGCTGGTTACGGATAAGGGCATCGTTCAGGCGGGGCACGTCGACCGGGCGCGCGGCTCGCTCGAATCGGCGGGACTGCGCGTTTCCGTATTCGACGCGGTGCGCGAGAATCCGACGACCGTGGACGTGGATCGGTGCGTCGGAGCGGCGCGCGAGTGCGGCGCGGACCTCCTCATCGGGCTGGGCGGCGGAAGCTCGATGGACACGGCCAAGGGGTGCAACTTCCTTCTGACAAACGGCGGCCGAATGCAGGACTACCAGGGAGTGGGCAGGGCCGCCAAGCCGATGCTGCCGCTGATTGCGGTGCCTACCACCGCCGGCACCGGGAGCGAGTGCCAGAGCTTCGCGCTGATTGCCGAGGAGGAGACGCACAGCAAGATGGCGTGCGGCGACCCGAAGGCGGCCGCTAGAATAGCGATTCTGGACCCGGCGCTCACGCTTTCGCAGCCGCGCGGCGTCACGGCCTGTACCGGAATCGACGCCATCGCCCACGCGGTGGAGACAGCGGTCACCAGGAAGCGAACGGCGATCTCGTGGGTCTGGTCGCGCGAGGCGTTTCGGCTTCTGATTGGAAACTTCGAGCGAGTGCTTACGAATCCGGAGGACCTGGAGGCGCGCGCCGGGATGCTGCTGGGCGCGGCATTCGCGGGCACGGCCATCGAGAACAGCATGCTGGGCGCGGCGCATTCGATGGCGAACCCCCTGACCGCACACTTCGGGACGATTCACGGGCAGGCGGTCGGGATGATGCTGCCCCGAATTGTCCGGTTCAACGCGGAGCTGCCGGAAACGGCCGCGGCCTATCGCGAGCTGGCGGTCTCGGCGGGAATCGTGGAGAGCTCCTCGAATGAGCGCGAGGCCGTGAACGCGCTGATCCGTGTATTGGACTCGTGCCTGCGTGCGGCCGGATTCGCTGCCAATCTGTTTGAATCCGGCGTCGAGGGGTCGGCGCTTGGAACGATGGCGGGAGAGGCGGCAAAGCAGTGGACGGCGACCTTTAACCCGCGACCCATCGCCGAATCGGACTTCCGCGCCCTCTATCGCGCGGCTTACGAGGGAGCGCCTGTATGAGTGTTCCGGCGGTTGACCCGGCGATGAATCCGGGGTTACATCCGGGGTTGTATCCGGGGTTGAAACCCCTCTCTACGAGACGAAAGCCACCTTCGTGGCTTACATGGTGGCTGGGAGTGATCGCGGCCATCGTTCTGTCGCTGCCGGCATCCGGGCAGGATTGGCCGCAGTGGAGAGGGGCGAATCGGGATGGCCACGTGGCGGGATTCGTGGCTCCGGCGGCGTGGCCAAAGGTGCTGGCGAGGAAGTGGTCGGTCGAGGTGGGAATCGGGCACGCGTCGCCGCTGATCGTCGGGAATCACGCATTCGTTTTCACCCGGCAGGGCGAGAACGAGGTGACTCGCTGCGTCGATCTGGCGAGCGGACGGGACGTGTGGAAGGATTCATATCCCGCGCCCTATCAGATGAATCCCGCGGCGCAGGGCCACGGGAAGGGTCCGAAGGCGACGCCGGCATTTTCCGACGGACGGCTCTATACGTTTGGAATCAGCGGGATTCTCTCGTGCCTCGATGCGAGCACGGGAAAGGTCCTCTGGCGGCACGAGTACGCAAAACAGTACAAAACCACGTCGCCTACGTTTGGGGCATCGGCCTCTCCGCTCGTCGAAAATGGAGTCGTGTTCGAGCACGTCGGCGGCGTCGGTGAGGGCGCGGTGACAGCCTATGACGCCAAGACTGGCGTGGTGAAGTGGCAGTGGAAGGGTGATGGACCTGCCTACTCCTCTCCCATCATCGTTACGGTAGGCGGAGTCCGTCACCTGATTACGCAGACGAATAAGCTGATCGTGGGGCTGGACGCCGCGAGCGGGAAGCTGCTCTGGTCGATGCCGTTCACCACGCCGTACGAGCAGAACATCATCACGCCGTTCACGGTGAATGACCTGGTCGTCTTCGCCGGGCTCCAGAACCCGATGGTCGCGGTGCGGCTGAAGAAGAGTGGTGGCGCGTGGACGGCGTTGAAGGTGTGGGAATCGCGCGACGTGAATCAGTACATGAACACGCCGGTTGCGAGCGGACGCCGGATATACGGCATGTCCAGCAAGATGCGAGGCCAGCTATTCACCGTGGACGCGGCGACGGGCAAACTCCTCTGGTCGGACCCTGGGCGGTTCGGCGACAACGCGACCGTGTACGATGCCGGTGGCGTGGTTCTCGCGCTCAACACGACAGGCGAGCTCCACGTCTACACGCAGGAGGGCGACGCGCTGAAACAGGTCGCCCAATATCAGGTGGCGGAGAGCCCCACGTGGGCCAGTCCCGCGATTCAGGACCGGCGAATCCTGGTGAAGGACCTGAACAACCTCACGCTGTGGGAGATCCCGAAGTAGAATGTCCATACTCCGCCTTCTGCTGGCGGCCACGGCGCTCGTGGCCCTGCAAGCTCCGCACCCCGCGCCGGTACAGACCTTCAATCGCCAGCTCCGCACGTCCAACGGCACGCTGCCGGCGCGGCTGAAGCTCCGATGGAAGTACAAAACGGGCGGCCCCGTCGTATCGTCGGCCGCGGTCGCGGGCGACCGGCTCTTCATCGGGTCGGGCGATAAGAACGTCTATGCGCTGAGCCTGCGCGACGGCCACAAGCTTTGGGCCTACAAGACGAAGGATACGGTGGACGCCACCCCGCTCGCGTACGGCGGGTCGGTCTACGTGGGCTCGGCGGACGGCAATCTCTACTGCCTCAACGCCGCGACCGGCGCGCTCCGCTGGAAGTACCGGACCGACGACAAGATCTTGGGCGCGGCGACGGCAGTGCCGGCGCCGGGCGGCAAGAAGACGTGGGTCGTTGTAGGAAGCTATGACAACAAGGTCCACTGCGTCGACGCGGCGACAGGCAAGGGCGTCTGGGCCTACGAGACGGAGAACTACATCAACGGCTCGCCTGTTGTGAGCGGCGGCCGGGTGATCTTCGGGGGCTGCGACGGAATGCTCCACGTCGTCTCGCTCGCAACGGGCAGGAAGGTCCGTGAGATGGAGATCGGCAACTACATCGCGGGGACCGCGGCGCTCGACGGCAGCCTCGCGTATGTGGGCCACTACGGAAATGAAGTGGTCTGCGCCAACGTCGATACGGGCAAGGTGGTCTGGACCTACAAGGACCGCGAGTTCCCCTACTTCTCGTCGCCGGCGGTCACTCCCGACCGGGTGGTCATCGGTGGACGGGACAAGCAGGTCCACTGCATCAACCGGCAGACGGGGAAGAAGGTGTGGTCGGTGCGGACGCGCGGCAAGGTGGACAGCTCGCCGGTCGTGTGCGACGGCAAAGTGGTGGTCGGCTCGGAGGACGGCAAGCTCTACGAGCTGGACCTGGCTACCGGCCGCGAGCTGTGGACCTATCCCATCGGCGCGCCGGTCATGGGCTCGCCGGTCGTCGCGAGCGGCCTCGTCCTCGTCGGCGCGGACGACGGACTCGTCTACGCGTTTGGTCCATAGCTGAAATGCCCTCACGCGCCACCTCATGTAAAATGCATGAGGTGGCATTCAGCCAGACGTCCTGCCGGACGGGGTGGATGATGAAGCGCGGGTCCGGGGGTGCGACGCGGCTGAAGCGGGAGAAAAGGCGGTACTGGCCCGCCGCCGCGATACTGATTGCCTTACTTATCGCCAGCATGGCGGTGGCTGCGCGGAAGCCCGAGTGGTCGCCGTGGATCGGACTCGTGGATGGGCTGACGGTCGGGGCGACGCTGGGGGCGACCGGGCTGGTGCGCTCCTACGACGAATCGTGGGACGAGTTCTTCGAATCGACGGTCCTCTGCTATCTCCTCGGATTCTTCGCGCTGCTGGTCTACTGGTTCCGGCGCGAGACGCCCAGCGCGTTCTTCCTCATCGAGTGCGCGGCCGGAACCCTCAGCTATCTGCTGCTCGCTTTCGTTCCCCCGCTCACCTGGCTCGGCGTCGATCTCCTGCTGTATACCTGCACGTTCATCGGATGGTTTTTCTCCGGCTTGTTCCGGCCGGGTTATGACTGAGCAGCAGGTTACCGACCTTGCGGCGATTGCCCCGCGGCTCTTTACAGACAGGCTCGGCCGCGCTATAATGGGTCTGTCGCATCCCCGGCGCTGACGCCTCGACCTCACGACCACTCCCTGCCGCAACGCCGCATTCAGGCAGCACTTCGCGCGAGCGTCACATGACCGACAACACCACCGATCTGTTTTCCGCATACGATTCGGGGCCGTTCTACGACGAAATGTTCGGCGCGGGTGGCGAGCCTCGCCCCCACTGCCGCAGACTCTTCGATCGCCTCCGCACGATGACGGCCGAGGAGTTCGCCGCGCGCTGCCGGCTGGCTGACGTTACCCTGGTGAATCAGGGAATCACGTTCACGGTCTATGGCGATGAGCCGGGGGTCGAGAAGCCGTTCCCGGTCGATCTCATTCCACGGGTCATACCGGCGGACGAGTGGAGTCTCATCGAGCGCGGGCTGACGCAGCGGGTCCATGCCCTCAACCTCTTCCTGAAGGACATCTACCACGATCAACTGATTCTGCGGGATGGCGTGATTCCGCGCGAGCTGGTCGTCTCCGCTCCCAATTACCGGCCGGAGTTCACCGGCGCGAGGGCTCCCGGCGACATCTACGTCCACGTCTGCGGAACGGACCTGATACGCGACACGGACGGAACCTGGCGCGTGCTGGAGGACAACTGCCGCACGCCATCCGGCGTCTCGTACGTCCTGCAGAACCGAATCATTCTCATGCGGACGTTCCCGCAGCTCTTTCGGGAGCACGCCGTACGCCCGGTCGACCACTACGCCACGCAGCTTCTCCAGAACCTGCGGGATCTCGCGCCGGACGGCGACGACCCGACTGTTGTCCTTCTCACCCCGGGAATCTACAACTCGGCCTATTTCGAGCACACGTTCCTTGCTCGGGAGATGGGAATCGAGTTGGTGGAGGGGCGCGACCTCTACGTCGACGACAATCTGGTCTACATGAAGACGACGCGGGGCCCGGAGCGCGTGGACGTGATCTACCGCCGCGTGGACGACGACTTCCTCGACCCGCTAACCTTCCGGCCGGACAGCTCACTGGGCGTGCCGGGACTGGCCAATGCCTACCGCGCGGGGAACGTCGCGCTGGCCAACGGAATCGGGACGGGCGTCGCGGACGACAAGGTGATCTATGCGTACGTGCCGCGCATGACCAAGTACTATCTGGGCGAGGATCCGCTGCTCCCAAACGTCGACACATATCTGCCGTGGGAGGCCCCGGACCTCGATTACATCTGCGAAAATGCCGGAAAGCTGGTCATCAAGGCAGCGAACGAATCCGGCGGTTACGGCATGCTGATCGGTCCGCAGGCAACCCGCGAAGAGGTATCAAGCTTTGTAGCAAAGGTCCGCGCGAATCCGCGGGAGTTCATCGCGCAGCCGCTGATCGGCCTCTCGCGCACCCCCTGCTTCGTAGACGGGCGCATCGAAGGTCGGCACGTCGACCTGCGACCCTACATCCTCTGCGGCAAGTCCGTGAGCATCATTCCGGGCGGCCTGACCCGCGTCGCCCTCCGCAAAGGCTCCTACGTGGTCAACTCATCACAGGGCGGCGGCAGCAAAGACACCTGGGTCCTCGCGGAGTGAACGGCGGGATTCTTTGACATGATTTACAGGATAACGTCAACGGCCGGATTCACCGCAGAGCCGCAGAGAACGCAGAGAGATTCTCAACGCCCATTCGCGCCCATTCGCGTTATTCGCGGTTAGAATCCCGCCTTTGATTATCTCCGCGCTCTCTGCGTCTCTAGCGAAGCGGGCGGTGAATCCCGCCTTTGGCGTTATCCTGTAAATCTTGTAAATCCTGTCAAGAGGAATCCGGGGTTTGAGATATGCTCTGTCGGGATGCGGAATCGTGTTTCTGGATTGGCCGGTACATCGAGCGGGCCGAGGCTGCCGCGCGCACGCTCGACGTGCACTACCACTTCGGGCTGGAATCGAGCGACGTCGGGAGTACGGCACAGTGGACGTCGCTGCTCTCCATCTCCGGTCATGCGGAGGAGTTTGCCGCGCGCTACACCGAGCAGTCCGAGCGGAACATCCTCGAATTCTTTGCGTTCGAGGATGAGAATCCCGGCTCGATTCGGGCGTGCCGCGAGAATGCACGGTCCATCCGCGAAAATATCTCGTCGGAGATGTGGGAGAGCCTGAATCGGACGTTTCTCGGCTATCGCGAGTGGAACGTCGAGAGGGTTTTCGCCGGTTCGCCGCACGAGTTCTTCCAGTGGGTGAAGGATGCGTCACACCTGTTTCAGGGAATCACGAACCGAACGCTGATGATGGGCGAGAGCCGCGATTTTCTGGATGCGGGCCGGTTTCTCGAACGCGCCGACCAGACCGCCCGAATCCTGGACGTGAAGTACCATGATCTGCTGCCGCGGTTTGCGCCGGCCGAGGAGGGGATTGCGGATATGATTCCTCCGCCGCCCGCCGCGCAGGACCCGCTGGGCATCGGCGGGCCGGTGGATATTCACGGCTGGATATCCGTCCTGAAGTCGGTGGGAGCGTACGAAGCGTTCCGGAAAACGTATCCACAGGTGACGCCGACGGCCGTGGCGGACTTCCTGATCCTGAGTCAGCGATTCCCGGCCTCGATTCGGCACTCGATCTCCCGTGTCGAAGGCTGCATGCGGCGGGTCAGCGGCAACCACGGCCCGTCGCCGGCCAACGCGGCGGAGCGAGAGATTGGAAAGCTCCACAGCCAGCTCAACTACATCACGGCGGAAGAGGTTATCGCGGACGGGCTGCACGAGTTCCTCGAGCACGTGCAGGCGCGTTGCAGCGACATCGGACTTGCAATCACGGATACGTACCTGAGATACTGATACATGATGCGTGATGCGTGAGCGAATCGCCCCGTCGACTGGTTATCAATTACTATATGCTGCTGCACGTACTGCACCGGACGCAATACCGGTACCCCGCCACCGCTTCCGAAAGCCATAACGAAGTGCGGCTGATGCCGCTAACGGACGACGACCAGCGCCTGTCGAGCTTCGAGCTGCGGACGACCCCGCACGCGAGCGTCTACTCGTATCAGGAGCCGGGCGGGACGGTGCACCACTTCGATGTAAGGGCGCCACACGCGGAGCTGGTGATCGAAATGGAGGCGCGGATCGAGACGCTGAGGGCGGACCCGTTCCAGAATGTCAACCTGCTGACGGAGGACTGGGGCCGGTACGCCGACCCGCGGGTGCGGTCGCGATTCGCGGAGTACCTTGCGCCGACCCGCCTGGCGCCGCATATCGATGAGGTCTTCCGAATCGCCGAGGTCGCGCGAAAGCGCGCCGAGCGACCCTCCGTGGCGTCGTTCGCGGTCACGCTCAATCACAAGCTCCACCACCTGCTGGAGTATCAGCCCGGCGCGACCGAGGTTCACACGCCCATCGACCGTATTCTCGCGCAGGGCAAGGGGGTCTGTCAGGACTTCGCCCACACGATGCTCGCGGTCTGCCGGAGCCAGGGAATCCCGTCCCGGTACGTGAGCGGCTATCTCTTTGGCGAGGCGGGAGAGGCGTCGAACCATGCCGAGATGGCCACGCACGCCTGGGTGGAGTGTCTCCTCTTCGGAAACGACGGCCGCCCGCTATGGCGCGGATTCGATCCGACGAACGACGTCGCGGCCGACGATAAATACGTGAAGGCGCACGTGGGACGCGACTACCGCGACGTGACGCCGGTCAAGGGCGTCTACCGAGGCCCTGCCGACCATACAATGGATGTAGCAGTGGTCGTGAGTCGGGCAGCGGGCAGTTAAGGAGGTCGTTATGCGTCGAACCAATGTGACGGGCAGGGTATTTGCCATGGGCGCGGCGGGAATCGCGTGCGCGGGGATGGCGCTGGCCGGGCAGGCCGGAATGAAGCTGCTCATCAATGGCAGTGTCGCGTCCGAGCGCGTCCGAGTGATAGGTGGCGAATTCTGGGTTCCGATGAAGGACGTGGCGCGGGCGCTCGGCATGACCGTGTCAACGAAGGCCGGGTCCATTGAGCTGGCGCGAGAGGGCGGCGCGAATTAGATCGCCAACGAGAACGTCGGCAAGCTCGGCAGCGAGGTGTTCACGGGCAAATGGCGTTTCTCGGTGACGGATGTCGGCCGGGCGGCGACCTATAAACAGCGGCTCAGGACCGGGTACCGGAAGGAAGTTGCCGCGGGAGAGGGCAGCGAGCTGCTCCTCGTGACCTGCCGAGTCAGGAACGGGACGAAGACGAAGGACACGCTGGTGCTGGAGAAGGGCTGGGACGGGATGAACACGGCGCTCACCGACGCCGAGAGCCACTCGTACGAGCCGCTCATCTACGACGCTCGATTCAATGAGTCGGCTCCGGACGGCGCGTCCTTTCTGCCTGGCGCGGCCATCGACTTTGTAATCGTGTTCGACGTGCCCAAAGGAACGCAGCCGAAGGATCTCGTCTTCACGGCGATGCGTTACGACGATCGCGCAAAGTTCGATCAGCCGAAGCGGCCGCCGACGGACATTCGGTATTCCCTCGTAAAGTAGCGGGTTTTCAGGGTGCGCACAATCAACGCGACTGCACCTGCTGGGGCGGTGGTTCCCCTGCACCGGCAGATTCGCAAATTGTTGGGTTGACAGTGGGATACGGATGTGCTAGAGTGGTACACTTCGCGCCCGGAAGAGGGTGAGTCTCCGCGCGCGATGGCTGTTTACCGCTGCCCAACCACTGACCCCATCCACTCGACGAGGGAGGCGTTCTCATGAAGAGGTTGGCTTGCGCTCTTGTGCTCGCCGGCTCCGCGGTCACCTTTTTGGGGGTGACGAGCGATGCGACAGCCGCGACCAAACGGGCCGCCGACAAGCTCCTGCTCTCCATCCTGACCCCCGATCCCGGCTCCATCAGCGACCGGCTGTCGCTCGACGTGAGCTATCGGGGCGGAACGGTGGAGACTGTAGAGCTCTATCTCGACAATGCACTCGTCGCGCAGCGAAGAATTAACGCCGCGCAGACGCGGGGGATCATTTCGTTCAGTCTCGACACGGCGCTGCTTGCCGCCGGCTCGCACGACGTGATGGTGAAGGCCTACGGGCCCGATGGCAAACCGTCCGTCACGCAGGGCCGAATCAAGCTTCCCGCCGCCGATCTCTCCGCCCCGGTGCGCATTGCATACCCCTCCAACGGCACCCAGGTGAGCGGCATCGTCCCCGTCCGGGTTACCCTCGACAGTGACCTGATAAAGCTCAAGCCGTACGTCACGTTCTTCGTGGACAAGGAGCTCAAGGTCCTCCGCAACTACCCGCCGTACGAGTACAACTGGGACACCACGAAGGCCTCGAACGGCTGGCACCTGCTGGAAGCGTGGACGACCACAGAGGATTCGATCGCGCCCACCAAGGCCCGCCCGGTCAACGTGAACGTGAACAACGGCGGCGGCGAAACGAAGAAGCAGAACTCCATCGAGGATCTGCGCGAGCCGGTGAAGAAGCCCATCGACCTCAACATCGGGAACCCCGCGCGGTCGGCGGCTCCAAAGATCATGATGCATGTCGATCCTTCGACGGCCATCTCCACGGCGACCTCGGTCAATCCCGGCGTCTCCGGCCGTGACGCGAAAGTCGGCTCCATACAGGCTCCGGCCGTGAATGGCAGCGGGCGCGACACCGAGCCGAGCGCCCTTGGGCTTGGCCACACGTCGGCCGCGAAGGTCGATCCCCGGAGCGAGACCAGTGCAAAGCCAGTCGCACAGCTCGGCCCGAAGATGGCCGGCGGCGCGGCGGTCGAGCCGAGCGGGCGGATGGTAATCGCCAGTCGGCCGAAGTCGCTTCTCCCCGCCATCCCGGATACGACGGCGATTGTGCCGGTCGTCGCCAAGTCTCACGACGGCGGCTCGACGACGGTCGTCAAGCCGCGCGAGACGCTGACGGACGTGTCGAACCGCACCGGAGTGAGCGGCGAGGAGATCGCCCGTCTGAACAACATGAAGAACGGCGCGTCCATCCATCCGGGCGCGAAGCTCGTGGTGCCGCGCACCGGCAGCTTCGACGTGGCGTTCAACGGCTCCCCGATTATCTTCGATGTGGCCCCGCGGATCGAGAACGGCATGAAGCTCGCCCCGTTCCGCCAGATCTTCGAGCACACCGGCGGCCGCCTCTACTGGTTCGGCGGCACGGCGCAGACGGTTCGCGCGGTGAACGACGCCAAAGAGATCGAGATCAAGATCGGCAACGAGAAGGCGAAGGTCAACAACCAGACGCTGAAGATGGAGCGCAAGCCGTTCATCGACAGCGGCCGGACCATCGTCCCGCTCACGTTCGTCCGAGACGCGCTGGGCGTGAAGATCAACTTCGACGACAAGACGGGCAGACTGCTCATCGAGTCCAAATAGCACCCCGCCCATCCCCTCCACGCTGACCAGCCGGCCTGCTTCGACCCTCTCGAAGCAGGCCGGCTGGTGTTCTGGGCGCGCCGAAGGAAAAGCGGGAGCAGCGCGGGCGACCAACCAGCGCGAAATACACGGCTCCCGCAAGGCCTCGCGAACACTCGAGACCTGTTCGTTGGAATGAGAGGGACACGCTGCTTGCGGCAGCCCGGTTCACCGGGCTTTCTACCGTGCAGGCAGGCCATTTATGGCTTGGACGGTGCCGGCTTGCGAAGGAAAAGTGGCCGCGGGTGATAAACAGACATCTACCGAATCGCCTTTCGTGGAGGATCTGAGGCTGTCTCGAAAGTGGACTGACAACCAGCTTATTGCCATTGGCTCGCTGGGCGAGGACGTCTGCGTCGCGGCGGGCGCGGGGTCCGGGAAGACGGGCGTGCTCGTCGAGCGGTTCCTGCGAATCGTGCGCGAGAGCCTGACCGAATCGCTTCCGCCGGAGCAGCGCGCGGGGGTTGGCGAGATACTGGTCATCACCTTCACAGAGAAGGCGACGCGGGAGATGAAGTGCCGAATCGTGGACGAGCTGATGGCCGCCGGGCTGCGTGAGCAGCGGCGCGAGGTCGAGACCGCCTACATCAGCACGATTCACGGGTTCTGCTCGCGCCTGCTGAAGGAGAACCCGTTCGAGGCCGGGGTCGACCCCGAATTCAAGGTGCTGGACGATACCGAATCGCGCCGGATGCTGCACGGAGCATTCGAGGGGACAATCGAGCGGCAATACGATGCCGAGGACGCCGAGATAATCGAGCTGGTCGCCTCTGCACAGGACGAGCGGGTCTTTGGCGCGGACATCCGTGATCCCCTGGCGGCGCTGGAGGCGTCCGCCAGGACCGTCCTCGACCGGATTCGCGGCGCGGGAATGCGGCAGGGAGAGTTGGCGCTGCACCTGCTGGAACCGAACGAATCCGTCGAGGCGCGGCTGAAGCGGCCGGTCGTATCGGCGCTGAATCGCGTGATTCGGGAAGTGCTTGCCGGGCGCGATTCGCTCGCCACTATCCGGACGGGCGTGATGGGTGCGCTCGAGGCGGTCCGGAAGGACATCCTGAGCCGGTCGGAAACGCTGGAAGAGCTCGGCGAAGGTGCATCGTGGGAGCGCGTCGTGGCGGCCGTCGGAGCGCTTCAGGAGATTGTCAGGGCGGCCCTTCGGGGTGCGCGCGCAAGGTCATTCGCCTCCGAAAACGAACGGGCGGCGCAGGAGGCGCTCGTAAGGATTCATGCGGCGGCCGAGGCGGCGAAGGACCTCTATCAGTTGACCGTGGACCGCGAGGAGGAGGCGGACGTCCTCTGCCGTCGTTTCCTCCGCCTCGTATCATTGACTTGGGAAGCCTACGACGGGCTGAAGCGCGCGGAGGGAGTGCTGGACAACGAGGACCTCCAGAGCGAGGCGGTCCACCTCCTTCGCACCTCGCCGGGCGTGCTCCGGCGATACCAGCGGCGATTCCGCTATCTGATGGTCGACGAGTTTCAGGACACGAACCCGCTTCAGATGGAGCTGATCGAGCTCCTTCATGACACGACCAGCGGCCCGACGCCCAATCGCCTCTTCGTGGTAGGGGACGTACAGCAGTCCATCTACGGCTTTCGGAACGCGAATGCGTCCATCTTCCAGGAGATGGAGCGGACCTTCCAGACGGAGGGGAGGGGGCGGCACGTCACCCTTGCGGACAACTTCCGCGCGCGGCCGGAGCTGCTGCGGTTCGTCAATTACCTCTTCGAGCAGATATGGCGCGGACAGGGAACCCCCTTTACGCCGCTCTCGCCCGGCGCGACCCACGCGGAGAAGAATCCGCCGTCCATAGAATTCCTTGTGACCCGAGACACCGGGCGGCCGCACTACGTTGCGACCGAAGCCCGCGCGCTGGCCCGTCGAATCCGCAAGATGGTCGAGCGGCGCGAGGTGAAGATCACCGACTGCGGTCGGCCGGACGTCGGACGGCCGGTCGGTTACCGCGATATCGCCATCCTGCTTCGCGGCCTGACGGACATCGAGCGCTACGAGAAGGTCTTCCTCGAAGAGGGGCTTCCCTACTTCGTGGTGGGCGGCGGGCGCGGCTACTATGCGCGCGCCGAAATTCGGGACGTGATGAATGTCCTCACGGTCATCGACACGCCGCTGGACGACCTCGCACTGGTCGCAACCCTTCGATCTCCGATGGTCGGCCTCGACACCGGAACGCTGTACGCGCTCGCCCGATTCGCGCAGAAGGAGGGCAAGCGAATCCCGATCTACCCTCTGATTCCCGCGTTCGTGGCGAGTGTGGATGCGCCGTCGGAAGAGCGGCAGGCGCTTGACAGATTCTACGCGACCATGGAGAAGCTCCGGAAGGACGAGGATCGTGGTCCCGTCGGACGACTGCTGGAGCGAATTCTCGCGGAGACGGAATTCGACGCGAAGCTGCTGCTCCGGCCGGCGGGGAGGCGGCGTCTGGCGAATGTGCGCAAGCTGCTCCAGATGGCCAGCGCCTCCTCGACGCGGGGCGTGGGCGACTTCATCCGGCGGCTGCGCGAGGTCGAGAAGCTCTCGGATCGCGAGGGTGACGCCCCGACCGAGGAGGAGGCGTCGGACGTCGTCCGGGTGATGACCATCCACAAGGCGAAGGGGCTGGAGTTTCCGGTCGTCTTCCTGGCGGACCTCGGGCGGTCGCTCGCGTTCACCGAAAACAGCCTGTTCGTCTGCGACCCGAAGGCGCTGGCGATCGGATGCAAGCTGAACGACTACCAGACCGCCACCTACAGAACGGTCGTGGAGGAGCGGAAGCGGCGCGAGCGCGAGGAATCGAATCGACTCCTCTATGTGGCGCTGACCCGGCCGCGCGAGCACCTGATTCTCTGCGGCGCAACGCAGGGGCGGAGCCGGGATACCTGGGCCAATATGGTGTTCGGGCACATGGCCATAACGCAGCCGGACCGTCCGCAGACGCGAATCGGGCCGGGCGGCATCGCGGCGTATATCACTCCGATGGAAGCGCTGACGGGAGGGGCCGGGAGTCGATGAGAAGAGCAGGGATGCTGTCCGCGACGTGCATAGCGCTCGCAATCGCGGCGTGTGCGGGAGGCAGGGCGATGGCGCAGGCCGAGCCGGTCGTGCTGGGCGCGTCCGGCCGCACGACAATGGACGCGATGCTCGACGCACTGGCAAAGGCGGACGTCGTGTTCGTGGGCGAGCAGCACGACCACGCGCGGGGCCATGAGCTGGAGCTGGAGATACTGAAGGGCCTCCACGCACGCAATCCGAAGACCCTCCTCTCGCTGGAAATGTTCGAGCGCGACGTGCAGCCGGTCGTGGACGAGTATGCGGGCGGAATGATCACGGAGACGCACTTCCTCCAGGCGTCGCGGCCCTGGCCAAACTACAAGACCGACTACAGTCCGCTCGTGGAGTTCTGCAAAGAGAACCACCTCCCGGTTGTCGCCGCCAACGCGCCCCGCCGCTACGTCAACATGGTGAGCCGCAAGGGGCAGGCGGGCCTCTCCGACCTGCCAAAGCCCTCCCGCGCCTTCCTCGGCCGCTTCCCCTATTCGATGGACCTGCCCGCCGGGTACGACAAGATGCTGACCGACCTCTTCGGCGGCGCGCACAACACGAGCGGCCAGGCCGCCCCGTCCGGGATGCCATCTCCGGAAAACATGAAGGAGGCGCAGGCGCTCTGGGACGTTACGATGGCCGATTCCATTGTCCGTGCGCTGAAGGAGCACCGCGGCTGGAAAGTGATGCAGGTGAACGGGGCGGGCCACAGTGACAGCCGATACGGAATCGTGGATCGGCTCCGCCAGGCCGCGCCGCGCCTTAAGGTTGCGGTCGTCAGCATCCGGCCCGACGCGGCATACCCGAATCCGGACGCGGCGAAGCTGAGAGGCGTGGCGGAATTCGTGCTCGTCACGCCGCCGGACGAGAAGAAGTAGGCGGTTGACGGGGGGCTGGAACGCCAGCGAGGTCAATAAAATCATGATGGTGCGGCTCCTGGTCGTTGGATTCATGGTCGCGGTTTCAACGGTGGCGCGGGCGCAGGCGGCCGTGGACCTCATCACGAATCCGGGATTCGAGAACCCCGCGGACGGGAGGCCGGAGGGGTGGACGGCGTTCGAGCAGGGGTTCTCGATTGACAACGCGGTGCGGCATACGGGCGCGCGATCGGTGCGGTGCGAGAATGCGGCGGACGGCGAGCGCAGGGGCGTTAGCTGGACGGTCGTATTGAATCAGAAGTCGCCGGCGCCACTCCGTATCACGGGTTGGAGCAGGGCGGAAAACGTGTCGGGAACGGTGGATCCGGACTACAGCCTCTACGTGGACCTGGAGTATACCGACGGCACGCCGCTCTGGGGACAGACCGCGGCGTTCGCGACCGGCACGCACGACTGGCAGCGGAAGCAGGTCCTCATCGTACCGGCGAAGCCGCTCAAGCTGGCGCACATTCACGCGCTCTTCCGCGGTCATAGAGGGACCGTCTGGTTCGACGACATCTCCGCCGTGGAGCTGAAAGGGAACGGCTTCTTCGACAGCCAGGCAGTCGCGGATCCGGTCCTTCCCCCGGGCGTGCGGAGCGGCTGGTTCGCACGCGACGTCGCCGCCGACTCTCCCATCCTGCCCCTCCGACCGCGAGAGGAGAACCGCGCGCTCCGCCTCCGCCTCGATTCGGACGATGTTCACGGAGGGCTCAGGACCGCCCGCGTATCGGATATGAGTGGCCGCGACCGCGCCATAACCGTCTACTTTGTCGAGCGGTTCGCGCCGGACGGCGCCCGATGGTGGAACGATATTCGACAGTCCGTTGACGCGGCGACCGGCGAGCGCGCCAATCTGACCCGAATCGGCGTGGGCGCGACCGGATCCGTGTCGCTCTACCCGTTCGGCTGCGTGACTGCGAAGGGCAGCGGCCGGGCGCTCGCGATCGACCCGCTTCTTGGACCGCGCATCGCGCGAATCGGCTACAACGCATCGGCGTCCCTCCTCTATGCCGCCTTCGACGTTGCGCTGACGCGCGAGAACCTCCACAATCTCACCTCCAATGGCCGGGCAGGCGCGTGGGCGAGCGTCGCCTCGTTTGATGTCGATCCGGAATGGGGAT
>Ga0068855_100000901_pt1 | contig 36814 bp, 32 predicted proteins | sample KBSCornC52_FD_66592 | JGI IMG/M metagenome (GOLD analysis project Ga0068855, IMG submission 66592) | Corn rhizosphere microbial communities from Kellogg Biological Station, Michigan, USA - KBS Corn C5-2 | ecosystem: Host-associated > Plants > Roots > Rhizosphere > Soil ...
CAGCGTGAGGTACGTGCCGATGCCGACGAGCATGCGGAAATCAGGGCCGCCGTAACCCGCCGCCAAGCGCGTGCCGAAGCCGCCTTCTGCGTACCAGCGCGAGCGCGTATCGAGCACGTAGCGCAGCTGCGCGAGCCACTCGATGTCGGTGTTCTTGCCCGTGAAGAAGGTGGCGTGATCGGAGGAGCTGGCGATGCCCGTAGTGCCCCAGAGCTCGCCGCCCAAGCGTACGCGACCGTCGCGCAGCGGCAGATACAGGCCGCCCGCGTAGCGGAGCTCGGACGCAATGAACAGCGCGCCATTCGGCCCACCGATGCTGCGCTCCGGACGAAACTGCGGCCCGAGGTTGCCTGCTAGAAAGAACTTTCCGAAGTTGAATTCGGCGGAGCCGTACAAGTAGCCCGTCGCCTGACCGTCGCCGGCGAAGGCGTTGGTGTTGCCGGACGGGATCCAGAACGCGCCGCCGCCGCCGAGCCTGAGCAAGTGATTGTCGGTCTCCCAGCTGCGCACGCGCGCGTCGAGCCGAATGTCATTCAGCGCCACCTTGCTGTCGCTGATGCCGCCCGTGCCGACTCCTTCACCCTGCGGATCGCGCCCGGTGATCTGCAGCGTGGTGACCGGGATCATCAGGTTCACGGACAACCGGTTCGCGATTTCCGAGCCGACGGACAGGTACGTGATGAACTGCCCTTCGACTGGATTGTCGATGTTCGCTTGTGCAGTCGGATCGTCCGTCACCGTGTCGTTGCGCAATGGGTTGTGCGAGTAGCCGAGCACTGCATTGGCGTAGAAGCGCGTCTTCTCGGACAGGTACGGACGCCAGACCATGAAGCCGTCATCCGGCGCTCCTGAGATCTGCGCGCGATCGAGATAGAAGGTGCCGGACTGCGCTTGGGCGGAGCTAGCCAGCAGGCTCGCGCCCACAGCGGCCGCGGCCGCCACGAGCACAGGAGCGATGCGGCCTTTCACCTTCGAAGACTGTGAATTTAAGCGTAGGCGATGCTTGATCCAGCGAAACACCTCTCCGACGCTAGCCTGCGTTGGGGCATTCTGAATAGTGTGGATTGCTTAGGGCCTAGACCGGTTAGCCGGTCGCTGGCGCGCGACGAGCAAAGTCCCCAGGCCGGCGCGCGCTACCTTGCAGGCGCGAAGATCTCGCACACCCAAAGTGTGCCGTCCGCGTCCGCAGCAACGCCTATGCCAACCGAGCCAAAGTCGGGAAAAAGCAGGTTCTGACGATGTGAGGGACTCGCCCACAATGCGCGCGCGGCGAGCACCGCGTTCGCCGCGTGCGCGACGTTCTCGCCCGCATTGAGCTCGAGCTCGGCATTTTCGAGGCGCTGATTCAGATCGCCGTCACCCGCATCGTGCGCGGTTTTGCGCGCCGCGCGCATCGCTTCCGCGTGGGCGCGCGCGAGCTCGTCGAGCCGAGCATCGCGAGTGAGCGGCGAAATGCGTTCGCTCACTCGCGCGGCATTGACCATTTCGTACAGCGCCGCGGCGGGATCGCGATTGGCGCCAGCGCGTTCTTCGCCGGGCGCGTTTGGCGCCACGCCGTCCGCGCTGGGCTCGATGCCCGCGAACACCCACGCTTCGAGCAGCGGGCGCGGCCCACCGTCGACCGCCGCGAGCACCTGGACGAGCCAGGCGCCCTCGTGATCCGCGTTGAAACGCGCTTGCAGATAGCCGCGCTCGAACGTGGTCGGCACCGCGTGCGGCGCGCCGCGCGGCCCGAGCACCACGAGCTTGGCCGCGTCCGCCGGCACGTGCACCCGCGCGCGGACGTCCACCCATTGTCCGATCCGCACGCGCGTCGGCACCGGTTCCAGATCCGCCAGCACGTCGACCGCGACGACGAAAGCCGTGAAGCGCGCGCCTGGCGCGCGCACGAGCGCGACGCCACAGCGGCGCGCGCCGGCAGCGCTGAAGCTCGCAAGCCAGCGCTGCATGCGCGCGCGCGCCACGTCGAACTCGCTCTCCGCGCCGTCGAAGCGCCACGCGCGCGGCCAGACGTAAGGCGCGCCGGCGGCGCGGAGCCGAGCGTCCAACGCCGTCGCGTCGAGCCGATCCGCGCCGGTGGTGCTGGCCGCGAGATCGCGAGCCACGCGATCGAGGGCCGCGTCGCTCGCGCCGCACGCGCGCGCTAGCGTGCGCTCTTGGGAGTCGCTCTGGGCTGCCGAGTCAACTTGGGGCGACTCGGTGTGCGCGGCAAAGGCCTGGCTCCCTCCGCCGCCCGCTGCGACGGGGGCATCTCGCGCGCGGACATCGGAAACAGGCGCAGCAACTAGGGACTTGGGTTCCGTCGCGCAGCCGCTCGCGACGAGCGTCAGAGCGCACAGTGAGGTAACGACGCGACCCCGGCTTGCTTGGATCAATGACTCTCGGGCTCAGCACGTTCAGAGAGTGCGGCGAGCGCCTCTTCGAGGGCTGGAATGGTGAGTGCTTCGAGCAGCTTCCGCTCACCGTCGCTGAGAGCTGAAAAGTCTTCCATGGCTCAGGGCCGCGCGGAGGCGTTGCGACGGCGTTTTCTCCAGATTTCTCAGGACGCGGTACACCCCTCCAACGTCGACTCCAGGATGCCGAGCTGCGATCGCCGCGGCGCGCTGCCAGCGGCGCTCGTCGTGCTCGAGCCAGACGCGCTGCTCGGGCGTGAGCGAGTCGCTTTCAGACATTTCGAGGCAGATTAGCATGAGGCTAACAAAAGCAGACCCAGACGCAGCACTTTTCCTGCTCCTCGGTTCAGGTTATGGTCAAGTGCCCCCATGGGCCGGTTCACCACAGCAGCGAAGGTCGGCGTGTTTGCCTTCGTCACGCTCGTGGCAGGGCTCTTGATCTTCCGTTTCGTCTCGAAGTCGTCGCGTTCGGGCAACGGTTACACGGTCTATGCGCTGATGGCCGACGCGAGCGGCGTGGCCAAGCTGTCGCAGGTCCGAGTCGCAGGCATTCCGATCGGGTCCGTGAAGAGCGTGCGGCTCGACCATGAGCGTGCGCGCATCGACATTGGCATCGATCCCGAAGTTCACCTCTACGAAGACGCGACGGTAGCCAAGGTCTCCTCGAGCCTGCTCGGCGAATACTACCTATCGATCGCGCCGGGCACCGAAGGTCGCCGCGAGCTCAAAGACGGCGATCGCATCAACAACATCATCGAGGCCAAGACCACCGACGACATCATGAAGCAGGTGTCGGACATCGCGTCGGACGTGAAGCAGGTCTCGCAAGCGCTGGCTGCGTCCATCGGCACGCCCGAAGGCAAAGACGACATCAAGGCCACCCTGAAAAACCTGGCCGACGTGACGGACGCGCTCAATCAAACCGTGCGCGAAAATCGCGAGAGCATCAAGAGCATCCTGACCAACGTCGAGGTCATGACGGCCACCGGTGGCCCGAAGGTTCAGCAAATCCTCGATGATGTGCGGACCACCACCACGCAGGTCAAGCAGCTGATGGCGGCTGCGCCCGAGGGCAAGCCCAAGTCCGAAGGTGAGATCCGCCAGATCATCGACAAGGTGAATCGCGCCAGCGACAACCTGGAAAACACGCTCAAAAACTTGGACAGCGTGACCGGTCGCTTGGATCGCGGCGAAGGCACGCTCGGCCGGCTCAGCAAAGACGACCACTTGATCAACGAGGTCGAAGGCGTCGTGAACGACGTCGGCGACTTCGTGGGCGGGCTCTCCCGAATCCAGACCATCGTCACGATGCGGACGGACTATCAGTTCTTATCCAGCACCGTGAAGAGCTACGTCGAGCTTCGCATCCAGCCGCGCGAAGACAAATACTACTTGATCGAAGTGGTGAACGACCCGCGCGGGCTCACGCATTTCGAACAAGTCGACGTCGACACGACCAACACCAACGAGCCGGCGCACTACCGTGAAGTGCGCACGGTGACCGCGAACTCGCTCCGCTTCTCGCTGCAATTCGCGCAGAGCTTCGGCCCGTTCACCGGCCGCTTCGGCATCAAAGAATCGACGGGCGGCGTCGGTCTCGACACGCTGCTCTTCGACAATCGCTTCGAGATTCGCCAAGACCTGTTCGGCTTCGGCGAGGTCGTCTTGCCCCGCTGGCGGATTTCGCTCGGCTACGAGTTCGTCAACCGCGCCTGGCTGCTCGGCGGCGTCGACGACATCCTCTCCAAATCGCGCCGCGACTACTTCGTCGGTTTACAGCTGCGCTTCAACGACGAGGATTTGAAGAGCATTTTGCCATTCGCGAAGACGCCGTGAGAGCGTCGTTCCCGAAATACAGCAGTTTCGCGCCGTGCGCACGAGCTCCGCTAGGCACTAGCACCGAGCAGATCCCCCGACTGCCTTTTTCATCTTGCGTCGCTTGCGATCGGATGCAGCTGCAAAGACTACGTTCCCGACATGTCGGGCGAAGACGCCTGGTGACGGATTCCGAGCGAGTATTTGGTGTCCGGGTGGTGGGCCCTACGCCGGGAGCGGGCGCTTGGCTGCCGCCCGCGCAACGGGGGCTTATGGCGCCTCACTTAAGGCCGTTCGACTTGGATCGCACGCCTTAAATAAACAGGCCAGAAGGGAACTCTTGTAGGATGGGGCCATGCGCTTAGTTCGAGCTTTTAGTGGGTTGTTATCGTTGGGCCTCGTTGCGGTTGCGTGCTCGTCCGAATATCCGGGGCCGAACGAATCCGTCGCGAGCACGTCGGAAGCAATCACCACGGCGTGCGACATCAATACCATTGGTTTGCCGTGTGATCCGGATGGGCCAACCCGGCCCGCCACCGAATGCCAGGGCATTTGCGCAATCGTGCAGACCGGCTCAGCGATGTGCATCGGCATTGCCGAGGCCTCGTTGGCGAATCTGGACGGCCGGGTTTGCGGAAACGCTGGCGGCATCGGGAACGCCGCGTGCGCGCGACATTGCCAGGGTGTCTCTTGTTTGACAACGCCCGCACTCGCCGGTGCTGCATGTAGACCGACATCCAAGAGCGCTCCGTGCGACGGCCAGTGCAACGGCGCAGGTACCTGCACACCAATCGCGAGTCCTTGCGATTTCGGGCGTGACGGGCAGCTCTGCACATTCAAGAGCTGCAACTTCGTGAATGCGACCTCCTGCCAGACGCTCGGGCTGCTACCAAGGACGAATTGCGACACCGGAACGGCGTGTGAGCTGGGTTTCTGTGCCGGCAAGGTCTGTACGTCTGGCGGAGCCAGAGGTTGCGATGATGGGAATTCTTGCACCGACGACTCTTGCGACGCGCAAAACGGGAGCTGCGTCGGAACACCGGATGATGCCAACACGTGCTCCGACGGAAACGCCTGTACCGTAGGCGACTTCTGCGCCAGCGGCGCCTGCAAGCCAGGCAGTACGCAGGTCAATTGCGATGACAACGACCCGTGCACAATCGACGGGTGTGATCCCAAAACGGGCTGCACTCACGGCGCAAAATGTTCAAATGGAGATGCGTGCACCATCACCGCCTGCGATCATGAGATCGGCAAATGTGGCAGCACCACGCCGCTCAACTGCGATGACGACGACCCGTGCACCGTTGACGCCTGCGACAGCAAAACCGGCTGCAGTCACACGCCCATGAATTGCGACGACAGCGATGCGTGCACGACCGATTCCTGCGCCGCTGGCCAATGTGAGCATGAAGCCGTGAGTTGCCCGGACCCGGGGCCCTGTGCCAGCGCATTCTGCGTGGCCTCCTTTGGCTGCGTGCGGGCTCCCATCCCCGGGTGCATAGCTGGCGGTGGTTCGGGTGGCACTTCGGCTGGCGGTGAAGCTGGCACTAGCACCGGTGGAACTGCTGGGTCGGGTGACTCCGGCGGCAGCGGAGAAATTGGCGGCAGTGCCGGAGAGGTCGACAGCGGCACCGCAGAGGCTGGAACGCGCTCGAACGGCGCCGCAGGTGCATTCGCCGAAGGAGGAACCAGCGTTGTTGCGGAGGACGCAGGCACAATGTCGAGCAGCAAAGACACCGGGGGCTGCGGTTGTCGTGCTGCGGGCAGCGACTCCAAGCACGGCTATGCGGCACTCCTGCTCGCGGCCCTTGGGCTCGCCGTGGTCAGACGTCGTCGTTAGGTCGTAGCGCGACTCATGCGCGAGCGGCCCTGGTCGCTCGCCGTGGGTTCTGTGGCAGCGACAAGGCGAAGCCGGGGAGCGGTCTCCAAATGGTATGACGACACTGAAGGCATAGCGCGTGACACTCGTCACCCATATGCCGAGTTTACTGAAATGCGAGTGCGCGCCGGCACTCAAGTCGAAGACGCGAGCCGTGGTCGGACGGCGCCGGCGGCGAGGCGCGCGAGCCGATGAGAAGGCCGCTCGAACACCAGGTAGAACAAATAGCACGCTACCAACGTTATCGGGGTGCGAACCACCCACTGGGCTCCCTCTGACCAATGCCTGAATAACTTTGCGGGGAGCTCTATGCCCGCTAGGTGAAAAAGGTACAGAGAATAGCTCCAGGCGCCGGCACGCTCGAGCCACTGCCAGGGGCGCTTTGCTTGATGATAGCTCAGCTCACGCGACAGCCAGTACATCACTAGAATGCCGAAGAAATTCAGGCTGAGATCGTAGTGGACGAAGCTGTGAAAGCGCAGCTCGAGTGCCAATATGCTGGTGCAATACACCAAGGCGCGCCAAAGCCAAATCTTTCGAGTGCTAGGCACCGCCGGCAATTTGCGTTCGGCCATCAGGCAGCCCAAGAGCCAGCAAGGTAAGCCAATAACGGAGTCGCTGAAGACGCTGGCAGAAGTGTAGTTGCCGGAGGGATTCGGTCGCGCGACTACCCAAGCAGTTGCGGCCGCAAATGCAACGACGACGAGATGCTCCCAACTAAGGCGCGTCGCGATGCGCAGCAGTATCGGATAGATGGTGTAATAGATGAGCTCGCAGTAAAGGCTCCAAAGAACCGAGCCCAACAATTCTCCACTCGATATGCCGAAGTATGGAGACACGAGGAGCGCGGCGCCGAGCGGTGCACCAATACGAATGTAACGCCGGAGAAAGTAGTCGGCGCCGATTGGCTGGCTATTGCCGCGATGCGGCCAATGGATGCAAAACCCGGAGATCACGAAGAAAACGATCACGGCTGCCGGCCCGCTGGTCATGTCGCGAGCGAGCTTTGCCACGAGCACGGCGCCGTGCCCCGCAGAACCGAGAAAACGCCAAGATGGCGGGTTGTGCCCGATGACGACAATCAGAGCGCAGACGAACCGCACCGCGTCTAGTCCGGCAAGCCGCTGTCCGCCTGGTTGATTCAAGTCACTACTCCGTAAAAAATGTTAGGCCGCATCGCACCGCCCTCGTCCAGCCTCATAACATGAGCGCGTCACCGGCGCGACGTTCGGCGTGCTTACAGTAGCTGCCGAAGGGGGTGGGGTGCTCGCTTGCCGTCGAGCAGGGCCAGTTTTGACAGGGTAAGCGGCCATAAAATGATCAATTGCGCCAGCTCGCGCTTCCGACGTAAGCGTTCCGAATCACGGTTGCGTGTGCCATCCAGGTATACCGCGCTCGGACTTCATCGCGTGTCGCTTCTGCGACGCCCTCTCCTTTCTGAAGGACTTCGTGAACGGCTCGCGACCAGTCCTCTTCGGCCGTTGGCGCGCAGAAGCGAACTCCTTGAAACCCGACTTCTCTGAGAACCGGAATGTCGCTCGCGACGACGCATGCTCCGCAAGCAAGGGCCTCGATCACTGGCAGGCCAAAGCCCTCGGAAAGGCTCGGAACCAGGACGGCGGAGGCGTGCGTGTACAGGGAAGCCAACTCCTTCCGTGATATCCCTCGCCTTTGTACAACGTAGGGCCCGAGTCGTTGCGTCTCGAGATAGTCGCGCTGTGCCGCGGTCCAGCTACCGCCGACTTGGACGAGCTCCATCTCCGGCTCATCCCGACGAACAGCGGCAAATACGCGAAGTAGGAAGTCCACGTTTTTTCGGGGAATGCACGAGCCGACGTGGAGCAGGTATCTTCGCCCTGCGGCCTGGGTCCACTGATGGTCCAGAAATTCCGCCGCCACGCCGTACGGCGCATGCACGAGCTGCGCGGTAGGCAAGAGCCCGTGCTTGACAATCTCGTCGCGCACGGCTTGCGTACTGTAGAAAACGACGCGAGCTCGGCGTAGGCCTTTCAACAGAAGCTGCGAGAGCAGCACGCGTTGGCGCGACGCGCCCGAGCTCGGCAACAGAGCTCGAAAGGCGTCGATGTCGTGGCAGTAAACGCCAACCCGGTCGCGTGGAAAGAGCAGGGCAAGGTGGGCATAGCTGTGGTCGGCCACGTGATAGAAGTCAGCGTCCAAACGTCGGGCGGCGAGCTCAATGGGCAACTGCACGAAGCGACCAACTGCTCGTTGAAGCCCAGTCGGGCGTTGAGCTCTGACCGCCCTGAGCGGCGGCCGGACTAGCAGGCCCTCCACGTTCGGTATTTTGCAAAGGTGCGCGGCTAGCTCTTCTGCCGCGAGATCCATGCTGGGCCAATTCTCCTCGAGAAAATCAGCGAGTACCGCAATCTTGGTCAAAGAACGCTCCCAAATTGCGGCACACTAGCATTTCCAGCTTCCAGTCAAGCGAGGCTCCGGGACGTGGGGCAAATTTGGCGTCTCGGAAGATTGCTCTTTTCGCGTCCACGTTGCCTGGGGCATCATCCCCCCCCCAATGACGAAACGCGCCTTAATTACTGGTATTAGTGGGCAAGACGGGAGCTACCTCGCTGAGCTCCTATTGAACAAGGGCTACGAAGTGCACGGTATGGTGCGCCGCTCGTCCGATGAAAAGGTGGAACGCGTGAGCCACCTTCGCGGTCGCCTCCAGCTGCACCAGGGGGATCTGCTCGATCAATACTCGTTATCCTCACTGCTCGCGAAGACGAAGCCGCACGAGGTGTACAACTTGGCGGCACAATCCTTCGTGCCGACGAGCTGGAACCAGCCCGTACTAACCGGCGAGTTCACTGCCTTGGGTGTTACGAAAATGCTCGAATCGATTCGGCACACCCTCCCGGAAGCTCGCTTTTACCAGGCGTCGTCGTCGGAGATGTTTGGGCGTGTTCGGGAAACGCCCCAATCGGAGGAAACCCCATTCTATCCTCGCTCGCCATATGGTGTCGCGAAGGCCTACGGGCATTTCATCACCGTCAACTACCGCGAGTCCTTCAACTTGTTCGCGGTAAGCGGCATCTTGTTCAACCATGAATCACCGCGTCGTGGGCTCGAGTTCGTCACTCGAAAAATTACGGACGGCGTGGCGCGCATTCACCTCGGCATGGCGAAGGACCTTCAGCTCGGAAATCTCGACGCCGAGCGCGACTGGGGATTCGCTGGTGACTACGTTGAGGCGATGTGGCGCATGCTCCAGCAGGACCAGCCCGATGACTACGTAATCGCTACTGGGGAGAGCCATTCCGTGCGGGAATTTTGCGAGATCGCATTTGCACGTGTGGGCCGCAAGTGGCAGGACCACGTCGTCATCAATCCCGATTTCCTACGGCCCGCCGAGGTAGAAAAATTGATCGGAACCATCGGCAAGGCAGAGTCGCGTCTGGGATGGAGGCCAACCGTAACCTTTCGCGAGCTCGTGGAGATGATGGTGGACGCAGACGTCGCTCGGTTGCGTGAGGGGCGCTGATGCGCGTGCTCGTCACGGGGGCCGACGGGTTCGTCGGCACGCACCTGTGCCGGCATTTGAGAGCCCAGGGTGACGAAGTCTTGGCGTACGGCGGCCCTGCTTCCCAAGCGCCGGAAGTGCGGGCCATCGATATTCGTCGCGAGGCCGAAGTCTTGCAGATGGTGTCCGACGCTCGCCCCGAGGGCATTATCCATTTGGCGGGGTGGGCCAGTGTCGGGTCGAGCTACGCGCAGCCCACGCCGTGCTTCGAGGTCAACGCGCTTGGAACGGCATACGTCGTCGATGCGATCCGCAAACAGGCGCCTCATGCCCGCTTTCTTCTGATCAGTTCTGGCGAGGTTTACGGCGAAGTCCCCGGCGGAGGCGCAAGCTCCGAACCAACGCCGCTTTCGCCGAAAAGCCCATACGCAACGAGTAAGCTCGCCGCTGAGCTCGTCACCCGGCAGTTCATCGCGAGTTACTCCCTCGACGCCGTGATTGCGCGGGCGTTCAATCACGTGGGCCCTGGTCAAGACGAGCGTTTCGTGATTCCGTCCTTGGCTCGGCAGCTGATCGCCATACGAGACGGGAAGGCCGGTCGTGAGATATTGGTCGGCAACCTCGACCCAATTCGCGATTTCAGCAGTGTACTCGACGTGGTCGAGGCGTACCGAATCTTGCTCGTGCGCGGGGTTTCGGGAGAAACGTACAATGTTTGCAGCGGCCGCGCTCAGTCCATCCGCGAGGTCGTCTCACAGCTGATCGAATCTGCGGGAGTGGATGCGGAGCTCGTGGTCGATCAGCAACGAGTGCGCCCTTCCGACATTGCGCGGTTGGTGGGTGACCCCCGGAAAATCGCCGGGCTCGGCTGGAGTGCGCACCGCCCGCCGCTGCAGGGCATTTGGGGTGAATTTACAAGTTAGTGCGGATCTCTAGTCAGCGTGAACATGAAAATCCGCGCATCGTGGTCCGTGGCCTACTGCTATGGCTAACGCAACCGCGCAACCGGTTTACGAGCAACGAGGCCCGGGCCTGCCGACACGGGCCACGCTCACTCATCCCTCCAGCAAGCGAATCATGCGAAAGCTACTGACCCTCGGACATTCCTACGTAGTTTCATTGAACCGGCGTCTCGCACATGAAATGGCACTCGCCGGACGCGGCAAGTGGGAGGTGACGTGTGTCGCGCCGCGCTATTTTCACGGCGGTAACGATCTCGCCCCGGTAACGCTCGAAGCAACGCTCGAAGAGGCGAACCAGCTGCACGCTGTGCCGGCTTACTTCACGTCGCGCCTTCACGTGTTCTCGTATGGGCTCGAGTTGCGCTCATTGCTGCGCCAGCGTTGGGATATGGTGCATGCGTGGGAGGAGCCCTATATCCTTGCTGGATGGGAGATTTCTCGTTGGGTACAGTCGGGAACCAAGCTCGTCTACCGCACGGCTCAGAGCAATTCTAAGGTATATCCGCCGCCGTTCTCGTGGTTCGAACGGAGTAGTATGGCCCGTGCCTGCGGCTGGATCTGCTCCGGACGCTCAGTCGAAGAAAATCTGCGTCGCCGTGCTGGTTATGAACGGCCGCATCTGCTGAGCCCACTCGGCGTGGACCTCTCCGTTTTCAGCCCGAGCTCGAGCCAACGTGCGGCCGCTGCTTCGAAGCTAGGTTGGCAAGTGAGTGGTCCTCCTGTCGTCGGATATGTTGGGCGCTTCGTGCCCGCCAAAGGACTGCACCTGCTGATGGCGGCGCTCGACGCAGTGACGGAGCCTTGGCGAGCGTTGTTCCTTGGTGCAGGAGCACTCGAAGGCGAGCTACGCGAGTGGGCAGCGCGTCACCAGGATCGCGTCCGCATCCTCCGCGTCCCGCATGAAGACGTTCCGGCCTACTTGAACTTGATGGACGTGCTATGCGCGCCGAGCCAGACTACGGCGGCGTGGCGCGAGCAGTTCGGACGCATGCTGGTCGAAGCCTTTGCCTGTTCCGTCCCGGTCATTGGCAGTGACAGCGGCGAGATCGCCACTGTGCTGGGCGATGCCGGCGTCGTCGTGGGCGAAACCGACGTCGCCGGCTGGACGCGAGCGATTCAGGACCTGCTGGCCAGCCCCGATAGGCGCCGTGAGCTCGGTGCGCGTGGCCTCGATCTTGCCCGTTCGCACTATGCGTGGCCGGTCGTAGCGGGGCAGTATCTGTCGTTCTTCGACCAGCTTTGAGTAGGGATTCAGAGCACCGCTTGGCTCAAGTGTTGACCTTTTTCAACAGCAGTCGAACGTCGTACGAGTGTCTGCCGTAGTCGCGGCTCAGATCCCAACGCGAGGCGTTCATCAGTAGCTTGAAAAGGCGGCCGTCATACGCTCCACGCCTGTAAAACGGCCAACGGGCGATGTCCGTCAAAGGCATTAAGAGGAGCCCGCCGTGGTGAACCCTGGTCACCGTAAAGAGGTTCTCCGAAAGGTGCTCGAGCTCGGCCATGGAGAAGTGATGATGCCATTGAACGCCTTCTGCTCGCGCTTGCATGCCTTCTTCGCGAAGTCCGCGCCCAACTACGGCCGAGTACAATTTCGGAAACCGAAACCGCACGTTGCCTGGATCGAGCCAGTCGAAGGTCCCTGCGTGTGGCACCTGCAAAAGAAGCGTACCGCCGGGCTTTAGAACACGATGAATCTCCGCCAATGATGGGCGGCGGAGCTCGGCGGGAATGTGCTCCAACACCTCCACGCACGTTGCGCGATCGAATTCCGCGTCTCCAAACGGGAGTGCCTCGGCCCCGCATAGATGCAAGCTCGCTTGCGGCAGGGACTCGCGAGCGAGTTTGAGGGATTCGGGATTCACCTCGATTCCCGCGAGGCGAATTTGCGGCTTGAGCTTGGCCACGAATCCGAGCAAGTGCCCGACGTTACATCCGACGTCGAGCAGAGCATCGGCCGTTTCCAAGTTCAGCCACGAGTCCAAGCTCATTGGGTCGCGACCCGTCTCAACTCCCATCAGTTTCTCCTCGAATACGCTTCGGATTCAGCCACCGCTACGAGTTACCTCGACCCTGTAGCACAGGCAAGGAACTGAGCGGCCGTTACCGAAGGGGAGGCGTGCGCATCGTAGTCGGCCTTTCCAGCGGCCCCGAGCTCCTCGCGCCAATGCGCGTTCCGAAAGCACTCCAGCGCCACTGTCGCGAATGCTGCGGGCTCGAGCGGCGCGACCGCACAGAGCCGATCCCACGGGATGTCCTCTCGTGTGTTCACGCCTTTCGTCGTCGCAACGGCTCGTCCGTGCTGCAGGGCGGCCATTACGGTGGTCTTCCTAGCATTTACACCGTCCACGAACGGCAACAAAACCAACCGCGCCACTTGAAACCAAAGCGAGACCTCATGGGCGGCGACGAAGCCGAGTGGTCGTACGCGGTCTCCCAAATCCGCCAATGTCGGTCGGATCGTACGAAGCTTCGCCGCGTCCATCCCGATGATGATCAGACGAGCTTCGGGTTCTGCGGCGAGTAGAGCTCTGAATGCTCTTTCTACGTACTCGAAGGAGACGGAGGGGTGCCCCGTGCCGAAGAAGATGACGGTATGAGCCGGCACGGAGTAGCCGGCCGCGGCTAGATCAGCCGCAGGATCCAGTGAATGAGCTACCGAGATGCTAGAACAAATTCGTACCGTGTGCAGTCGGCTTCGCAAATTCGGCAATCGCTTCGCCCAGATGCCTCGCGATGCCTCGTGCGAAAACGCAATCTGGTCGAAGCAGCGCGCCAGAAGCTCGAACTGAGTTGCCTGGGCGGTACCCAGCAGCGCGAGCTTGAGCTCGTGCCGGCTCCAGTGCTCGGCAACCGGCAGGCAGACTTCGTGTGCGATGAGGAGCGTTGGCGTGTGGAGGCGACGGCGAAGCTGCGTGCACCAGAGCGTGAAAGAAGGTGAGAGCCCACCGCTACGCGGAGCGAACCCGAGTGGCACGTACGCGACAATCACGGCTTCCGGGTGAAATCGCAGGAGCTCGGCAGTTAGGTGCTTGAAGCTTCGTTCATGCGGTCTCGAGCTAACGAGGACCTCGTGGCCCTGCTCTCGCAGCGTAGTGGTCATGGCGTACGAGTGATCGCTCACTCCGCCTCTGTCTGGGGGATATCCAGGGGTAATCCAAGCGACTCGCGTCATGTAGTTCCTCGCACGCGTGATGCCCACTAGTCGGAGTACGCACGGAGCAGCTCCGGCCCTAGCCTCGAGTGGCTGAAATCCGCAACCGCATGTTCTCGTGCGGAGCGTGCAAGGCGCAAGCGTACATCGCGATCGAGCACGAGGGCCATTGCAGCAGTCAGCGCCGCCGCATTTCCAGGCTCGTACCCCAGTGCATTTCGACCGTTTTGGAACAACTCTACCGCCCCGCCTGCTTGGGCGACGAGAACCGTCCGTCCACACGCCATGCCTTCTATGATCGTGCGCCCGAACGGCTCAGGCTGAATGCTTGCGTGCACTACGACATCCAAGGCCCGATAGATTCGAGGAACCTCGTCCTGAAACGGTACGAGCCCAAAACAGGAATCGATCCCAGCCAGGTTGGCTCGGCGCTCGAGCTCAGCGGCCTCGATCTGTGAGCCGCGCGTCTGGTAAATTGGGCTACCAACGATGTAGAATCGCAGCGGCACGCCAGGGTAAGCGGCGCGCAGTAGGCCGGCCGCTTCGATGAACAGCTCGTGCCCTTTCCAGCGCGCGTAAGTTGCAACGAGCCCAAACACGACTGTCTCCTCGACGGGCGGGCCCAGGTTCGCGCAGCGCGCGAGCCACTCCGACTGGGCCGGCCCCGGGCTGAAGTATGCCGTATCGACTACGTTGTGAATGGTACGAACGTCGGCGCTTGGCGCCAGACGGGAGAAATCGCGGGCAACCGCGCGCGAATTTGCGATAAAAACGGCTCGCCGCCGAAGGCTCGAAAGGGTGGGCAAAAGCCTGCTCGAAGCACGACGAGAGCCGATGAAGTCGTGCAAATGCACCGCCAACCGCACGCGGGCGGGAGCGACGGCGCCTGCCAGCAGATGAGCCTTCATTCCGTTTGTGTGCACGACGTCTGGCTGTGCGTGCTCGATGGCCGCGTGAAGGCGCGCGAGGAAGAGAGCCGCTTTCGGAGTGGCTGAAAGCAAGCGCAGGATCGCGTCAACCCCGCGTCCGTCGCTACCGCTCTCGCCGAGCTCCGATAGCTCGCCGGGCGGTTCGATTATTTGCGTCTTAGCTCCCAGAGCGCGCACCTTTTCCAACAGCGGCCCGTCTGCGAACGCAATGACTTGGGCCTCCAGCGGCGTCCGCCGTTCGTGTCCATCGCTCGCGAGGAGCGCCGCGACGCAATCGAGCAAGCAGCGCTCGGCCCCACCGAGGCCTGCGGCTGGACTAATGAAGAGGATGCGCATCTATTCGCCGAATAAATTGCACGAAACGCGGAACTAAGCACATTTCGGTCGAGCGTAGCCTGGCGGTCGCTCGATCGTCGAGGAGTAAGCTCGTGCTTGCTAATCCGCTGACGTTCGGGCAAAAACAGCGCGGCTCGTTCCACGCGAGCCCACAAGGCGTTGCATGCACGTCCTCCACGTTGGCAAGTACTATCAACCCTATCGCGGTGGAATCGAGACCGTGGTCGAGCAACTTTGCCGCGGGCTCGCTGCGCGAGGCGTCCAAGTCACGGCCCTGGTGTCTGCCGACAGTCGCTCGACAGTCGAGGAGTGGCTGCATGGGGTACGTGTGCTGCGCCTGGGCAGGACGGCAGAGGTCAACTCTCAGCCGCTGAATATTGCCCTCGTCCGCACGCTCCGGGACCTGCGCTTCGATCTCCTTCACTTTCATACTCCGAACCCGGTGGGAGCCCTAGCGGTCTTGGCTGCGCGTCGGTCGGAGCCGCTCGTGGTTAGTCATCATAGTGATATCGTAAGGCAGCGCATCCTGGGCCGGCCGGCTACGGCCGTACAATCGGCGTTGTATCGCCGCGCGGCAGCGCTCATCGCGGCGACGCCAAAGCACATCGAGCACTCGCCAGTGCTCCAACGCTTGGCCAACAAATGTAGCGTAATCCACTACCCGATTGACGCTGCCCCCTACGTGAGTGCCCCCATGGTCTGGGACGACCAGCTGCCAAGCGAGTGGCAGACCGCGCCACTCGTTCTCTTCGTCGGTCGGCTCGTCTACTACAAGGGTGTGGACGTCCTGCTCGAAGCGCTGCCTAGGGTGCCTGGAGCACGGCTCGCCGTAGTTGGGATAGGCCCATTGCAAGAGCAACTCGTGGCACAGGCCAAAGCGCTCGGGCTTTCGGAGCGGGTCAGGTTTTTGGGCGCAGTTTCCGGCGAACGACTACGTTCATTGTACAAGAACGCGCGTTTTCTCGTTCTCCCCTCGGTCGCTCCCAGTGAAGCGTTCGGTATGGTTCAACTCGAAGCGATGGCTGCCGGTAGGCCGGTCATTTCTACTGATCTCAAGTCCGGCGTTCCATACGTGAATCAGCATGGCGTCACCGGCCTGGTGGTACCGCCCAGCGACTCTCAGTCGCTCGCCGCTGCGATGAGGCAGCTAATGGAAGACCCCGAGTATGCCGAGTGCTTGGGGCAAGCGGCAAAAGCTCGGGTTGCGGCAGAGTTTCAAATCGATCGAGTGGTCGAATCGCATGTCCAACTCTATACGGCAACCCTGCTCAGGAGCAGCCTGCGATCGGAATCTTGAGCAGCGCACAGCAACGCGGTGTTCAGCAGCCAAAATTCGATCCCACTGGTTCCGGCGAACACGGGGTAGTTGAAACAGAGTGCCAATGCGCCGACGTCGTAGGCGACGACGACGGCTCCCCATAGGCTAAGCGCAGGGTCGTCACCGCTGATTCGCCTCAACGCAACCTTTAGGCAACCCCGCGACGCGACGACGACGGCTGCGAAATAGATGAGGACCAGGGGGAGGCCTCCATCGAACAGCCAAGCTGTCCACTGGATCTCCGCCCAGAGAGAACCCGAGCTGCTACCGAAATAGCTGGAGATCATGCCCCACCGGCCAAGCCCCGCCCCTAAGGGGAATTGGGGCAGGTACTCGTTGATGGTCGTTGTCAGGAAGTGACCGCGATGCGCGTAGTAAACGGTGCCGGGATCCGCTTCGACCAGAGTAGAAAGGCGATCGGTGACCGCTCGTCCGCCTAGCGAGACGGCTAAAATGAACGCGCCAGGGATGACTACTCCGACGGCCGCCAAGAGGCCGAGCAAACGGGATCCCCGGCCGCTGACAAGCAGCAGTCCAAGAAGCGCGATCGTGCAGACCCCCACCATGACCATGATGGATCTCACCTGGCAGAGGTACAGACACATCATGCCGGCTACCATGCCTCCCACGGCCAGGATGCGCGCTCCCGAAAACGGAGGCTTTGGCAGCAGCACGATTCCAGTGCCGAGCAGAATTGCGTATAGGCCGCCGTATGCTGCGCCTCCAGGAATATCGGTGAGACCCATGGGTCGGAATACGCGCTCACCGGACGCAAGGCGGATTTGCAGGGACAGGACCTGCCCGCGTCCATGCCCGGCGATGATCGATGAGAGGGGTGGCTGAAAATGACCCGGGAAATAGGATTGGAGGACGCCGAGCACAGCACTTGCCGTGTAAAATAACCAGAGAACCGTCACGAGCCGCTGGAACGTGGCCATCGTTACGTTCGTGCTGGGTACCCAGAATATCGGGCCGAGAATCGCGAAGTTCAACGCGACGGCTGCAACCCCGGCAACCATTGACGTATCCGGATGCAGGAGCTCGAAGGTCAAAAGAGTCACCACCGCGATCGCGAGCGTTCTCGTCGGCGCGTAGGCGGCCCGATTCCTCGGAACGACGAAAAGAAGCAGGAGGCTCGCGCCAAAGGCCGCCATGCGGATAAAAACACGGCCCGCGGAAAGCCACGGAACGAGCAGCAACAACTGACAGCCAAGATGAAGTGCGAGGAACCCGAGCAGCCAGGGAGGCGGAGGCGAGGAGGCCGACCGAAAAGGCTGAGTCGCAGTGACTCGACCGCTCGGCACGCTCAAACGTCCTTCAATCACTCGAGCTTGGTACTATGGAAATGCACCTGAGACAACCCAACCGCTGGGCGAGCAAGCCCGAAGATCACACGACCAAGTCGGGAGATTCGGAGAACGCGTCCGTGGCAAGTAGAGTTGCGTGACGAGTAGCTCGCCCACGGCGTATGACAATTTTGATCGCTCGGGTTCCGCGCCGCCCTGATGCTCACCGAGAGCCGCGGCATGTTCCGGCGCTTCGATCTACGCACGCTAGGCGGGATTTGACCGAAAATTGCCGCGATGCTAAGTCGCGCAGGTGGGTCCGGTCGTAACGGTATGCATCCCGACGTTTCAGCGTCTTCACTATTTGAAAGAGGCGGTGTCCGCCGCACTAGCGCAGACGGTTCAGAACATAGAAGTCCTGATCAGTGATGACGGGAATACGGAGCAGATCCGAGCTTGGGCGGAGCTGGCGGTCAAGTCCGATTCGCGCGTTCGCTATCGAAGAAACCCCACTAACTTAGGGCTAGGCGGGAATTGGAACGAATGCGTCGCGGCAGCGAGAGGAGAGTGGCTCGTCATTCAAGGCGATGACGATCGCCTCCTGCCTACGTTTTGTGAAGCACTCTTGAGCCTCGCCAAAAGCGATTCAGCCGTAGTATTTTCGAACCATTATCTCATCGACGAACACGGTACCCGCTTGGAGAAGGAGTCGAGAGCGTGGACGGCTCGCTACGGCCGAAGCGCTTTGGTCCGAGGACGGGTCCAGGATGCTGCCCGCTGCGTCTGGAGCAACGCCGTGCCAATGAGCTCTGCGCTGATTCGTACCGCGCACGCCAAGCGGCTCGGTGTTAAGCCCGACTTGAACACGCCGGAGATCGAGGTCTTCGCGCGTCTCGTCGCGGAGGGCGCTCACTTCGAGCACGAGCCCGCTTACCTAGTCGAGTTTCGCACCCACGCTGGCTCTGCGACCACGGCCGGCCTCTTCACCGAGCGACTCGTGCAGTATCTGGAGCCCATCGCCGTGCCCGCGAACGCCGAGGGCACCAAACGCGCATTCCTGGCATCGCTGACGAAGAACGCGGTCGACCGCCTGCTGCGTTTGGGGGAAAGAACCCGCGCCGCCGAGATCATGCGTTCGCCCTACTATCCTCGGAGCTGGTCCGATCCTACACTGGTGGCTCAAGCTCTAGCGGTGCGCGCGCCAGCAGCCATCAGCACGCAGGCTTATCTCTTTGCTCGCAAGCTTCATGGTGCGCGAAAGAGCTGGAGAAAGCGCGTCCCCTCATGATTAGCAGTCTCACTTACGGCTCGATCAATGCCGGAATTTGGTCCCGCGTTCCCCCAGAAAGTCGACGGTTCCTCGATGTTGGGTGCGGGACGGGTGTGTTGGGGCACGCGTTGAAGCGGTCGCAGCCCGATCGATATGTCGTGGGGATTACGCATTCCGTACAAGAAGCTGCAGAGGCACGAGCAGTCCTCGACCAAGTGGTGGTGAAAGATCTGGAAAGCTGCAGCTTCGACGACCTCGGTCTATTCGACTGCGTGATCTGCAGCCACGTGCTCGAGCATTTGCGCAATCCGGATCAGGTTTTGTCCCGCCTGAAGAGCGTGCTCGCGCCAGGGGGCACACTCCTGATCGCTCTGCCCAACGTTCTCCACTGGCGGCAACGTCTGCAGTTTCTGGCTGGGCGGTTCAGGTACACCCGGGGCGGGCTGATGGACAGCACGCACGTGGTCTTCTTCGACTGGACAACGGCGCGGCAACTCGTAAGCGAAGCTGGGCTTCGGCTCGTGAGCAGCGCCGCTGAGGGAGGCATTCCGGGCGCGCGTCTTCTCGGTGCGCTCGGGCCCGTTCTCAGCGCGGCGGGCTTGCGCGTTGTCCCAGGCCTTCTCGCGACTCAGTTCGTGCTCGTCGCAGGTACGAGCTGAGCTTCGAGCCCGGGCCGGGCAACCTCGATAACGCTCGTCTGCGCTCGGGGTTCGTGGCAAGGTCGCGTCGTGCGGATCGCGATTGTTGGCGTCAACCAAGGCGTGATTGGCGGCGCTGAAACCTACCTCACTTGGCTGTTCGGAGCCCTACTCGGAGCGGGGCATCAGCTGGCGTTCGCCTATGAAATTCCGAGCGTCGATCCGGCGCGGGCCGTGGATCGGGGGATCGAGCCGCTGGTGCGCTGGGATTTACAGACCTTGAGCCGTCCCGCGTTCCTGGCCGAGCTGACCGCTTTCGAGCCTGACGTGGTCTTCCTCCAGGGCTCTCGAGACGAAGCGCTCGATCTCGAGCTCGCGCGTGGCTTTCGAGCCGCGCTATTCGCGCACGCATTCTACGCGACGTGCGCAACTGGGTGGCGCGTACATCAGATTCCGCAGCGCGAAGTGTGCTCACGCCGTTTCGGGCCGGCGTGCCTGCCGGTCAATTATTTCCGCGGCTGTGGCGCTCGGAACCCCGTTGCGCTGCTGAAGCTTTATTCGAGGCAGCGCGGCCGTTCCGACGTGTTGCAAGCGCTCGCCGGCACGCTCGTAGCAAGCGAATACATGCGCGATGTCTACGTGCAACACGGGGTTCCCGAGCGCAACCTGCGCGTAATCCCTTATCCTGCAGAGAGGGCGCCCGATCCTGTCCCACCGGCTCCGAGTTCCTCGCCGAGCCGAGTGCTCTTTTTGGGCCGGCTCACCTCCGGCAAAGGAGCAGCCCGAGCCATACAGGTTGTTGCTCGTTGCCAACGCAAACTCGGGCGTCCGCTGCATCTGACAATAGCGGGAACGGGTCCGGAGCTCGAGCGCTGCAAGCGTTTCGCATCAAAGCTTAAAATCGAAACCGAGTTCACCGGCTGGTCGGCCAAGATCGGCGCTTGGAGCTGCTGCGCGCAGCGGACGTTCTGATCGTTCCCAGCATGTGGCCGGAGCCTTTCGGGATAGTCGGCATCGAAGCGGCATCCGTCGGTTTGCCGGCAGTTGCCTACAGCGTCGGGGGCATCGTCGATTGGCTGCGGCCTGGAATCAGTGGAGAGCTGGCGGATGGTCCTGACTTTGCGCCAGCTCCCTTGGTCGAAGCCCTCGCGCGAGCGTTCGCCAGCCCCGAGCACCACCGAAGCCTGCAGCTCGGTGCATGGCGCATGGCGCATGAGTTCAGCGCAGAGCGGCATCTGTCTCGGCTCGTCGCCTGGTTCGAGGAGCTCGCTACGCAAAAGTGATTGCATCAAAGGGAGCGTCGCCGTCCCTGCGGTCCCAAGCCCGTTCGCGGCAACGGTGCGCGACACGAAAGTGCTCGGCAATCTTGCCACAATGGGCCGGTTCGTGAGGGAGCGGCCGGTAGCCCAAAGTCTCGTCGCGCCGGCATCCCGCGTAAAACCGCTGAATTGCGCTGGCGCGCAAAGTAGGGCAAAGAAGGCGGACCGGGCTTGGATTACGGAGAAACAGCATGGCTCTTCGGTATTGGTTGACGCGGCCACGGAAGTTGGTGGCGCGCTTGCGTTATTGGGCCTGGGAAAAAGCGAACCCCGACAAGCCCTGGATGTGCCCGGGCACCATCAAGTTCCTTCAGAACAACTTATCTCGCTCCATGACTGCGCTCGAATTCGGCAGCGGACGCAGCACGTTGTGGTTTTCCACATTGGTCGGCAACTTAACGAGCGTGGAGCACAACTCCGCTTGGTACGAGCAAGTGAAGCAGCAGCTCGCGGATGCCGGCGTTCGGAATGTCGACTACCGTCATGTGCCGCTCGACCATCCCATGTCAGAACCGGAGCGCTCCAGCTATGAGCCGACCCCGGACTATGTTGCCGTAGCGGACGGCTTTCCCGAAGGCGCACTTCATTTCGTGGTGGTGGACGGTCACTACCGGACCCACTGCGCCCGCCATGCGATCTCGAAGATCGCAAAGGGAGGCTACCTGCTGATTGACGACGTCAACATGTGGCCCACGCTCAGCGCGCTTCCCGTGCCGCCGAGTTGGCATATTGCGGACGACAGTACGAACGGTCTGAAGCGCTGCGTCATCTGGCAGGCGAGATGACCGTCACACCCAGCTTGCGATCAACGAATTTGCTCGTCGTTGTCGAGAGCAAGCACGTCGAGCACCGTGCGCGCGTCGGCGTCGAGCGTGTGGAACCCTGATGGTGCGCGCGAGGCGGTACGCATGACCCCATCGCGAGTCATCCACCTTACCCCGGCTTTGTTCGGCAGAAGAGGCTCGTTTGGCGGCGGAGAGCGGTATGCGTACGAGCTGGCACGGGCAATGTCAGCCGTTGCCCCCACGACGCTACTCAGCTTTGGCCCCGAGGACACGAGCGAGCAGATAGGGGAGCTAAAGATCCGCGTGCTTGGCCGGTCCCACTATGTTCGCGGTCAGCGCATCAACCCGATTTCGCTGCGGCTCGTGCCCGAGCTCTTGAAAGCTGACGTGATCCATTGTCACCAGCTGCACATCGTCGCTTCGAGCGTGGCCGCGGCCGTTGCGCGAGCTACCCGGCGCAAGGTGTTCGTTTCGGATTTGGGCGGCGGTGGCTGGGACATCTCGGCCTATGTCTCCACTGATCGCTGGTACAACGGTCACCTTCACATCAGCGAATACAGCCGGCGCATCTCGGGCCACATTGCAAACGCGCGGGCACACGTGATCTATGGCGGCGTAGACGTGGAAAAGTTCAGCCCCAGCCCGACCTCGCAAAGAGAGCCGGCCGTGCTCTTCGTCGGTCGTTTGTTGCCGCACAAGGGCATCGATGTCTTGATCCGCGCACTTCCTGTCGGTGTCCCGCTTTGGATTATCGGCGGTGAAGCTAGCCCTGACTATGTGGCAGCGTTGCGAGCTCTGGCGCAGGGAAAAACGGTCGAGTTTTTGGGAAACCTGAGGGACGATGAAATCGTCGACCGCTATCGGCGCGCCAGCTGCGTCGTTTTGCCCAGTGTGTATCGCAATATGTACGGGCAGGAATCGAGGGTTCCGGAGCTGCTTGGGCAAACGCTCCTAGAAGGCATGTCGTGCGGCGCGCCGGCGCTTTGCTCGGATGTCGCGAGCATGCCAGAGGTAGTCTTGCATGGTGAAACGGGCTTCGTGTTTCCGGAGCACGGCGTCGAGCAACTTCGATCGCACATCGTCGAGCTGATCGCTCGCCCTGAGCTAGTCAAAAGCCTGGGGAAACGAGCGCGTCAACGCGTGCTCTCGTTGTTTACCTGGGGCGGCGTCGTCGACCGATGCTTGGAAGCTTACCGACGCCCAGTGGCGTAGAACCGCGCGCAAGGTTACGAGGGCTTTTTTCGAATCCGTGATGAAATCGGGAGCGCTCGGACGGCCCAAGAGCGCCTCGCGAGCTCGCGGTTGCTACGGGGATCATTGGGCTCGTATCCGGCCGAGGAGCCCGCTAAAACGCCAGAATTTCGGCTGACACCTGCTGGTCGGCCCGGTACGCTCGCGGCGAGCTTTTTGTGCGCTGGTCTCGCCGTGAACAGACTCTTCTCGCGTCTATGCAAATGCACCGATTAGGCCCTTCTTCCGATTCCACTAAACCTCCCGCCAGCGTTTCGGGTGGGAGCCTCGAATGACCGAGAGATCTCTAGAACGGGACGAGGGCGGTGGGGAGCTCGAAGCTGCGCCTCTCGTTTCCATCGTCATTCTTTCGTACAACCGCCCCAAAGAGCTGGCCTCGGCGCTCGATTCGGTTCTTGCGCAGACGTACCAGAACACGGAGGTGCTCGTAATCGACAACCGCAGTCCGGCCAGTGGCGAGGTGGCAGAGCTCGTGCGCAGTAGGCCGCGTGCCGCGTTGATTGCGAACACGGAAAATCTGGGGTTTACCGGCGGAATGAATCAGGGGCTCGCGTTAGCGCGCGGAAAGTACGTCCACCTGACGGAGGACGACATCACCATGCATCCAGAATGCGTGCGCTACCTCGTCAACCACCTCGAAGCAAACGAGGACGTCGCGTTGGCGAGTGGTGTGATGCTCAATCCAGATGAAACGGTCCGCTGTGCCGGTGGCATCGTTCGGCTCGATTCCATCTACCGCTCCGAAATCATCGGCGCCGGGCGATCGTTCGACGCGCTCGAGCGCACTGTGCCGTACGACGTTTCGTACGTCCCGGGAGCGTTCATCTGCGTCCGAAAGAGCTTGCTAGCTGACATTGGCGCATTCAACGACGACTTTTACATGTACTTCGAGGACACCGAGCTCTGCGCGCGAGTGCTGAAGGCCGGCTACAAAGTGCGCGTCATCCCCAACGCCCACGTCCTGCACGCGGAGCCCCCGACCGGTGATGCTCCCGACTACGTCACCTTTCACCGGTACAAGAACTTCTTGGCAATGTATCTCATCCACGCAGATCTAAAGGTCCTGCCGGAGTTCGTCCTGCGATCGGTCGTCTTGGCCGGGGTTCGTAATATTGCTTCAAAATCGCCACATCTAAGGCAGCAAGTGGCCGCGTGGAAGTGGGCGGCCCGCCACCTACCGAAGCTTCTGGAAGAACGTAAACGTGTGAAGCATCTATCCGCTCGACACGCTTCACGCCGGTCGAATCCCCCTGCTCGGGCGTGAACCGGGTGGACTCGGCCTAACCGTTCCGATATAAACGCCCCCTAAAACAGTGGTCTGGCCAGTTAGTTGAACCCACAAGTCGCATCAAACGTGAACGCACCGAGTCCGAGCACCGAGGCCGGGAAGCTTGCGACCGCCGCCGGAGCACAGTCCCCGCTCCTTCGGATTCGAAGCACCGGCGGGTGGCGTGCGGTAGATGTCTCAGAGCTTTGGCGCTTTCGTGAGCTGCTCTGGTTCATGATGGTTCGAGATATCAAGATTCGATACAAGCAGACTGCACTGGGAATTGCTTGGGCGGTCATTCAGCCGCTTTCCACGGTCCTGATATTTTCGCTGCTCTTCGGACGCCTGGCGCGCCTCCCGTCTGACGGGGTGCCGTACACCCTGTCGACGTTGGTCGCTCTCTTGCCGTGGCAGCTCTTCGTGTATGCGCTCAGTCAATCGAGCAATAGCCTCGTTGCAGAACAGCGTCTGATTGCAAAAGTCTACTTCCCGCGCTTGATCGTGCCCATGGCGTCGGTGCTGGCCGGGGTCGTTGATTTTTTGATCGCAGCGCTGCTCACGTTGGGGGCGATCATCATTTTCGACGTAGCGGGGTGGTTTCATTTTACGCTGCGGCTCAGGGTTCTGGCTTTGCCCGGGTTTGCGCTGCTAGCTCTGGTTACGGCGCTTGCGGTCGGCATCTGGCTATCCGCCCTCAACGTGAAGTATCGCGACGTGCGCTACGTGCTGCCGTTCATCACCCAAATGTGGCTTTTCGTCACCCCTGTCGCCTACGCGAGTACCCTCGTCCCTTCGGCTTACCGCGCACTGTACGGTCTGAACCCAATGGCAGGAGTCGTCGAGGGATTTCGCTGGGGCATCTTGGGTACTCGTACCCCAGACTGGACTTTGATTTTCGTTTCAACTGCCATGGTTTTGGCCCTACTCATCTCGGGCCTCTTCTACTTCCGTCGCGTAGAACGCAGCTTTGCCGACCTCGTGTAAGTCATGACTGAGCTCGCTGTTCGCGTCGAGGGCATCGGAAAACGCTATGAGCTCGGAGGGCCTCAGGCCGGCTATCAAACGTTGCGCGAGAAGCTCGTCGAATGGGGGAGGAATCCCTTCGCCGGAATGCGTAAGGGCAAGACCACTCGCGCGACCTTCTGGGCGCTTCGTGGCGTTTCCTTCGAGGTAAAAAAGGGCGAGGTCATTGGCATCATCGGTCGGAACGGGGCGGGCAAGAGCACGCTGTTAAAAATCCTGAGTCGGATCACGGAGCCCACGGAAGGTGGCGCCGACATTCACGGCCGAATCGGCAGCCTGCTCGAGGTGGGGACCGGATTTCACCCGGAGCTTACCGGTCGCGAGAACGTATTCCTGAACGGCGCAATCCTCGGCATGCCCCGGCAGGAAATCATCCGAAAGTTCGACGAGATCATCGCTTTCGCGGAGATCGAGAAGTTTGTCGACACGGCCGTCAAGCATTATTCGAGCGGCATGTACATGCGCCTGGCGTTCGCCGTTGCCGCGCACTTAGAGCCCGAAATCCTCGTCGTAGACGAGGTGCTCGCGGTCGGCGATGCCGCGTTTCAAAAGAAATGCCTGGGCAAAATGGGCGAAGTGGCACAGGGCGGCAGAACGGTTCTGTTCGTCAGCCATCAAATGAACGCCGTCAAATCTCTGTGCACCAAAGCGCTGTGGCTGAAGGACGGTCAGGTCGTCGATTTTGCCGACACCAATCAGCTGATCACCCGCTACCTTTCCCAGAATGGTGGAGAGACAGAGTGGATTGCATCCGGCAACTCGGCAAAGCTGTCGAACCCGTTTTTCGATCCGACTCGTTTCGCCCTCGTCAATCCCGATCTGGTTCCGATAACGGGCCCCGTGGGAGCCGGAGACCGGGTGGGAGTCCTCATCGAGGGAAATGCGCAGCAGGAACACAGCGCGTTGACGGTTGGGTTTGCCGTCACGGCGGCAACCGGAGAATTGATGTTTTGGTCCTTGGCGACTGACCAGCCTCAGGATCGCTGGCCGCATTATGACAACGGGGCGAACCGGCTGGTCGCGTGGCTGCCTACCCATTTCTTGAACGAAGGCGACTATGTCATTGAGCTCATCGTTAGCCTTCACTTCATTCAATGGATGAGTCAACCGGGAGTAAATGCACCTCAGCTCCGCCTATCGGTACGGGGCGGGTTGAGTCAATCACCGCTTTGGATGATGGCCAGACCTGGTCTCAATGCTCCCCTGGTGGAGTTCGATAAAATTCCACTGAATCGTTTTACAGAAAGAGAAGATCGAAATGGGTAGCGTTCGCTTCGGCGTCCCCCAAGACCTCGTGCTTTGGGCTCGCGAAACCTTCAAAATCCGCAGTTTCATCGAGACGGGTACGAACCGAGCGCAGACCGCCGTTTGGGCGGCTCAACACTTCCCGAAGGTGACGACCATCGAGGGCCAGGAGAGCTTGTACAATGCCGCCCTGTCCAATTACGGGCAGTCCACCCCCATCCAGTTCTTGCACGGCGATAGTCGAGCTCTGCTCGGCCCGACGCTCGAGGCCGCAAGCGAGTCGGCCATCCTCTGGCTGGATGCGCATTGGTGTGGAGAGGGAACCTTCGGCCCCACCGCTGAGTGCCCGCTTTTGGAAGAGCTTGACGTCGCGAATCGCTCGCCGCAAGAGCACGTGATCTTGATCGATGACGCGCGGCTCTTCGTCGCGCCGCCTCCTTTGCCGCACTCCCACAAGGACTGGCCCGACCTGCTGGAGGTCTCGGCGAAGCTGCTGCAGGGGCCATTTCCGCGCTACGCCGTCATCGTGGAGGACGTGATCGTAGCCGTCCCGAGCAGCGGCCGCGAAGCCCTCGTCGATTTCGTCAGGTCGCGCCCCGCGCCCAAGGACACCGAGCACAGGTCCTCTTTGCCAAAGAAGCTCCTTCGATTCGCAATGGGCAGCAGGCGCCGAGCGTGAACACGGGCAGATGACGATGCTCACGAATTTTCGACGACGCGCAGTGGGGCGACTGCAACGCGAGCTGAGACGTCGTTTCGGTGAACGCCCGGCTCCTCAAGCTTCGCCTTGGGCGGATGAGACGTTTGCGATTGCTCGCATCGCAGCGATGAACCCCGACGTTGTCCTCGACATTGGCGCGAACGAGGGGCAGTTCGTGGGCAAGCTGCGCAAGCTCGGATACTCGGGTCGCATTATCTCTTTCGAGCCGCAGCGAAAAGCGTTCATGGAGCTCTCGCGGCGGGCCAGCGCGAGCCCGAACTGGGAGTGTCACCAACTCGCGTTGGGTGACTCCAGCGCCACCCTGAACATGCACGTATCTGCATTTTCACCCAGTAGCTCCCTTTTGCCGATTGGCCGACTCCACGTCGAGCTGATGCCGCAGACTGCGGAGGTCGGAACCGAATCGGTTTCCGTCATTCGGCTCGACGAGTGGGAGGGCGCAGGTAGTTTACTGGGCAAGCGGATCTTCTTGAAGCTGGACGTCCAAGGCTACGAGCTTCCCGTGTTGCGAGGGATGGGCGGCCTGCTGCGTGACGTGAACGGTGCGCTCGTCGAGCTCAACTTTCGCTCGTTGTTCGACGGCCAGTCGCGATACTTCGAGGTCATGTCCATTTTGGAGGGGGAAGGCCTGCATTTCGCGGGCTTGACCGGAGTCAATTTGCACCCGACGGTGTCGGATTTTCTTTGGGCCGACGCGGTTTTCTTCAAGCAATCACTCTAGATTGAGGTCACATGACACGATCCCTGCTGGTCACGGGTTCTTCTGGCTTGATTGGTTCCGAAGTCGTCTCCCATTTTGCGAAGGGGGGATGGCGCGTGTTTGGTATCGACAACAACCAGCGCGCAGATTTTTTCGGTCCTCAAGGCGACACGCGTTGGAATCAACTGCGCCTAGTGGAGCAGTTCCCGTCCTTTACCCACGTGGAGCTCGACATCCGGGACCGCCCCAGGGTGGGGGAGATCGTCAACCAAATACAGCCGGATCTGATCGTACACACCGCAGCCCAGCCCAGTCATGATCTCGCTGCATCGCGGCCGTTCGACGACTTCGATGTCAACGCCGTCGGGACCTTGAACATGCTCGAGGCAACCCGCCGTCATGCTCCAGGTGCCGTGTTCGTGCACATGAGCACGAACAAGGTCTATGGGGACCGGCCGAACACGGTAAAGCTTCGCGAGCTCGAGAGCCGGTGGGATTACGATGACCCCGCGTTTGCTGCGGGAATTGCCGAAGATTTCCCGATAGACCAGAGCAAACACAGCTTGTTTGGAGCGAGCAAGGTTGCGGCTGATGTCATGGTTCAGGAGTACGGCCGCTACTTCGGACTCAAGTGCTGTGTCCTGCGCGGCGGGTGCCTGACCGGCCCGAACCACTCGGGTGTCGAGCTTCACGGCTTCCTGAGCTACCTCGTCAAGTGCAACCTCGAGGGGCGTTTGTACAAGATCTTTGGATACAAGGGTAAGCAGGTCAGGGACAACATCCACTCTCACGATGTGGTGTCGTTTATCGACGCCTTTTACGAAGCGCCTCGTTGCGCCGAAGTGTACAACCTTGGAGGCGGGCGCGGTAACTCATGCAGTATCTTGGAAGCGTTCGAGCGCGCAGCGGCCGTGACCGGCAAGCGCATGCACTCCGAGTACGTCGAGCAAAATCGTGAGGGTGACCATATCTGCTACATCAGCGATCTTACGAAGATGCAGCAGCACTACCCCAAGTGGGGTATCACTCGAACTCTCGACGACATCTTCGAGGAGATCGCGCGAGCATGGCACGAGCGGCTCGCGCCTTGAGCGCCTCCGAGCCCGCGCTGCCGCGCATCGCCGTCATCAGTGACGTTGCCGTCGAGCGTACAGGTGCGGGCTCGCTGCTGCTATATCGGCTGCTGAAAGGCTACCCGACAGACCGGCTCTGGGTCTTTTACAATCCGGGGCATGCCAGCCAAACAGCGGGGGTTCGGTTGCCCGATGTCCGCTACGAGCCTTTGGAGTATCGGCTTCCGAAGCTCATTCGCAATCGGTTCAATCCGTTTTGGCCGATCGCCGGCTCACATCACGTGCGGCTTCACGCTCGTCAAGTGCTGCGCGCGCTGGGCAAATTTCAGCCAGAAGCGGTCCTGAGCGTTGCCAACGGGTTTCTATGGTTCACGGCTGACGCCGTTGCTCAAAAGCTCCAGATCCCGCTTCACCTCTTCTTGCACGAAGATTGGCCGCAGCTGGTGACGCTAAGCCGGAGTGGACGCGTTCAGGATCTCGTGAGAGCCGTTGCACGGAAGAGGATCGAACCGATCTTCCGACGCGCCGGTGCGCGTTTCAGCGTTAGTCCGGGGATGGCCGATGAGGTATTCCAGCGTTACAACGTGAAGACGGAGGTCGTCTACCCGAGTCGTGGAGACGACAGCGCTACGCCGCTCGTCCGCGTGCGTTCGTTGGGCTCGTTGCCGCCCACCGTCGCGCATGCCGGATTCATTCACTTGAAAGGCAATGCGGCGCTGCTCCGTGAAATGGCAGACATCCTTCGCTCATTGGGAGGCCATCTGGACCTCTACACGACGCACACCGACGAGGACCTCGCCCGTTTCGGGCTTACGCCTCCAGTCGTTCGTCGCATCGGCTTTTTCCCGGCCAAGGAGTTTGCCGAGCGTGTGGCGTCCACGGCGCACGCGCTGGTCCTCACGGCATCGTTCAATGAGGAGGACAGGGCTCACGAGGGCACACTTTTTCCGAGTAAGTTGGCCGACTACACTGCGATAGGGGTGCCAATACTCGTTTGGGGCCCGCCCTACAGTTCCGCCGCGAGGTGGGCTGCGCAGAACCCTGGTGCCGCGCTGCTCTTCACCGATCCGAGCCCCGAAGCGGTTCGAAGCGGCGTACTCAGCATCGTGGGCAGCGAAGAACGCGCGCGCTCACTCGCGCAGGGTGCGGTGGACGCGGGCAAAAAATTTTTCGAGCTCTCGTCGGCCCGTGAACAGCTAGAACGTGCTCTGTTGAGGGCAGGATGAAACAGCGGCGAGCCATACCGAGCAGAATCGGAGGGGCACGGTGAAAACCCTCAACTTGGGTTGCGGAAATCAGCACATTCCAGGCGCCATCAACCTCGACGTGACGAGCAAGACGAACCCGGACGTCGTCCACAACTTGGTCATTCGCCCGTGGCCGTTCGCCGACGGGACGTTCGATAGAGTAGTGGCGAAGGACGTGCTCGAGCACCTCCCTGATCTCGTTAAATCAATGGAAGAAATTTACCGGATCAGTCGTCCCGGCGCGATAGTCGAGATTACGGTTCCGCACTTTTCCTCTCGCAACGCATTTGCGGATCCTACTCACGTTCGCTTCTTCTCGGTAATGACGCTCGACTATTTTTCGTCGCAACACGAGCTCGGCTTCTACAGCGACGCACGGTTCGAAGTCCTGCGAAGACAACTCGTTTTCCAGCCGACGCTGCTCAACAAGTTCGTCTCGCGTCTTGCGAACCGCCGAGCCGACATCTACGAACACCGCTGGACCTGGCTATTTCCTGCCTGGTTCATCTCCTTCGAGCTCCGTGTGCTCAAGAGTTAGCTCAAGGCCTGCAGGACTAGAACCGCGCTACGGAGCCGTTCAGGACGCAGCACGGGCCAAACGCGCATCGCCGCGACGGAGGCGTCAAACCAATCTGGCGTGCGGGCATCCGTTGCGCCAAACTGTGGGCGCCGTGACTAGTTACGATCCGCGGTCACGTGCGCTTGAATGGGCATCGGGATTGGTGGGGCTATTCATACAGCGGGTAGTCGAAGGCGCGTACGGCACGGCGCTATTCTTCCGCCGTTGGTCAGCAGCGTGATTCATTTGAAACATTCGAATGGGCCAGTGCCAGCGCTCAATTTTCGGCCGCCCCAGTTCGCTCTAAGTGACGAGGTGGAATGGGTTCTCCGTCGCGCATTGGGCCCACTCGAATGGCGACCCCCATCGGCCATCTCTGGACGCATCGTGGCCGATATCGCGGTGCGCTTGGACCTCGCGGTTCGGATTGCAGCACGGCATCCTCGTGAACGCCTGGACGGCGAGCTGGGGCGCGATGCGGCGGAAGTTTTGCGTAAGCACTTCTATGACGCCGTTGCCCAGGAGGCCTTACTCAAGCGGGGCTTGGAAATGGTCCTCCGAGAAGCCAGAGCCTTCGGCGTCCCCTGCATTCTCTTGAAATATGCGGCGCTGAGCCGGTTCGGCGTGCTCCGCGTCGGCGGAAGGACTGCGACTGACCTCGACGTGCTCGTGCCACGAGCACACGCCAAGCACTTCCAAGACGCTCTGAAGCGCAACGGTTACAAAGCTTCGGGTCTACCTGAATCGAATCATCAGCTCCCAGCACTGCGGGATCCGAATGGGATTCTGGTGGAGGTACACGTTCATGTGCCAGGCGTTACCGTTGGTGCTGGGCAGCCGTTCGCAGACGCGGATCAGCTGATCGGCGCGGGCCTTACACGCCAAGTTGACGACGCCCTGCTGCCCGACCCCGCATTCGTAGTGGCACACGCGCTTGCGCACTCGCTTGTGCAGCACGCGCGCGCCCCTCACATGTACTCGCCGCTAAAAGCGTTTGCGGATTTGGCCGATTTGCAGGTTTCCAAGTGCACGGAAATCGAAGAAGCGGGGCGTTTCCTTTCCGCAGCGATGACACCTGAGGACCAGGCTGCCGCTTTCGCTCTAGCCCGTGCATTATCCAAAGGTGACCTCACCCAAGCGACGGACGGGGCCCCTGGAGTCCTCTTGCGTCATGCGATAGCGAGCCAGCTCGACGGCCGGTACGTGACCCGTTTACGCCTCCGGGTGCTGACTCAGCGCGGGCCAGCCTCCGTCCACATCACGCCCCGCCGAATACTCGCGTTCGTGCGGGCTATGTGGTCCCGGACGCGCCTTTTATTCAATATCAACAAAAAATGACGCACCGCACCAATCTCGATCTTTAATGCGCTCCAAAACGAAAAGGCCCCGACTTGCTGAGCGAGCAACTGACAGGTATCTTCCTTCGAGCCATGAGTTCGGAAACGGAAAACGCCTCGCAAGCCAAAGATCTTCATCTCGCTCGCCGACCGTATGAGCGCCCCGCAGTAGCTCGTGGCCGCTCAGTTCAGACGACGACCCTACTTATCGGTACGGGGAGCGGTGGCGGGACGGGGAACGGGGGCGCGCGCCTGCCCGGTATTCCGCCCAAGCGGTGACCGCTGTCACTCGTGAGCGTGCTGCACGGTGTACGCTTGTCGCTGGACGAGCGCTCGGCGAGGCTCCTATCTCCATGGCTTACCTCGGCCGTGTCGTACGGCGTCGGCATTCCGTCGCCAGAGATTCGTGTCCGTGTGGATCTTGCCGGCACGCCGCCCGTGAGCCAGGTGGTGGCTGAAGAAGCCGCAGCTTGGCTGGGATTGACCGCAGACGGCGTGATACTTTCCGACTATTCGGGGTCTTGGTTCACAGTCGGTGGGTCTCCACCTGTGATTTGTGGGGTGCTTGCTCGAACCCCAGAGAGTGCCGACGAGCCGCCGCGCTATTTGCTGCAAAGCGCTCTACTACTCGCGCTCTGCGCCATAGGCGTCTATGAATTGCATGCCGCCGGGCTGTGCACCACGGACCGAGCCCTCTTGCTAGTTGGCGAATCAGGCGCAGGAAAAAGTACGACAGCGACCGCGCTCGCGAGCGCGGGTTGTCGATACTTGGGCGACGACGGGCTGATGATTCGTCGACGAGCCGACGATGTGGAGCTGTTCGCCCATTCCCCATTGTTTCGCCTGACGGAGAATTCGCTCGCGCGCTTCAAGGCGCTGCAGGGTCATGCGTCGAGTGATGCCGACGGAAAATGGAGGTTTGACGCCTCACTGGCTTTCCCGAACCGATACCTCACGTACTGGCGCGGTCCAACGGCTCTGCTTTTTTTGGCGCGTTCGTCTGGGCGAGCCTCGGTCCTATCAGACCTGGCGCCTGCCGAGGCCGTGGGCCTCTTGGTCGAGCAGTCCAGTGCTTTCGGGCTGGACGCCCACTCTACGCCCCGCCAACACCTAGACCTTCTCGCGCAGCTCGTTGCCCGCTCCTATGTGGCCCGGCTCGAGCTCGGGAGCGAGTGGCTCGACGATCCGGCGGGCGCCGCGCAGCGACTGCTCGAGAGAACGCAATCGTTCAGTCACACTAGAGTTAATCAAATGATCCCGCCGTCAGCTGGCCACGGCAGCCTGTGATGTGGCCGGATCGAAGGTTCAAGGGCTGGCGCACGTGGGTGTGGAAGGTGCTGACCATTGCGGCACTCCATTATCTAACGTTCATGGCATTGCCGTTGACACTGCTCGAGCTCGGCAGCCGTTTTGTTGCCGTGCCCGTCGTTGCGGGTTTCGTGCTGGAATTTTTGCGCTCGGCCGTCCGCCGCCGATTGAGACGAGAAGTGCGAGCAGCCTCGTTCCGCGATGCGGCGCAGCAGGCGCTCGACAAGCGCGTCGTCGTGCCCGAGTCCAACGTCGACTCGGCATTCTGGGCCGCGCAACTTGCCGAGTATATCATGACTGTCGATGTCCCTGCCTTGCTGGCGGCGGTGCTCGCCGCAATATCAATCCTGGTGCTTGCTGCTCCGAGTATCGGCGCACGAGCAATGGGCTGGCTACTGACATTCCTGCTTTTTGCAGTGGCATTTGCGGTGTGGAGCAACCGACGCCGGGCCTCCGCCGTCGCTCCCGTCATCGAGCATCGCCAGCGCACCGCCGCATGGATCGCAGCTGCTGAACGCGATTGCGGTGAAATCTATGGTCCGCGCGCCAGCGGACCGTTTCTGGCTCAGCTCGGCGAATCAATCGAGCAATGGTCGTTGGCGGAAGACCGCGTCGAGCGGAAGCATCTTCAACACCGCCTGACGCTTGGGGCGCTGCTCGTGGTGGGGTTGGTCGTGATCTTGCGAGCCAACCACATCGATCCTCTCCACCTGCAGCAAGCGGTCACGGCGGGGACGCACAGCAACTCGGGCTTGCTCCTGCTCTGCACAGGCATCCCAGTCGCTTACGTTTGTGCCGTGCACATCGAGTCCCTGCTCAGCGGGTACGCTGCGTTGACGGAGCTCAATACGGATCCCGAGCCCGCTCAGGGAAGGGGAACAGTACTCGAGCGCCCTCCCTCACGCCTCACGGCGCGTGCTTTGTCGTTCTCGTACGCCGGCTCGCCACGGGCGGCGCTTCAGTCGATCGCCTTCGACGTAGACCTCGGCAATATTGCGCTCATCACCGCAGCGAACGGGACGGGGAAGACCACGCTTGCCCGCTTGATCTGCGGAGTGGTGACGCCCGATGCCGGCAACTTAGAGATCGATGGCATCCCGTGCCACGAAATTTCACGAGACAACTTTAGCTTCGTTCCTCAAAATCCGCTCATCATCGAGGCGCTCAGCATCGAAGAGAACGTACGGCTCGTGGCTCCGAACGTTTCCACTGATGCAATGGACCGCCTATTGTTAGAGCTTGGTCTGCGACGCTCTAGGCATGACCTAGCCGGAGAATTGTCACGCGGCGAGCAGCGGCGGATGGTGATAGCCCGCGCGATCCTGAAAGATCCGCGCGTACTCTTGCTCGACGAGCCGGATGTCTGGCTCGACGACGAGGGGCGCGTCCAGCTAGCGCGCGTCCTGGACCGTGAGTTAGCAAATCGGGCAATTATTTTAGTATCGCACCTAAAGGGCTGGCTATTGAACGAGCCAAACCTGATTTGTTTCGTAACTCAAGAGTCCCCATGCGCGGAGCCTTCGCCATTATCCACTGGAAGAAGCAGCGCGTGCGGGTAGTCCGATTGGCTAAAGTACCCCACTCGATAGCCTGCGTTTTCGCAGATCTGAAATAGCTCGTCGCGCGAAAACGCATGGGTGAATCCGCCATGGGTGAAGAACTCGAGCCCCTCGGGCACTTCCTCACGTCGCACTTTGGCCAGAGCCCGCCTTACTGCGCCCCGAAGCTTTCGGGCGCCACCGCGAGTGGGCGAGCCGGCTTCGACGCGCAAGAAAAAGCTCGTAATGACTGGGGCGCGTGGCGCAATTGCCCGGATGGCCCGAAGCGTTTCGACGGCCTCGCCCAGCCCCGTCAGATGTGACAAGCTGGCCCACCCTAGAACACACAATTCGAATGGCGGCTTCAGATCATCCAGTGGTCCGCCGCGCCGGCCGCGAACGTATTCTACCAGGTCGTGATAAGACGCTTGCAATACAACCGTGCTTGGCCTGCGAGCAACCTGACGAGCGCTGTTCACCAATGGCAGCACGGGCTCGAAGGCAACGACGTCGTAACCGCGCTTTTCCAGACCGAGAAGCTCGCGCCCACCTCCAGCGGCCCCCAGCAGAACGCGACCCGACCGGGGAACACGGGCGTCATCTAGAAGCTCCAGCTCCCATGCGAACAGGCCATGGCTGAAGAGGTCGCCCCCATCTAAGTACGAGTTGGTGCGTTCGTAGACATAAAATGTGAGCGCGCTGCGCTGTGCTGGAGTGAGGAACGCAAACAGCAACTCGTCACGCACGATCTGATGGGTTCGGTCTATGACGCTGAGGGTGCGACTAACCGTAAACAGGAGACGTGACCACGCGGGCGCCTTCATCCGTGGGCCGTCGTGACGCAGCCCAAGCAGTCTGTCAAGGCGGTCTCAGCCTGCGGGAATTAGAAATGCTCGGAATCATTTAGATTCCAACTGGGGACCTACCGATCCAGCTTGGCTCCATCTTTCAGTGTCCATGCCCCCCGGCATAAGAAGTAAGCTCATGAAAGAGCGGGGTTGCGGTGGCCCGCCGGGCCGTTTGGCTGTATGTTCGACGACGTGTTTTCGATTAGGAGGAGAACCGGTGCGTTACCTTAATTCTGCGTTGTTGGTGGTCCTGGCGGGGGCGGCGGGCGCGTATGCCTGTGGCGGTAATTCTGGTAACGTCTCTGCGGGCAAAGCTGGCAGCTCTGGAGAGGCCGGCGCGCGGGACGAAGCGGGAGCAGGCGGGACGGCGAGCGGCGGCAAGGCCGGCTCAGCTGGTGGTAGCGGCGTGGGCGGCAGTGGTGCCGCTGGCAAAGGCGGATCCGCGGGCGCCGCGGGTGGAACAGCTGGCACCGGGGGCGCCATTGGACTCGCCGGCGAGGGCGGTGCCGCCGGCTCGGGCGACCCCGGCGCGGCTGGCTCTCCCCAAGAGCAGGTCGGCTCGCTTCAGGTGACGATCAGCGGCGTTCCCGTCGGGAAGGTGGCGAACGCCACGATCAGCGGTCCGGCTGGCTTTTCGAAAAACATTTCGACGACACAGAGTATCGACAATCTTGCGGTGGGAGGTTACGGAGTCGCGGCTACTCCCATTCGCGTCACGGGCGCGCAGGTCGATTCGGTTTGGGATGGCGTGGTCACGGGGAGTCCTGCCGCCGTGGCGGCGGGAACGACCACCGATGTCTCCGTGAGCTACTCGCAGCGGCCAGGAACCGGCATGTTGTGGGTCAGCAACGATGGAAGCCGAAACATCATGGGGTTCAGCCCAACCCAGTTGGCGACAACCGGAATCATCACGAATTCAGCGAACGTAACGCTCACGCTACCTGTTGCCGGGAATGGGAACGGAGCGCCTATCGCAATGGCATTCTCCTCGTCGGGAGACGAGTGGGCTGGATATTGCAAAGGCGGCACAAAGGTCCCGCAGGTTATCTCCAAATTCGGCTCGGCGAAGCTGGGAATCTCTGGGGTACTCGACGCGGACGTAACGATAACGCTGCCGGCCTCCGATGGTACC
>Ga0068855_100000902_pt1 | contig 36808 bp, 36 predicted proteins | sample KBSCornC52_FD_66592 | JGI IMG/M metagenome (GOLD analysis project Ga0068855, IMG submission 66592) | Corn rhizosphere microbial communities from Kellogg Biological Station, Michigan, USA - KBS Corn C5-2 | ecosystem: Host-associated > Plants > Roots > Rhizosphere > Soil ...
GGCTGCCAGCTGTCGGAGGTGAATCAGGGGCTGCTGGCAGTTGACCGGGCGCAACCGTGAGCCCTGACATTGTTCGTCCTAGGTCTTGCGAGGCGCGGCGCTGGGACCGAAGGTCGCCACGGGAGCTTCTGCAATTCGGGCTGCGGTGTGGCAGCCCCATGCGCTACACCTCCGGGGCCGAATGACTGTTGCCGTGGTTGCCGAGAAGCCGTCCGTGGGGCGCGATTTGGCGCAGGCGTTGGGGGCGACGCGGCGCGGTGATGGCACGTTGTCGGGCAACGGCTACGTTGTGACTTGGGCGATTGGGCATTTGGTGGGGCTGGCGGAGCCGGAGGGAGTGCGGCCGGAGTGGAAACGGTGGCGGCGCGAGGATTTGCCGATGTTGCCCGAACGCTGGCCGTTGACGGTGTTCGAGTCGACGCGCGATCAGTTCGAGGTGGTGCGGCGGGTGTTGAATGCGCCCGACGTGGAGTCGGTGATTTGCGCGACCGACGCGGGGCGTGAAGGCGAGTTGATTTTTCGGCTGATCTACGAGGCGGCGGGCTGCCGGCGGCCGGTGCAACGGTTGTGGATTTCGTCGCTGACCGAGGGCGCGATTCGCGAAGGGTTGCGCAAGCTGCGGCCCGCGCGCGACTACGACGACTTGGCCAACGCCGCGATTGGCCGCAGCCGCGCCGACTGGCTGGTGGGCATGAATTTGTCGCGCGCGTACGGGTTGGCGTTCGACGCGCCGCTGTCGGTGGGGCGTGTGCAGACGCCGACCTTGGCCATGTTGGTGGAGCGCGAAAAGCAGATCCGCGACTTCGTACCCGAGGACTATCTCGAGGTTTTGGCCACTTTTTCGCCGCGCGAGGGGCAACAGTATCGCGGCACCTGGTTCGATCCCAGGGCGAAGGAGCACGCGCAGCGGCTGCCGGCTTCAGGCGAAGCCGCCGAGGCCATCGTGGAGCGCACGCGGGCGGGGCGGGCCGAGATTGCCAGCGTGAGCTCGCAGACGAAGCGGCTGCCCCCTCCCCTGTTGTACGATTTGACGGAGCTGCAGCGCCACGCCAACCGGCTCTATGGATTTTCGGCGCAGCGCACGCTGGACGTGGCGCAGGCGCTGTACGAGAAGCACAAGCTGATCAGCTACCCGCGCACCGACAGTCGGCATTTGTCGAGCGAGGTGGCGCGGACTCTGCCGGAGGTGGTGCAAGCCGTTTCGGCGCCGTACACCGCGCATTTGGCCGACGGAACCGGCGCGCGACCATTGCCGCGGCGCTTCATCGACGACGCCAAAGTCACCGATCACCACGCCATCATTCCCACCAACGTGGGCGCCGAGGGCCGAGCCTTGAGCGCCGACGAGCGCAAGCTCTATGATTTGGTTTGTCGACGCTTGCTTCAAGCGTGGCACGACGACTTCGTGTGGGCGGCTACGGTGGTAATCACGGAGGTGCGAAGCTCGAGCGGAGGCGACGCGGTCGATCCGTTCCGGAGCCACGGCACCGCGATCGAGCAGCGGGGGTGGAAGGTGCTGGACGTGGGCGAAGCGAAAGCGCCGCGCGAAAAGCGCCGTGGCGCCGACGCCGAGGAAGCGGAGGCCGACGAAGGCACCCTGCCGGGAGGGCTGGAACGTGGGCAAAAACCGCGGATTTTGGACGCGGAGGCGGTGAAGAAGACGACGCGCCCGCCGCCGCCTTTCAACGACGCCTCGCTGCTCACGGCCATGGAAACGGCCGGCAAAACGCTGGACGAAAAAGAGCTGTCCGACGCGATGAAGGACAGCGGCCTCGGTACACCCGCCACGCGCGCCAACATCATCGAGACGTTGCTCAGCCGGGGTTATGCGGCACGCGACGGCAAAGCGCTGCACGCGACCGATCGCGGCGTGGGCTTGATTGACGTGGTGGACGCGGACGTGAAGAGCGCAGCCATGACAGGGGCGTGGGAGGCGCGCCTGCAAGGCATTGCGCGCGGACGCGGCCAGCTGCGCGAGTTCATGCAGCAGATCGAGGAGTACGTGACGGCGGTGGTCGGTCGCGTGCCGACACTGTTGCCACCGATGCCGGGCGACTCGGGCGGAAAGGCCGCGCCGACGCGCTCGTCGCGCGCACCCTCACCTTCGCGCTCGCCGACTCCGTCACCCTCCCGCTCACAGAATCCGTCCCCCCCGCGCTCGCCGACTCCGTCACCCTCCCGCTCGCCGACTCCGTCCCTTTCCCCCTCGCCCTCCCCTTTGCCAACTCCGGCGCGCGTAGCGCCAACGCCTCCGTCACCGCTCGCCGCCGCCCTAACACCGCCCGTTTCGCCCCCGCCCCGGCCGCGTCCCGAGCCGTCCGGCTCGTCGACGCCGCTCGAAGCGCTCTTGCGCGATCGCTTTGGTTTTCCTGCATTTCGCGCCCACCAACAGGCCGTGTGCGAGGCCGCCACGGCGGGGCAAGACGTGCTTTTGGTCATGCCCACCGGCGCTGGCAAATCGCTGTGTTACCAGCTACCCGGGTTAGCGCGCGGCGGCACGACGCTCGTCATCAGCCCGCTGATCGCGTTGATGGACGACCAAGTCGCACGCCTCCAAGCCTTGGGGCTCCGCGCCGAGCGCATCCACTCCGGTCGCTCGCGCCCCGAGTCGCGTCAAGTTTGCTTGGACTACGTCGCGGGCCAGCTCGACTACTTGTTCATCGCGCCCGAGCGCTTGGGCGTGAGCGGCTTTCCGGAGCTGCTGGCGCGGCGCCCGCTCGGTCTGATCGCCATCGACGAGGCGCACTGCATCTCGCAGTGGGGTCACGACTTTCGTCCTGACTACCGGCTACTCGGGCAACGCTTGCCAACTCTGCGACCCGCGCCGGTCGTGGCCCTGACCGCGACGGCCACGCCGCTGGTCCAAAAAGACATCGTGACGCAGCTGGGCTTGGGCCAGAGCGCGCGCCTGTTCATCCACGGCTTTCGCCGCCACAACTTGGCGCTGGAAACCCTGGAAGTAGCGCCGAAAGAGCGCCCCGCCTACGCGCTTTCGTGGCTGGCCGGGCCTGGCCGCTTGCCAGCCATCGTTTACGCGCCGACGCGCAAAGCCGCAGAAGCGACGGCGATGCTGCTCGCGACCCGTTTCCGCGCCGAGCCGTACCACGCGGGTCTGGGCGCCGACGTGCGCGAGCGCGTGCAAAACGATTTTTTGGCGGGCCGCCTGGACGTGGTCGTCGCCACCGTGGCGTTCGGCATGGGCGTGGACAAAGCCAACATTCGCACCGTGTTGCACCTGGCGCTGCCCGGCAGTGTCGAGTCCTACTACCAAGAGATTGGGCGCGCTGGGCGTGATGGCTTGCCGTCGCGCGCAGTCTTGATGCACCATTTTTCGGATCGCAAGACGCACGAATTTTTCATGGACCGCGACTACCCGGACGCGGCCGTGCTGGAAAAGCTGTTCGCAGCGCTGAAGCCCAAGCCGGTGACGGCCGACACCTTGCGCAAGAAGAGCCGGGTGGCCAAAGCCGACTTCGAAAAGGCGCTCGAAAAACTGTGGGTACACGGCGGCGTGCACGGTGTCATCGAAGGCGCGCTGGTGCGCGGCCGCGACGATTGGCGCGCGCCGTACGCGGCGCAACGCCAGCTGCGCGTCGAGCAATTGGCGTTGATGGCTCGCTTCGCCGAGGGCCGCGTCTGCCGCATGCTCGCGCTGGTGCGCCATTTCGGCGATCAAGAAGACGCCGGAAATCCCTGCGGGTTGTGCGACGTGTGCGCGCCCGGCGAGAGCATCAAAGGCCTGACCCCGCCGCCGCAAGCCCTGCGGGCGTCGATTGCCGCCAGCAGCCAGCCGCGCGGCAAACGCGGCCGTAAGGGCAGCAAACGCGTGCCTCGGCGCGCCTCGAAAACGCCCGCGGTCAAGCTACCCGCTTCGGGCCCGAGCGCGGCGCTGGTGGCAACCTTGCGCAACTGGCGGCTCTTGGAGTCGAAGAAAAAGCGCGTGCCGGCGTTTCGGGTGCTCACCAACCGCGCGCTGGTCGCGATTGCCTATGCGCGCCCCAGCTCCGCGCCCGACTTGAAAGCGGTGAAGGGCGTCGGGCCAAAGCTGCTCAAGAAATACGGCAGCCAACTGGTCGAGCTGTGCAAGCGCTCGGGTCCCAAAGGCGGCGCGCTGGAATGACCAAGCGGCCCCGACCGCGCACCAAACCGGCCCCAACGCTGCTCGGCGACGCGCACAATTTCGGGAGGCGCGTCACGCGGCGCGCCGGACGCATCCTCAAGCCCCGCACGCTGCTTTGGGAGTGGCTGCTGCTGTCCGCCGACAGCCCGTTGCGCGACTGCTTAGCGCGCGCCGCCGAAGCCGAGGGGCTCGGTCGCGACGCGTTCGAGTTCCTGCCCACGCTCGGGTTCTTCGATTCGGATGCGGCCGTGGGTGGCGAGGTCGACGAGGTTCGCTTGCAGCCGTTGCGGTCGCGCAGCGCCGAAACGCGGCGTTCGCTATCCGCAATCGTCGGGCGCTCGCTGGCCCTGTTCAGCTGGCTAGGTGTCGCCGACTTGCATTGGGAAAACTTGGTTCTGGGGCTGAACCAGCGCGGGCAGATCGTTTTCGGCCCGCTCGACATCGAGCTGATGTTGGCCGACCTGGCTCTGCCGACGGAGACCAAGCTGCTGCCGGATGCCGATCCCGAGTACGCCGCCGTTTGTCGCCACGCCTGCGGTGTGCGGCGTGCGTTGCCGTACTTGGGCAAACCCGTGGCACCTGCAGACTTGCTGGTCATGGCCGGCGCTTATTCGAGCACGCTCGCGCTTTTGGACCGGCACGCTCGCGCGATTGCCGACGTGTTCCTGAGCCTGCCCAATCTGCATGACGAGCCGCTGCGCGTGCTGTTGCGCGGAACCGGCGACTACGTGCGCGCCGCCAGCGAGCCGCTTTGGCCGCCCCTGCTCGACGCCGAAGCCGAGCAGCTAGCGCGCGGCGACATTCCGTACTTTTTCCGGTTGTATGGTCGACCCGGCATTCATTTTTACGCTAATCCCGAGCTCACGCAGGTGGGCCGTCTACCCTTGCGCGGCGACGTTCCGCAGCTCGAGCCGTTGCTGGATCTGAAGCGCGGGCTGCGCTCGCCCTCACGCAAAAAACTGCGCGAAGACGGCCTGTTCACGCTGCTCGCCGCCTTCGACCACCCTTCCTTCACCGGCAAGCACGAAAGCGAACAGCTCACGCTCCAGTTCGGCGCTCGCAGCCTGGCGGTCGAGCTGGCCGACGGACAAGAGCTGCATTCTCGGAGGAACCTACGCGCGCTCGTGAGCAGCGTGTACCTACCCTGCCAATGCGGCGAGGTAGAGAGCGTGCTCGTGCCGCAGGTGAGCGTGTGCACGGTCGCGGCGGGCAGCGTATAGTCCGGACAATCGTGCCCGACTCCACTTGTGCTACTTGCCGTCGCCCCAGCGTTGCCTGCGTGTGCGATCGCATCGTTTCATTCTCGACCCAGCGGCGCGTGTTGATCTTGCAGCACCCGCAAGAGCAAGACGCCGTGCTCGGCTCCGCCCAGATTCTTGCCGCCAGCTTGCCCCAAGCCCAAATCGTGATCGGGCTCAGCTGGCCGAATTTCGCCAAGGCGCTGGGCGAAGAAGGCGCCGACGCCAAGCGCTGGGCGGTGCTGTTTCCCGATCGTGAAGCGGCCGGCAGTCAGGTAACGGGGCGGGGCAGCGTCACTTCGCCGAGCGAGCTCGAGGGTATCGTGGTGCTCGACGGCACCTGGTCGAAGGCCAAAACTTTGTGGTGGCGAAACCCGTGGCTTTCGAAGCTGAACCGCCTGACCTTGACCCCCAAGCAGCCTTCTATCTACGGCCACTTGCGCGCCGAGCCACGGCGCGAGTTCGTCTCCACGTTGGAGTCGGTGGCGGCCGCGCTCACGCTGTGCGGTGAAGCTCCCGAGATCGAAGCGGGCCTGTTGCGGGTGTTTCGCACCCTGGTGCAGCGGGTGCGCGACGCGAAAATCATTCCGCCCAAGGGTCGCCGTCCCGCACCCAAGCCGCGCACTCCTCGCCCGTCTTCGACTTGAACGGCCCGGCGTGAAGCCGAGCCCGCTTTCGGCGAAGGCTCGAAGCGACGACTGGAGCCCGACTTTCAAGCCCCGAACAAAGCCGGGATCGAATACGGAGGCCAACGATGCTGCCAGGGTTGCGCCTGCTCGAGCTGGTATGCCAGGCCCAGCAGCAGAGCGTCTTGCCCGGGTGCGGCCGCAAAATGCGCGCCGATGGGCAAGCCGCTCTCCGACCAATGCAAAGGCACCGACATCGCGGGGCAGCCGGCGGCGTTGTGAATCGGCGTGTACGCGAGCAGCCGTGACGTGCGTTCCAACAGCAGCGCGCGGGGCAAGATGGGCGACAGAAACCCGATGTCGCAAGGCTCGCTGCCGAGCGTCGGCGTGAGGATGACGTCGAAAGCGCGCGTGGCTTCACGATAGAGCGCTACGGCTCTGGCGATGGCCGCGCGGGCCCACGGCAAGGCGTCGTCACCGCGCGCTTCGAGCGCGTCGATCAAGGCCCAGCTGAACGGCTCGAGCTCGTGTCGCTGAACCGGCTCGCTGCGGGTGCGATCGACGGTTTGCACCACGTTGGCGATGGCGGCGCCCGCGACCAAGTACAGCGCCTCGCCCAATTCGGGAAAAGCGAACCGCGGCGGGGTAATGGCTTCGACCTGGTGTCCGAGCGAGAGCAGCAGGGCCTGCGCGGCGTCGTGCGCGCGCAACACCGCCGGCGACGGCTCACCGCCGTCCAGCGTGGCCGTCCAGCTGCCGATGCGCAGGTTGCGCGCGAGCGGCGCCTGCACGAAGCCCACCGCGTCCGTCAGGGTGCGATCTTCGGTCAACGACAGGAAGAGCGCGCTGTCGCGAACCGAGCGCGTGACGCAGTGCTCGCTGGTCATGTCGGCAAAGTCCGAGGCGCTGCGGTTGGCGACGACGGTGCGGCCGCGGCTGGGTTTGAAGCCAAAAACTCCGCACGCCGAGGCCGGCGCCCGGATCGAGCCGCCGCCGTCGTTGGCGTGAGCCAAGGGCACGATGCCGGCCGCCACCGCCGCCGCGCTGCCCCCGGACGAGCCGAGCGGCGAGCGCGCCAGCTGCCAGGGATTGTGAGTCGGGCCCGCGAGCAGCGACTCGGTACTGGCGAGCAGCCCGAACTCGGAGAGCGCGGTCTTGCCGGCGCACACCAGGCCGGCTTGCACCAGCCGCTTACCGTATTCGGTTTGCTGCTGGGTGACCCGTCCCGCGAACAAGCGCGCGCCCAGCGTCCACGGCAGCCCCGGCCATGGGCTGGCATCCTTCATCAAGAACGGCACGCCCGAAAGCGGCCCCGGCGCCGGCTCCGCGCGCTGTGGCACCAAGCACGCCAGCGTGCGCAGCGTGGGCTCGAGCGCTGAAATGCGGTCCGAGCACGCCTGCCACAGCTCCTCGGGCGAAAGCTGGCCTCGCGCGCACAGGTCTGCCTGCGCCATCGCGTCGAGCCGCGCCAGAGCAGAAAGGTCATTCATACGCGGGAGGCCTGCACGGACCGTATTTCTACCATACGGCTCGATCTGGGTCACGTAGCGGTGCGCGCGCACGCGGCGGTGCCGCCAGCCCCGCGCCGGCGTCGCAACTCTTTTAGATCCATATGCATTGCATCTGTAATCGTTCGTGTTACGTAAGGATCAAGCCTTGGTCCGCAAGCGAAACCCCGAAACGGCCCGCGCCAAGCCCGCGGCCGGCAACGACAGCCAGTTGGTGGTGCGGTTGCCGGCTGCGCTCGTGCGGCGGGTCGACCAATTCGCAGAGCGCATGCGTGCCGAGCTGCCCGGCACCCGTTTCGCTCGCGCGGAGGCGGTGCGCGTGCTGTTGGCCCGCGCCCTCGATCAAGGCAGCTCGAGGCTCAAGTCATGAACGGTAAGCTCGTGTCGTTGTTCAAGCACCCGGAGTTCGTGCGCCGCAGCCAGGCCCGGGCCGAGCGAGAGCTAGCCGAGCAGGTCGCAACCGAGCGGCCTTGCCCCTTGCACGCCGACCCGCCCGAGCACGACGCCATCGAGGCTTTTCTCGACCAACTGTTGAGCCAGAAGTAGGCGCGTCGCTTCCCCGCCGTCCGGGCCGCGGTTCGGCCTCGCCGGCCCAAAACCGAAATCGACGACCGTCTACCGAAGATCGGAGTCGGCGCGTGCCTCCAACACGCTCGAGAAACGGCAGCTCGCTCGGCGACGCTGCCCCGCAGTTGGAAAAAGGGAGCACGGATTTACATGAAGAAGCACCATTTCGAGCAATGGCCGGCGTGCGCAAGCGCGCTTCTCGCGACATCGCTGTTGTCGGCGTGTAGCGGCCAGATGCCCACCACGGGCGAAAACTACCACTCGACCGAGCAAGCCTTGACCGGCGCGCTCGAAATCAAAGGTCGCATCACGTCGCCGACGGGCGCGCCGCTGTCGGGAGTGAAAGTGACGTTGACGGGCGCCGCCAGCAAGTCCGTGACGACGGGCACGAACGGCGCGTACTCGTTCACGGCCCTGGCGGCCGGCGGCTACACGGTGACGCCGAGCAAGACGGGCCTCGCGTTCTGCACGGCCTCGGCGGCGCTGCCCAAGCTTCGCGGAAACGCGGTCGAAGATTTTTCTGGCTCGAGCGGCGGTTGTCAGGCGCCCGTGCATACCCGCAACGCCACCGTCGTCATCTACGATCCGCTCATCACCAAATCCGACGGCACCAAAGTGACGTTGTCGACCTACCAAAACTGGGACGACCCGACGCAGCTGGTCGACCGCTTCAAGCGCTCGATTCAATCGATGACCAACGGCCGCGTGAAGTACAACGTCGTCAAGACCAAGATCATCAACGATTTCCCGGTCAAAGCCGACGGTTTCAAGTACACGCAAGCCAGCTACTTGGCTTGCATGGCCGACAGCAACCAGTGCCACGCCGCCGACGAGGCCAACGTGCTTCAGACGCTTTCTTCGGAGGGCGTGTGCACCGACGTCAACGCCGGGACGACCGACGAGCTGTGGCTCTTCGGCGGACCGTACTTCGGCTACTACGAGTCGCAGCTGACCGGCCCCAAGGCGTTCTGGTATAACTCGCCGGCGCTGACGGGCAGCACCTGCAACAAGCTTTTGCCCATCATGGGCTTCAACTACGAGCGCTCGCTGCCCGAGATGGTGCACGACATGCTGCACCGCACCGAGTCCACCATGTCGCGCGTGTACGGCAGCTGGGAAGAAAACCGCGTGGCCACCAATTGGGACAAGTTCGCGCTGGTGAAGGCACAGTCGCCGAGCTTCAACTACAGCGGTTGCGGCAACGCGCATTGGACCCCGAACTCGGTGGCGGACTACGACTATTCGAATCCGGCTTCGGTCTCGACGCTGTGTGACGATTTCTTCAACTACCCGACGCTGCAGCCGCCCGGCAGCTCGCTCAAGACCATCACCTGTAGCGCTTGGGGCTGCGACGAGCTGGCGTATTACCGCTACTTCTTCCAGCACTTGCCCAAGGCCAGCGGCACCAATCCGGACACCAAGTTCAACGATTGGTGGCGCTACGTCGTGAAGCCGAACGACGTCTTCCTCACCGATCCGGGTGACGTGACCTGCAGCTCCGAATACTCGGGCGGCTGGTGCGCCCGGGTGCTCGACGGCGTCCACGGCACGTGCAACTCGGGCGAATGGGCGACCGCCACCCTGCCGACCGGCTGGGCGAAAGTCACCTTCCCGAGCTCCAAGTCGGTCACCTCGGTCACCGTGTTCGACCGCGCATGCGACGAGCAGGTGCTGGCCGGACACCTCGAGTTCTCCGACGGCTCAGCCAACATCGCCTTCGGGGCGCTGGAAAATACGGGCACAACCGGCACGAAGTTGACGTTCGCGGCGAAGACCCTGAGTTGGGTAAAGGTCGTTATCGACCAAAGCAGCGGCGGCAACCCTGGGCTCGGCGAAATCGTGGCGCAATAAACGCGCACAAAGAATCGAAAAATGCACACGCGGTCCGTCCAGCCAGGGCGGACCGCGTTCGCGCATTTTCTGGAGGGGCTGCGACAGGGGCTGACCTATGCTCCGCCGCGCCTTGGCAGTGTGGTCAGCTCTTCCGCTCGTCGTGTTGGGTGCCGCCGGGCTCAGCGTCGACTCGCTGAGCCCCGATGCGTTGTGTCCGCCTTTGGAAGAGACGCGCACCGCCGTCGCTGCACGTTTGGGTAGCGTCGAGCTGGACGGCACCTGGCACGCGACGTACCTGTTGGTTCATCGCACGCAAGGTGACTTCGTGTCGCTCAGCTTGCGCGATCCCAACGACGTGTTGCGGCTGGAGCGCGAGCTTCCCGTTCAGGGTGGGTCGTGCGGTACGTTGTCGCGCGTGATTGCGCTCGTGCTCGAGCGCTTCTTTCTGCGACCCGAGCAAGCGGCGCCCGCCGAAGCAACCGTTGCGCTCGACAACGCGGGAGAAGCGACGCCCGCGCCGAACGGCAGCAGTGGAGTCGTCGAGGCCGTCGTCGCCGCGCCTCTTCCCACCGTCAGTCCGCCCTCCCCACCACCGTCAGATATCGCGTCAGCGCCGCCGATTTCTCGACCGCAGCGGTATCGCCTGGGCGCCGACCTTTGGGCAAGCACGAGCTGGATTGCGCCGTCGCTCCGGATCACGCGCCAGCTGTCGGGCCCCTACCGACTGGCGCTGGATGCCGGCTTCGACCTGAGCGCCCATGAAGCCCGCGCCTTCGAAGGCTCGGCCTCGCTACGCCGCGCCCCCATCGCGCTCGGCTGCGAGCGCGAGCTAGCGCTGAGCTCGTCGGTCAGCGCCGATGCGGCTCTGGAGCTGCTCGGCGTGCTCGAAGTAGCGCGAACGACGGCCCTCGCCGAGTCCGGCGACGGCTTGCGGCTCGTGCCGGGGCTGGGAGCGCGGGTAGGGACGCGATTTTTCACCGATACGGCAGCGCAGCCGTTCGCCGACCTCAGCGCGGCGTGGCTGCTGCGCCAGGCGGCACCGGCTTTCGAAGTCGGGGGCCGCGAGGTCTTGGCGCCTTCGGCCCTGGTTTTTGGGCTGGCTTTGGGAATCAGCACCCCTTTCTGAAATCGCACCGAAGATCGGCGGCCCAGCCTGACTCTAACCCCCCCAGCGATGCTCGCCTCGGCCGCCGCCTCCGACGTTGACGCAGGTCACGACCTGCTCGACCGCTGCGTGGCGGGCAGCCCGGACGCTTGGCGGGGGCTGCACCAGCGCTACCACCGGACCGCGCTGTCCGTGTTGCGCCGCCTGGGCGTCCCGCCCAGTCACCTCGAGGATGCCTGCCAAGAGGTCTTCGTCGACGTATTTCGCTATTTGCCGCGCTTTCGCCGAGAAGCAGATTTCCGAACCTGGCTGTATCGAATTTGCCTGAGCCGAGCTCGCGTGAGCCGCCGGCGAGCCCGCCTGTGGTCGCTGTTTTCGAGGTTGTCGCCCGAGGTCGGTCCGGACTTGGTGCAACAGCCGCTCGACGAAGGCCAAGCTAGTCGTCAGCTCGCCCGCGCCATCGACCAGCTGTCGGAAGCCGAGCGCGTCGTCTTCGTCTTGTTCGAGCTCGAGGGGTTGAGCGGGCAAGAGATCGCCGAGGTGATCGAGCGTCCTCAAGCGACGGTCTTTCGCCGTTTGCACGACGCGCGCAAGCGCTTCACGGCCGCCCTCGAGGAAGGCACCTAGCCATGGCCACGTCCCAACCAGAGTTTCCCACCAGGCTCGCCGAAGGTGAAGACCAAGCGGCCGCGTTGATCGTCCGCGCCCTCGCCGAGCCCTTGCCGGGTCCGACCGAGCAGCAGAGTTGGCAGCGCTTGCGCAGCCGTTCGCTGCGGCCCACGCCACGCTGGGTGTTGCCGGCGGTCGCGTTCGGCCTGTCGGCGTTGGCGCTGCTGGTGTGGGTCGCGCGGCCGGCGGCGAATCCCCCCACCTCGCTCGGTCCGGACGTGTGGGCCCAAAGAGTAACGCCCTCGCCGGCGCCGTCCGCGCCGCCAGCGCCGTCCAGCGCCGTGGAATTGCCGGAAAAGCCGCCGATGCCCAGTGAGCACCCCAAGGCGGCGGCGTCCGCGTCGCCACGCGAGAGCGACGCCGGCCAATGCAGCCAACTCGCCAAAGCCGGACAGTATGCGGCCGCCGCAACCTGCTATGGGCGCGTGGCCCACGGCAGCAGCATGGATGCCGAGCTAGCGCTCTACGAAAAAGCTCGTTTGGAGGCTAGAGCGCTCGGACAAAGCGCGCAGGCGCTGAGCACGTTGGACGAGCACGCGCGCCGTTTTCCGGGCGGCGTGCTGACGACCGAAGTCGAGCTGACGCGCATCGAGCTGCTCAGCCAGTTGGGGCGTCGCGCCGAAGCGCTCAGCGCCATCGAACGCGGGCTACAGGGCGTGTTGGGGCGCGAGCGCGGCGGCGACTTGCAGGTGCTACGCGCCGAGCTCGCGAGCGAACAAGGTGACTGTGCGAAGGCGCTCGAGGCGGCGCAGCTCGCGCGCCAAGCCGGCGCGCATCCGTCACGACTCGAAGCCAGCGAGCGGCGCTGTCAGCACGAAGCGGAGAATCCGTAACCCCATGCGCAAGCTCAATTTGGCGGCACTTTTGCTGCTTTCGTGCCAGCCCATCATGATCGGTCGTCCCGGTGAATCGAGCGACGGCGCGAGCGGCTCGGCAGCCGTGGGCAGCGCTACGAATGGAGGCAGCTCGACCGACGGCAGCCCGTCGGGCGGAGCGCCCGCGAGCGGAACGGCCACGGGCGGCGCGGCCACCGCCAGAGCGGCGACCGGCGGGGCTGCGTCGGGCGGCACCGCAACCGCCAGCGCCTCGGCAGCGGGTAGCCCGGAGGGGCTGGGCGGCGCGGGCGCAGACGCCGGCGCGGGCGCGGGTGGCAGGGGCGAAGCTGGAGCAACCGGTGAAACGCCCCGCGTGCTGAATGAACGCGTGCAGCTCGTCATTTACGACCCTGCCATGGCGCCCACGCTGCTCTCGACCACACTGGGCGTCGAGGCACCGGACTTGCTGGCGATGCGCTTGGTCAACGAGATCGAGTCCGTGACCTCCGGGCACGTGCAGTACGAGGTGTTGCCCACCAAGACGTCCATGGATTTCCCGCCCACGTTGGACGGCTTCCGTTACACGCCGACCAGCTACCAAGCTTGCCTGGCCAACGCCGCCGATTGCCACGCGGCCGCCGCCGACTACGACGCCATGCAAGTCGAGCTGGATTTATGCAACGGCGTGGCCGCCAACCACCCCGATCAGATCTGGCTGCTGGGCGCGGAGCGCTTCGGCTTCGTCGGCGGCCAGCAGCTGAGCTGCGACGTCATCGAGGATGGACAAACCATCACCAAGACCTTGGACGTGGTGAGCCTCGACTACCACGACGGCTTCAGCAGCGTGCTGGCGAGCTATCAGATCTTTGCCTTGGGTGCGCTGCAACAGGTGTTCGGTGTTCCGCCCGCCAACGCAACCGCCGAAGCCCCTGACAACGCCTACGGGGTGTTCGTGCAGTCGCGCGGCCGGGCTCACGACGCTCCGGCGAGCGGCTGCGGGGACATCACGTTTGCGCCCAATACGCTGCAGCCCAATCGCTTCGACGACCCCAAGACGCTGCCTTCGTACTGCGACACGTTCTTGCACTACCCGCGCACGGAAGCGCCGTTGACGGCGGCCGTTCCGGTGGGTTGCTCGGCGTGGGGCTGCAGTGAGGCGGGCTTTCGCGGCTATTGGTTCGGGCACCTGCCCCAGGCGCCCTGGTCGGATGAGCAAGGCCGTCTCAACGACTTTTGGCGCTACTTGTTGAGCCCCTCCGAGCGCCTGCCGCCGCCGCCCGTTTCCGTAACTTGCAGCTCCAGCTACGAACCCGGTTGGTGTGCGCACGTGACCGACAAGAAGCAGGGCGAATGCAATTTCAACGAGTGGGCGACGCTCAACGAAACGACCGGCTACGTGGAGTTTCGCTTCGAGCCCAAGCAACTGGTCAGCGGCGTGCAGCTGTATGACCGCGCCTGCGACGAGCAGGTGCTGACCGGGCACCTGGAATTCTCCGACGGCTCCGACCCCATCGCCTTCGACGCTCTGGAAACCGAAGGCAAGGTGCCGACCAGCATGACCTTCGAGCCCAAGCTGCTTTCCGGCCTCCGCGTAGTGATCGACGACAGCACCGGCCCCAACCCGGGCTTCGGCGAAGTCACGGTCGCCTCGACGGCGCCTTAGAAGCCGTGCGTTTCTTGCGAGAGTTGCCCGCTTCAGTCATCCCGTGGCGTCGCCGGTCAGGCGCCGCGTAGCTGCGCCACGACGACCGTGACGTTGTCGCTACCGCCGCCGGCGTTGGCCAGCTCGACCAAACGCGCCGCGCGAGCGGCGCACGATTCAGGGCGCTCGAGCACGCTTTTGATCTGCTCGTCGCTGACGTGTTTGTTCAAGCCGTCGGAGCACAAGAGCAAGGTTGCGCCGGGCTCCAGCTGCTTTTTGGCCACTTCGGGCACCGGCAGCTCGCTCGTGGCGCCCAGCGAATTCCACAGAATGCTCTGCAAGTATTCGGGTGGATCTACCGAGTGCGGTGATTCGTCGGCTAACCGTTGCGCCAAGTTGTGATCGGTCGTCAGGCGCCAGAGCGTGCCGGACTGCAGCAAGTAGCAGCGCGTGTCACCGACGTGCGCCACGTACAGCGCTGGCCAAAGCACGAGCGCGATGGTGAGGGTCGTGCCCATGTGCGGAGTGTTGGTCTGCGCGCCGGTCGTCTTGACCTGGGCGTCGCCCGCCACCAGCGCCGACGACAATTGAGCCCGCACCCCCGTCTGCGACAGGCGCGCGCCGGGCTCGTTTGCCGGCGGGCGACCGGTAACGTTGGCCTCGGACGCTTTGGCCCAAGGCATCACGTTCAACAGATAGTCGGCGACGGCGTTGACGGCGGTGCGGCTGGCAACCGCGCCGCCGCCTTGCCCGCCCATGCCGTCGGCCACGACCAACAACGTACCGGCGGGTGCGCCCTTGAACCAGCCGTGTGCGCCGGGGCTGGCGTCGTGCACTTCCATCGTTCGCTGCAGCGTCGCGATCAAGAATGCATCTTCGTTCGCCTCCCGCTCGTGCCCTACGTCGGTCAGGCCGGCGGCTTCGACCGTTACTTCGGCTTGCTTCACCACGGACGCCATTATCCCATCATAGGCATGGCGGCCCAGGGCAAAGCCGGACTATTTTGGAGCGTTCGTCAGCGAAAGGCAGCACGGGGATGATCGACATCGTCAGCGCGACCAGGCTTTCGGAGAATGACTTCTGGAACAAATCCGCGCTGGGGCTCTCGCTCGGGCGGCTGATGCAGGAGCCTCGCCTCAACGCCTGCCCGATCTACGACAACAAACGCGGCCTGGGCGAGGTGTACAACGAGCGCTTGGCCGAGCCCGAACGCGCGGAATACGTGGTGTTCGTGCACGACGACGTCTGGCTCGACGACTACTTTTTGGCCGACCGTGTGATCGACGGCCTGAACCACTACGACGTCATCGGCGTCGCCGGTAACAAGCGCCGACGGCCCGGCCAGCCGTCGTGGGGCTTCGTGGACACGAGCTTCAAGTGGGAGGAGCCCGGCTACGTCAGTGGCTGCGTCGCGCATGGCCCACAACCCTTCGGGCAGATTTCGGCGTGGGGGCCGGTGCCGGCCGAGTGCGAGCTCATGGACGGCGTCTTCTTTGCCGCCAAAACGGCCACACTGCGCGAGCACGAGGTGGCCTTCGATCCGCAATTCGACTTTCACTTGTACGACATGGATTTTTGTCGCCGCGCGCGGTCTCGCGGTCTGCGGCTCGGAACCTGGCCCATCTGCATCACCCACCAGGGCAGAGGCAATTTCGCTACGCCCTCCTGGTTTGCGATGTACGAGCGGTACATTGCCAAGTGGGGAAGCTGAGCTTGCGCCAAGAATTGTTCACGAAAATCGGCGCGGCCGGCCAAAGCCCAGATGTGGGTCGCCAGGCGGTGTGGATTCAGACCCAGGTCAGGAGCTATTCGTGCGCTATTTCAGCTTAATTTGTGGGGCATTGATGGGTATCGGTTCGTTGGTCCAGGCCGCACCGGCGGCGGCCGACATTCCGCCGGAGGGAAGTTGCAGCCCCGGCGAATTGGGCCAGCCTTGCGACAACGCGGTCGACGAGTCGGGCAACGACGTGGGCGCGGGCGTGTGCGTGGCCGACACGTGCCGGCGCGCGACGCCCGACGGGCCGATGACCTACGACTGCGTGATGTGCCGAAAGCCGACCCAGCCCAACGCGGGTGGGGCCGGCAATGAGCCGGTCGAGCCCAGCGCTGGCAACGCGGGCGAAGCGAGCGCCGGCCAGCCTGCGACCAGCGCCGGCACCTCGGGCACGTCCGGCACCGGGACCGCGGGGGCGCCCGGCGGCGGCAAGGGCGGCACCTCCGCAACGGCCGGAACCAGCAGTCAGCCGACCAAGAAGCCCGACTCGGGCGACGACGGGGGCTGCAGCCTCAGCGCCGGCGCGCGCCGCACCGGCAGCCTTGCGGCGCTGACGTCGTTGGTGGTGGTGGGGGTCACGCTCTCGAGGCGGCGCTCACGAAGGCGCGTGCGCTGAATCGACCGACATGCTCACGGACACGCTGCTCTCGCCTTTCGAACGCGCACGCACGCGACTCTTCACGCGCGCGCTCGAGGTCGACGTGCTCCGTGGCGTGCTCCTCGACAAACGTCGGCGCATCACCGCGCTGCTGATCGTGCACGCCAGCGTGGCCTTCACGCTGGCGGTGTTCGCGCCGACGCTGCTGTTGCTGGCAGGGCCGCTGTTGCTCGGTGTGCCGCATTTGGTGGCGGACCTTCGCTATTTGGTGCTTCGCCCGCTACTGGCGGCCTCCACCCGCGCCGTGCTGCTCGTCGGCTCGGGGCTGCTCCTCGTCGTACGGCTCGCGCCAAGCCTTGGCCTCGGTCGACCGGAGAGGCCCGAGCTCGCGCTGGCCGTGGGGATGTTCGTGCTCGCCAGCCTGACGGCCACGCGAGCGGGTGCCGGTTGGCGCTTGGCGCTGGCGCTCGTGGTAGCGCTGTTGCTGGCCACGTTGGGCGCGATCTGGCCCCAAGCGTTTCGGCTGGCGCTCAGTCACGCGCACAACTTGGTCGCGCTCGCGCTGTGGGCATTTGCCATGACGCAGGGGCGCCGTTCCGCCCTCACGCTCGGGCTCGGCATCGCGGGGCTGGCGGCGCTTCTGCTGGCAACGCCGCTGGCTTGGTTCGGCTTCCACGCCGGCTTGCGCGAATGCTTCGGGCTTCACACCTTGGCGGCAGCCGACAACTTGGCGCCCGGCGTGCGCGGCGCGCGGCTCGCGGTCGGCGTGGTAGCAAGCTTCGCCTTCTTGCAATCCGTGCACTACGCGGTTTGGCTGCACGCCGTACCGCAAGAGCAGACGCGCGGTAACGCGACCTTGACCTTTCGCATGAGCGCTCGCCAACTACGCCAAGACCTCGGCGCTTGGGGCTTCGCGGGAGCGGCGCTGCTTTGCCTGGGGCTGCCGCTGGCCGCGCTGCTCGGCTCGCCGCTAGGCGTCAAAGACTGGTATTTGTCCCTGTCTTCCTTTCATGCCTACCTGGAGCTGGCGGCGGGCGCGGTGTTTTTCGTGAGTGGCCGGAAGCCGACCGGCTTCGAAGACGCGACATGCCGCTGATCGCGCAGTGGTTCCGCGCGTTCGCTTGGACCATGGGCATCGAGCTGTTCGTGGCGAGCTTTTGTCTGCGCGGCAAGCTGCCGCTCGGGCGCCGCATCGGGCTCATCTGCATCGCCAACGTGGCCACCCACCCCGCAGTTTGGCTGATCTTCCCCGAGCTGGGCGCCGGGCTTGGCTGGCCCTCGGTGGCGTCACTGACCGCCAGCGAAATCTGGGCCTTCGGCTTCGAAGCCTTCGTGTATGGGCTTTTTCTGGGCCCCGGCCGGTGGCGCTTGGCCCTGGCCACCTCGGTCGCGGCCAACGCGGTCTCGCTTTCGGCAGGCTTTCTGCTGCGAGCGCTGGGCTGGGTCTAGAGCGACAAACGGTTTGCTGGGACGACGAACTTCAGCGCCGGCGGCGACCCAGCAAGAATGCTCCGAGGCCGATGGCCAAAAACAGCGCGCCGATGCCGCGCTCACTGCCTATCTGATGGACGGTGCAGCCGCTGTCGTCTTCCTCCGAGCAAGTCGGCTTGGCCTCGGGCGGAGCCGACGGCGCACCGGCCGCCGCGACCTCGTCAGCGCTCTGGCAACGGGGACAGTCATACGTGGTGGCGCGATCGCCGTCACAGACCCAGCAGCGACCGGTCGTGCAAATGCCGTCGGGCACCCGCGCGGTGGAGCAAGCCTTGCCGGGGTTATTGCATTCGGGAGCATCGGCGGAATCAGCCGAGGCACGCGACGCGCCCAACACGCCTGCGCAAAAGATCATTGCCCCAAGGGCTCGCTTCAGTCTGTTCATCGTCTGTCCCCTGCTATTGCAGCCACGCACCCATCAACACCGATGCGCCATTGGCTAGCGCGGATGCGGCCAGAAGGCGAGCCCACGGCGGCCGGGGCAGCACCAACCGATAGATGAGCAGCTCCGAAACCAGCGCGAAGCTTTCGGCCACGAGCAGGTAGATGGGCCGGGGCCAGCCGAACAGCGGCCAGAAGAACCAAACGGCCGGATGGGTCGCCAGCTGAGCCACGCACACGGCGGCGACCCGGCGCCCCCAATTGCGTTCGGGCGGGGACGCCAACAACGGCACCGCAACGAGCAGCTCAACCACGACCGTGAGCGCGAACGCGAACAAGAAGCGCTGCACGGGCGCCATCACCACCCCCCACTCGGTGGGGCGGCAGGACCTGGGGTGGCAGCAGGGCGAGAGCACGCACCGCTTGGTATTCGCCCGGCGCTACCGCGATGCATCGTCGTCCGGCTCGTCCATGGGTCGTTCATACCTCGTAACCGCGCCGCCGCTGACGTTGGTAAAACGAAATGGCGGCTGGCTGCAAACGGAGCGGCGTTCTAGGGTGGCGGCGCAATGAGCGAGTCACGGTTTCCCTGCCCCTGCTGCGGTCACTTGGTCTTCACGGAGCCGCCGGGCTCTGACGATATCTGCCTGGTGTGTTTCTGGGAGGACGACGTGAGTCAGCTGCGCTGGCCCTACCGCGAAGAAGGCGCGAACGCGCCCTCGCTCGCCGACGCGCAGCGCAACTTCGTCAAGTTCGGGGCCATCGAGGAGCGCTTCAAAGGCGACGTACGCCCGCCCCTGCCCGAGGAAACGCTAGACCCCGCCTTCCGCCTGATCGCCGAGAGCGACTCTTTCGAAGAGCCCGACGATCGCGCCGATTGGCCCGACGACGCGACCATCCTCTACTACTGGCGCCCCACCTTCTGGCGCAAAAAACCGTAGCGCCCTCCCCCACGCCCGCCCGAGCCCAACGAGTCTATCGGGCTGCCGCTCCGCAGACCGCTTGCAGAAACTTCCGTGGCGTCCCCAGGCCACCCCGCGCGACCGCTTCGGGCTGCTACCCAGCTGAGGGGTCTTATCGGGAGCCTCCGAGATTTTCACAGGAAGGGCAGAAGGGCAGAAGGGCAGAAGGGCAGAAGGGCAGAAGGGCAGAAGGGCAGAAGGGCAGAAGGGCAGAAGGGCAGAAAGGCAGAAGGGCAGAAAGGCAGAAGGGCAGAAAGGCAGAAAGGCAGAAGGGCAGAAGGCGAGAGACGGGAGACGAGAACGCATTTTTGTTTTTGGAGGACCAAAACCAAAAATATTTCCCTCGAAGCCCAGAAGGTGACCGGTCCCCCCGATCGCAAGGGGCCGCCGGCGGCAGCGCGAACCCCAAGTCCCCTTTGCTCGCCCTTCTGACCTTCTGCCCTTCCTGTGAAAAAATCTCGTTCGTGCGAGGTGGCCTTGCGCCGCGACGGAAGCTTCTGCGATTCGGGCTGCATGTTGGCAGCCCAGATGGGATGAGTCCTCGGTGCGCACATAGCTCGGTGTTCTACGGCGAGATGCAGCCGATGCGCGTGGTGTTGAAGGCGATGTCGTCGATGGCCATGTCGGTGAGGACGCGGTCGTCTTTGATTTCGGTTTGGTCGGGCAGCATCAAACCTAAGCCAGCGTAGGGTGAAAAACCGACTTCGACGCGGGCGAATTGCGTCACCAGCTGGGGCACGAGCGTCTCGTTGGCGGACATGTAGTATTCGGCTTCTTTGCCGTCGATCCACCACTGGGGCATCTCGGTCTTGGTGCCGTCGAAGAAGCTTTCGATGCAGTACCATCGGTCGACGATGTACGGCTTGCTGCGAAGCGGGCGTTCCTTGTCGTCGGCGGCGTGCCAAACGCCCATCATGCCGTCGAACTGCCAGCCCATTTCGTACCAGTTGTTCGCCATGTCGAAGGCGCCCACGATGTTACCGTGACCGCCCGGTGCACCCGGTTTGAAGTGGACGTAGAAGCGACCCCACATCTGGTTGGTGATTTTGCCGAGCTTGGTCGCGACCAGCTTGCCGCCGCTCTGGGGGTAGAGCCGATACGAGTGACTGCCGTGCGCGACGTCGGTCGTGATGATGGCGTTGTCGGTGCCGCCAGTCCACGTGGCCTTGTCGATGCCAGTTTCGAAATCGATGCACAGATCGTAGTTGTTGTCGGCGCAGCTGGCTTTGACGACGGGCCCGCCACCGCCCTGGCCAGCACTCCCCGCGCCGCCGCCCACGCCCTCCACCCTGCTCCCTGCGGTTCCGGCGCCCGAGCTCGTGCCGCCGGAGCTGCTGCCTGCCCCATTGCCGGCAGCGCCGCCCGGCGTGGCCCCGGCCGACGGTAGACCCCCCGCTTGGCCGTTGGGCAAACCACCTGAACCACCATTGACCACATCGCTCGTGCCTACGCCGTTGGTGGCGGGCGCTGGACCTTCGCCGGAACACGCGAAAGACGCGAGCAGGCAGCCAAAAGCCAACGCGCACACCGGGCGAAGTCTCATCTCTCACTCGGATGTCCGAAAGCGCCGGCTTCCGCCTCGAAAACGGCGGAGCGACCCTGAGCGTTGATTTCCTCCCGCGATCCTTGCATGACCTGAGCCATGTCGAGACGACGAGGGCTCGAGGTTGCGGCGCTGGCTTTGGCTTGCCTGGGCGCGCCATCCTGCGGCAGTACCGGCGGTGAAGGCTCACGCACGCCGACGGGCGGCAGTGGCAGCATGGCGAACATGAGCGGCGATGCGGGCGCACCGGTGACCGCCGGCATGGCGACCGGCGGCTCGGCGGTGGGCGGCATTTCCAACAGTGGGAAGGCGGGCGAAACCGCCAGCGCCGGCAGCTCGGCCAACGCGGGCTCTAGCAGCGGCGGCGGCAGCAGCGGTGGCGCCGGCACGGGCCCGTGGACGTTTCCGACCGGCGTCACCAAGCCCAAGATCATGATCGTCGGCGACTCGATCTCTGCCGGCCCCGGTTGCTACAAGAAGTTTCTGCTGAAGGATCTGACCGACAACGGCTACAAAAACCTAGAGTTCATCGGCGAGTACGCCGACGACTGCGGCGGCGGCGTCCGGCACAGCGCGGTCAGTTGCTCCACCGCCGAGCAGTACACGCAAGCCACGTTCATGATGCCCAATTGCCGGCCCACCGAGACGTTCCCGGGAATGTCGACGCTGGTCGCCAAGCACAATCCAGACTTGATCATGCTGCAGCTGGGCGTGAACGACGTTTGGAACAGCAAACCCACCGCCGACATCTTGGGCAACTACACCAAGCTCGTGACGCAAGCGCGCGCGAACAATCCGAACGTCGTGCTGGTAGTGGCCCAAATTCAAAAGATTCGTCCCGACTGCAGCACCGACGACGCCATCACCAAGCGGGCCGAAGCGCTGGTGATGGCCGTACCGGCATGGGCCGCGCAGCAGTCGACCGCCAAGTCGCCGGTGTTCGTTGCCGACCTGTGGACGAATTCGGACTGGAGCATGGCCGAGACGCTCGACTGCGTGCACCCCAACGACGTGGGCGCCGAAAAGATGGGCATGAACTGGTACAACGCCCTCAAGGGCATTTTGACGCCCGGCTGACCGAGCTTGCCGACGGCTGAGCGTTAGCTTCCGAACGCGTACACGTTGAGCCAAGACTTGGTCGGCGCGGCCGGCGTCAGGTCCGGGTAGCGCTGCAGGTCGAGCGCGCCGGTGCACAGAAAGCGCCGCCGCGCTCGCGCCGGCAAGCCGCGCGCGTCCGACAGCAGGCGCAAAAGCACGCTGTCCAACACTTCACCCGAAAACGGCAGGTACATGAACACCACGTCGGCGTCTGCGCTACGCACCTCGCGCGCGTCCCCGCGGCGCAGCTGCACGCCGCCCAGGCCCAGCTCACGCCGAGCCGTTTCTCCCAGCTCGCACAACACGCCGTCGCGTTCGACGCCCGCGCTCTTGGCGCCGGTGAGCAGCGCCGCCAACATCACGACCTTGCCCAAACCCGCGCCCAGATCCAAAAAGCGATCCGTCGGACCGAGCCCGCTCGCGTCGAAGGCGTGCACGATCTCGTCGTAGCCGCTGGGAGAATAGGTCATCACGTTCGGGGACGGAGCCGGCTCTTCCAGCGGCGGATAGGCGATACCCAGCACTTCTTCGACGAAATGGTCGCGCTCGAGCGGCGGCTGCTCGTCGAACAGCTGGCGGAGGGCACCTTGGCGTAGCTCGCCCTTTGCGATGCGAGCGCGAAGCCCTGTGTGGTGCCGCAGCGCGGCCGCGCGCACCGAAGCGTGCAGCAAGTCCAGCTGGGCGCGATGCGCGGCGTCCGTGGTGCGCGACCAAGCCATGCGCACGATCGCGTCGGCGAACGCTCGGTCGCGACCTTCACCGCGCTCGATCAAGTCACGCAAGGCTTGGGGGCTCAGCGTGCCAACTTCGGGAGGAGTCATGGCGAGCAACGGGCGGATGCGGTCCCGAGCTTACAAGCTTTCTCGGAGAGCCTTGCAAGTTCTGAATGCCCGGATTTCGTTGGTAAATTCGCCAAAGTTCGACGGTTCGAAAGAAAACTTCGCCCCCCGCGCAACCTTGGGCCGCCGATTCTGTAGGGGCGTTCGGAGGCACCGCTCGATGGATACCCCGTATGCCCTGACCGCACCCCCGCTCATCCCCCAACCCACCCGTTCCGCGCCGTTCGCGTTAGAGGCCGGAGGCACGCAATTTCTCGCCGTGTCGGGCACCCTGACCGACCGCCTACTCATCACGTACCGGACCGACGCGGCCCGCTTGCGTCCGTTGGTGCCGGCGCCGTTCGAGCTCGACACCTACGCCGGTTACGGCTTTCTCAGCGTGTGCGCGGTCGAGATTGCGGGCATGGGCCTCGCCGGCACGCCCTCTTTCCTGCGCTGGCAGAACCGCGAGTTTCTCTATCGGGTCGGGGTAACGCTACGCGGGGAGCCCACGTTCGTCACTCTTCGAAGTGAAGTCAGCTCACCGCTGCTGGCGCTGTTGGGGCGATACTTTTCGCACTACCGCCCGCGGCTGGTCGAGCTCGAGCTCCAGCGCGACGCCCAACGCCTGCGCTTCGAAAGCCCCTCCCGAGGGCTGGTCGAGGTCGATTTGGCGTCGAAGCCCGAGCAAGCTTCGGTGTTCGCGGACCAGGAGCAAGCCGCCGATTTTCTGCTGGGAATGAAGCGGAGCGCCGACGTCGTGCGGGGTCGGGTGCGGGTGCAGCAGATCGAGCACGGACCCTGGCAGCCGCGTTTCGTGCACACGCGCGCAGCCCGCTTCGGCTTCGTGGAGGAGTTGGCGCGGACTCTGGGCGCGCGTTTCGAGCTCGACAACACCTTGGCCGTGCACGACGTGCCGCACGTCTGGAAGGCGGCGCGCTGGCTATGATCGACCCATTTCGTCCGCTGTCCCGGCGACAGCGCGTCTTCGCCCTGCTGCTCGGCGCCTTCGTGGTGCTGTACTGCGCGTCGTGCTTGTTGACGAACAACTACGGGGGCGCGTTCTTCGCGATCCCGGTGTTCGTTGGCTTCATCGCGGGCATGCTCTACCCGAAGAGCCCGTTTTCCACCGCCCTGTACGCCATGGGGGCGGCGTTGCTGCTGTCGATCTTGACCCTGCGCGAAGGCGTGATTTGTGTGCTGTTTTCGCTGCCGGTGCTGCTGCCTCTGCTGTGGCTGGGCGCTTTCATCGGCTCCGTGTTGGTGCGCCACGTGCGTACCGAACGCGCCCGCCGCGCGGGGGCCACGTTCGCCCTCCTGCTCGGCTTGGGCTCGCAGGTGTGGGCACGGCTGACCGACGACCCGGCTCGGCACCCGGTACACGTGGCCGAAGCCGAGCTCGGGATCGACGCCGAGCCCGAGGCCGTGTTCGAGCTGCTCACGACGCGCGAGCTGCACGTCGACAGCCGCTGGCCCTGGTACATCCGAATCGGTTTGCCCATGCCCGAGCGCATGCGCGTCGAACGAACGGGGTTGGGCGGTCGCGTGCGCTTCGATTTTCATCAGGGCAGCGCCTTTGCGCACATCACCGGCTGGCAGCCGGGCCGTGAGCTCCGCTACGCCGTCGATCGCTTCGACGCCAACGATTTGCCCTTCCACATCACGCGCTTGGGCCGAGGTCCCGACTACGGCTTTCGCAGCGAACGGGTCGAAGACTGGCTGACCATCCGTGACACCAGCTATTGGCTGGCGCCCGGCGCCCACGGCGGCAGCGTGCTCAGGCGCCGCGTCGTTTGGCAGCGGCACCTCGCCCCCGACCTCTACTTCGGCTGGCTGCAGCAGACGGTGATGGAGCACGCGCAAGCGCGGTTACTGGAGCTCATTCGAGCGCGGGTGAACGCGGACAAGGCCGACAAGCTGCGGATGATTGCCGCAAAATGACCTTGGCCAGCTGACGGCCGGCGCGCGGCCGCCAGCCGGTCATTCTGGCTTGTTTCCCGGGGAATGACTCCCCCATCACCTCGTGATAGGTCGAGTGCGAGGTTGCGGGCTTGTCTTCCGTCGACACCACCACTCTGCGCCTGAGCGATACCGTCGGTAGCGTCAGCGCGAGCTGTTTGTGGCTCGTTTGGTCTGGCCTCGGGGCGGCTCCGCCCCTGCGCTTGAGTGACGGCCTCCAAGTCCTGGGTCGCGGCACCGACGGCGATGGCCGGCTCGAATTTCCCGGCGTCTCTCGCGTGCACGCCGAGCTGTTCCGACAGGGTCCGTTGCACGCGGTGCGCGACCTCGGCAGCACTAACGGCACCTTCCTTAATGGTCAGCGGCTCACGAGCCCCAGCGCGCTCAGCCCAGGCGACGTGTTGCGGTTGGGAGACGCGGTCGCGGTCGCGGTAGCTCGCCCATTGGATCAACCGCCACCAGGAGCGGAAGAGGTGCTGCCCGGTTTGCTGTTCGGGCCGGGTATGGCCGCGCTGCGAGACGTCATCCGACGCGTTGCGCGCGAAACACTGCCGGTCATGCTCGAGGGACCGACCGGCGCCGGCAAAGAAGGTATCGCGCGCCTGCTGCACGTCGAGAGCGGGCGCGCGGGCGTGCTGCAAGCCGTCAACTGTGGCGCGCTACCGCCGGCGTTGGCGGAAGCCGAGCTGTTCGGCTATCGCAAGGGGGCTTTCACGGGCGCCGAGCAAGCTGCGCTCGGGCACGTGCGCGCGTCCAGCGGCGGTACACTATTTTTGGACGAGCTCTACGATTTGGCGCCTTCGGTACAAGCCAAGCTGCTGCGGGTCATCCAAGAGCAACAAGTCGTTCCACTGGGTGAAACGCGCCCCATTCCCGTCGATTTACGGCTCGTCGCGGCGAGCCCGGTGCCGATTCGGCAACTGGTCGACAGCGGGCGACTACGCGAGGACTTGGCCGCGCGCCTGTCCGGCATCGTGCTCGGCGTGCCGCCGCTGCACGAGCGGCGCGCCGATATTCCGATTTTGTTCCGCCATTTCTTGAGCCGCTATTCGGGCGGTCGCGCGCCGGGCGTCGACGGGCGCTTGCTCGAGCATCTGCTGCTGCGCCCTTGGCCCGGCAACGTGAGAGAGCTCGAGCTCTTGGCGCGCCGACTGCTGGCGCTACACGGTACCGAGACGGTGTTGCGCAAGAGTCACGCCGACGCGGAGCCGCAAGCACCCAAGGCCGCGTCCGGTCCCGCACCAAAGCGCGCGCTACCCGAGCAAGGTGACGACGATCTGCGTCGCCTACGCCAAGCGCTGGCCGGCCACGGCAACCTGTCGCGCGCGGCGCGCGAGGCCGGTATCTCTCGCCAGCGCGCCTACCGTTTGCTCGGCGACCGCTCGCCGGCCGAGCTACTGGCCGAGCCGGGCCTCGAGGCGCAAACCGAGCTTGGCACCGGCGCGTGCGAGCTTGCCCGGAAGAGCGAGTAGTGACGAACGGCTCGCAGTCGGCCGCGCCCGTGCGGACCCTCAGGCTTTCGCGCGCGACGCAGGGTCCGGAGCTGCTGGGCAAGGTCATCGACCAACGCTTCCGCGTTCTGTCGCACATCGGCAGCGGCGGCATGGCCGACGTCTACGAGGTGGAGCACGTCACGCTCGGGCGCAAGCTGGCGTTGAAGGTATTGCGCCAAACCGCCGAGCAGAATGCCGCCATCGCGCGGCGATTCAACCGCGAAGCGCGCGCCTTGTCTCGGATTGCCAGTGAGCACGTAGTGTCGATTTTCGACTACGGCATCTTGCCCGAAGGACATCCGTTCTTCGTGATGGAGCTGCTGCGAGGGCAAACCCTGCGCGCCGCGCTCGACGCCGAGCAGCGGCTCACGGTCGTGCGCGCCTGCAACCTGGCGATCGACATTTGCCTGGGCATGCACGCCGCCCACCAAGCCGGCCTGGTGCATCGCGATCTCAAGCCCGAGAACCTTTGGCTCGCACGCCGCGACGACGGTCGCGAGGCCTGCATCTTGCTCGACTTCGGGGTCGCGCGGGTGGAGGGCGCGCACACCACCAGCGACGGCGTGCTGATCGGCACCGCGCACTACATGTCGCCGGAGCAAATCGGCTCCGATGTCGCGCCGGGCGCCGAGAGCGACGTCTTTGCGCTGGGCGTGATTTTGTACGAGTGCCTGTGCGGCGTTTCGCCATTCGCGGCCGACACCTTGGAGCGCACCTTGTTTCGTATCTTGAACGAGGCCCCGCGTCCGGTGCGCGACCTGGCCCCCGACACCCCGCCCGAGCTGGAGCATCTTTTGCTTCGCGCACTCGACAAGCAACGCAGCGCGCGCTTTCCGAGCGCGCTCGAGGCCGCTCGCGCACTGTTGCCCTTTGCCGGTCCTTTTCGGCAACTGCCGGGACTGGCGCCCGGCAGCGCGCCGCTCGCGACGGTCACCCTGGCCGAAGACGACGACCGCGAGCCGCGCCTGGCCGGCGTCGAGAACGCCCCCACTCGAAGCGTGGAGCCGTCACGGGCGAGCCAGCGCGTCTGGGGCGTAGCACTCGCCACGTTCCTGTTGGGCACGGGGCTGGGTGCGCTGCTATTGCGTGCTCCGCCTGCGGCGCTGAAGCCTGCTTCCCCTCCGCCACCAACGCCGTCCTCGCCCGTCAGCGAGGCAAAAGCTCCAATCCCCTCGCCACCGGCGGCCGCGGAAGCGCTGTCCAGCAGCGTTCTGGCCGAGCCCCCCGTCAGCGTCGTGAAGAAGACGCGCGCCGCCGCCGTGCTCCGCTCCATTTCCAGCAGCCCCACTCCCAGCTCGGAGCCCCCGGGGCGTACCGACCCTCCCCAGCCTACGTTCGATGGCCGAAATCCGTACCGCCCCTAACCTCAGCGCTTGGTTCCTGGTCACGCTGGCGTTGTTCGCACCGAGCGTTTCGCACGCGCAATCCGCGGCAGCTCCAGCCGAGGCCTCGCGTCACTTCGAGCGCGGTTACTTGCTCGCGCAACAGGGCAGCCTGGAAGAAGCGATCGGCGAGTTCAACCAAGCGTACGCTCTTCAGCCGCACCCGTCCGTGCTCTACAATTTGGGTCAGGCCTACGCCGCCAGCGGTCACGCAGTAGAAGCCGTCGAAACGTTGGGGCGCTTCCTGGAGCAGGCGCCGGCCGCCGACACCGAGCGACGCGCGCAAGCTGCGGCGCTGATGGAGTATCAAACCCAGCGCATCGGGGTGGTATCGCTCACCGTCTTACCCGACGACGCGACCATCAGCGTCGACGGCATCGCAATCGGGCGGTCGCCACTGGCAGAGCCAATTCAGCTGGTGGCCGGCAATCACGCGCTCGTGCTCACCCACCCCGGCTACCAAACCCGGGTCGAAAATCTGCAAATCGTCGGCAAGCACCGGCTGGGCCTGTCTCTCGTGCTCCAACCGCTGCCGCAGTCGTCCAGCGCTCAGTCCAACTCTACGCCCTTGCACAGCCAGCAAGCTTTCGAGTCGTTGCGTGACGACTGGCAAGCTCGCGCTCGCCTACAGCGCACGACCGCTATCGTCACCGGCGGTGTCGCGCTCGCGAGCCTGACCGCGGCCGGAGCGCTCTATCTGTCGAACCAGAAGGGCTACGATGACTGGAACCGCGACAGTCAAGCCTTCGCGACACGGCTGCGCAACGCCCCAGCTCCCTCGGGCCGCGAGCTCGACGATTTGTTGGCGCGCGAGAATACGCTGCGCAACCGCGACGCCCTCGCGCTCGGGCTCGCCGTCTTCGGCGGTGTGCTCGGTACTACCTCGCTGGCGCTCTGGCTCACGATGCCCAAAGCGGTGCCCAATCATCTGACCCTTCAACTCGGTTCATCGCCATGGCTGGGCTACTCCGGCAGCTTCTGAGCGGGCGCACGGGCTGGCGGTTGTCCGGAAGCCACCCGTTGTCCGGACAACCTTTGTCCGGACAGCGCCTGATCCCGGAAATTGCGGCATTTCTTGGAACAAAACGTTGGCCCAGCTCTTGCTTTAACCCAGTCGTGATCAGAAGGGCGGCCTTGGCCGGCGCGACAAGCGCGGCGGGGGCGAACGAGGGGGGGCTCGAGCAGCGGGGACTCGAAGGCCGTCGACTGAGCACTAGGGGGGGGGCCTTCTTTTCCCCGAGCCTCGCTTGCGGGACGTTGGTCCTCGGCTTGCTCGGCGGTGGTTGTCGCCCGCACGTGAGCGTGTGCGACAGCGATTGTGACGAAGCGCTCGTTCCGGCAGTAGCGGGCAACGGTGGCGGTGCCGGCGACGCCGACGCGGCGCTCGCGGGCACGACGTCGGACGGGCCCGCAGGTGGCGCCGCCGGGGCGGCCGGCGCGGCAGCGGCCGAGTGCGCGGATGACCGGGATTGCGACGACGGCAGCTTTTGCAACGGGGCCGAGCAATGCCGAGCGGGAGCATGCGTGCCTGGGCCGGAGCTCACATGTGATGGCGGAACGACGTGCGTCGAAGAATCCGGCGGAGCTGCGTGCGTGTACGCCGATCCATCGCCCTGGCTGGTACTGCTCAGCAATCGCCAGTTGGTGGGCTTGCCCACCGCGGAGCTCGGGAAACGCGCGTTGATCACGCTCGGCGACTACCCGAGCAACGACTTGTTCGTCGGCTTCAACGAGGTGAGGTTCAGCCCCGACGGTCGCCACGCCTTGATCGACTACCTGGTGCCCGACTTCGGCCAGCAAGTGCTCGAGCTCTCGTTCGATGAAGGCGTGCCGAAGCCGGTCCGGCCCGTCAAAGACCTGCCCAACTGGGGACTGTACGGCGTGCCCGCGTTCTCGCCGGACGGCGCGCGCGCCCTCGTGTTCGAAGACGGCTCAGGCGGCTACCTCCTCGACTTGACCGGAGTGACGGCGGTCGCGGCGAGCTTGTCCGTACCCTCCTTCGCGGGCCAAGAGATCACGTTCTGCCAGATGCAAGATCAATGGGTGAAGGCGTGGTCCCCGTCCTCGCTGCATTCACTGGCCAGCGGAGAGCTGCGTTCCACCCCGCTCGACGGAGACGTAGTGGAGGTGTCGCCGGATCGCCAGAGGGTCTGGCTGCGCGGCGAGCACGCGCGACTGGTGAGCTGCGCGGACGGCATCGAGCAGGGTCCGAGCGGACTCCCAGACGCGGGGGGAACGTGGAGCCCGGACTCGCGCTGGTTGTTGGCCTCGCTGGACGATGGCTCGGGCAAGCTCTTTTCCGTTACGGGCTTGGAGGCGACCGAGGTTTGGAGCAACGCAGCGGTGGAGCGCAGCAGTTGGTCAGCCGATGGACGCGCGCTCTTGCTGCGTTTGGTCGGTGAAACCGGGCCGACCTTCGTCTACCTCGATCTAACTGGGGACGTGCCCGTCGAACATGCGCTCGAGCTGCCACCGGACGCCAGTGTCGACCGCTGCAGCGCAAGCGGTTGCCTGGTGTTCGCGCCTCGGCTCGCCGAAGACGGAGTCGACCTGCTTTGGCAGCCTTTCCTCCCCGATGCCGCGGCAAGCGTGCTTGCCACCCAGTTGAGCTCGGAGAGCGCCTTGGCCTGGGCCGACTTCGCCCAAAATCGCTTGGTGCTGAAACGCGTCAACGCCCACGGTGGTCAGCTCACACTCACGGATTTCGAGGCCTCTCCCGAGCGAGGCGTGTTCGATTGGCCGGGCGGTTCGCTCGACGTGACGCCCGCCAGCGATGGCTCGGGCTTGCTCTTGGAGTTCAACGACGACGGTGGCTTTTATAACTTCTGGCTCGCGCTTCCGACGCCGGGGGCTGGATCGGATGCGCAGGCCGTAAACCTCGACGTGCCGGCGTATCGCGGTGTATTTCAACCCTGGCCGAGGCAAACGCCATGAAGCGCGCGAGGATCGGAGCCGCTTGGTTGCTGCTCCTGGGCGTTGGCTGGACGGCGTGCCGCGAGGTCTCCGTGTGCAGCGGTGAAGCCGAATGCGGGCCGCCGACCGCGCGGGCCGGTGAAGGCGGAGTCTCCGTGCCCGATCCCGTTGCGAACGGCGGCGCTCCAGGCGGCACCGGCGAGGTCAGCGAGTCGAACGGCGGCGCGAATGGCGGCGCTGGCGCCGAGGCTGGCGGCATGTCCGGTGCGGCGGGGGAAGCGACGGGCGGAGCCCCCCCCGTCGGCCCCGATTGCGACACGGGCCATGCCGACTGCGACGAGTCAGCCCTGACCGTTTGCGAAACACCGATCAATTTCAGCTTTCGTCACTGTGGCGCGTGCGATGCGCGCTGTGGCGGCGTCTGCAGCGTCGGCAAATGCAAACCGCCCGAAAATCTGATCGACAAGAGCGTGGAGCGCACCGCCGCCAATGCCTCGGCAATTTTTGCGTTGATTTACGCGCCCCCCGACCATGAAAACCTGCACCGCTTCGATTCGAAAACCGGCGCCGACGCCGTTTTGGTGGAGGGGTTGGACGAGAACGCGGAGCTGCGACTCGGAGCGGACCGACTCTACGCTTTCTACGAGTTCGACCACCGAGTTCTCAGCTGGGGGCTGGACGGCAACGGCGCCAAAACGGAGGAGTTTTCAGCAGCGACGTTCGGGGTCACCAACGCGGGCGTGTACTACACGAGCTACGTCGCGGACCCCAAAACCCAGCTCGATTCGTGGACCTTGTGGTTCAAAGCGGAGGGCGCGAGTGCGTTTGCTGAGCTCGCCACCGGCACGACCCTCGACATCCTTGGCTCATCCGTCCAGGGGTTGATCGTGCTGCGCGACACCGGAACCACCAGCGAAATCTTGCTCGCACGCGGCGCCGACTTGAGTCCTTTGGGTGAGAGCCCCGGCGGGTGGGAGGCGGCGGCCGCGGCCGCGGGCGGCGCCGTGTTCTTGCTGTCGAACGAAGCGGCGCCGGGTGGCTACGAGCTGTTGTGGCTCCGACCAGACAGGCCGCCCGCGCACATTTTGCTCGAAGCGCCCCCGGCGGACACCAGGCTCGTGCCGGCGCCCGACGGCATCGCGCTCCAGCTCGACGATCACAACAATACGTTCGTCAGGATTTTCTCGCCGGAAGGACCCGAAGCCGTACCACTCGGGATTCCCTACGCCTCGACCTTGGTTCTCGTGGACGAACGCTACCTCTGGTACTCGTGGCTCGGAGCCGCGGATGCGACCATGCACTTCCAGCGCGCGCGCCAGTTCGAGTACAACGACCTCTTGCCGTGACCCGAGAACGCCGTGCCCGGGCAACGCCCGGACACATTGCAGAGATTTCGGCTTATTTACGTGTGTTCTTGGCGATTTCGTCCGCGTCTTCCGCGATCTTGAACGCCAACACGATGAGCTCGAAGTACACGCGCCCGAGAATCAAGTAGAGGAGCGCGGCTATCGGCAACACCACGAGCATGCCCAGACCGGCCAGGATTTGCCCGTTGACGATGGACAACACCGCGCCGCCCAAACCGAACAAAATGCCGCCCGCCAACGCGAGCAGGAACAGCCCGTACAGAACTTTGATGACTTTGAGCGCGACCAAATTCTCGAACGAGAAGTCGAACAGGCCGGCAAAGAAGCCCTTGGATTGCGCTGCAATCGCCGATACGGGCGGCGGCTGGTAGTGGTGCTGCTGGGGCGGCGCGTAGCCACCTGGGGGCGGGCCGTGACCGCCGGGAGGCGGCGCAAAGCCGCCGGGAGGTGGCGCGTGACCGCCGGGGGGTGGTGCGTAACCGCCTGGGGGTGGATTCCAACCGCCTTGTGCCATGACCAGTCCTCCTTGAAAAACGGCAAGCCTAGCCGGCGCGTGACAGCGTCGTAAAGGGCCGAGAGGCGCTAGCCTACAAAACCCTCGCAATTGCCCAGCTATGAGCGAAGAGCGCCCAGTCACGACTTGGTATTTGGAAATGACGGCTCCCGGTCTGCTCCTGCCAGCGCGCGTTCCGGCTTGGGAGCACCGCTTGGAGCGAGTGCGACGACCGAGCGCCGCGTTTGCGCGCTTCTTGTACACGGCCATCGGCGGCGATTGGCACTGGACCGATCGCTTGGGTTGGTCGAAAGCTCGCTGGGACGCACACCTCCTGCGCGAAGCCTGCGAGCTTTACACGTTGCAGCTGGACGGCACACCAGCGGGCTTCGCCGAGCTCGAGCGCCAGCCCGAAGGCAACGTGCAGCTGGTCTATTTCGGCTTGATGCCCGACGCCGTGGGTCGAGGCTTTGGCGGACGGTTGCTCACGTATGCCGTCGAGCGTGCTTGGCAGCACACGGCGACGCGCCGGGTTTGGGTCCACACCTGCACCCTCGACGCGCCGGCCGCGCTACCGAACTACCAAGCGCGCGGCTTCAGCTTGTTCCGCACCGAGACGCGGTCGCTCCCGCTCGCCGCCGCCCCGGGGCCTTGGCCCGATTGGAACCGCGACCGCAGCTAGCTAGCCAGTCACCGGCTGGGCTCGGCGCAGCGTGTTCGTGTCCTGATGGTCGAACAGCTCTTCGCGGTTCTTCAGCTTCATCCAGGTGTGCGCGTCGTACAGAAACGTGTCGTCGTCGAGCATTTTGAGCGCGAACGTGTAGCGCACGGTCTTGAACTCGGCGGTCAAGAACGGGCTGGAGCAGACGCCGAAAACTTCGTCGCCCGCTTTGGCTTCGAGCGTGAACTCGCGAGCGTCGGGCTTGGCGTAGCCGCCGGCCAGCACCGTCAAGCCGCGCGGGGGCATGAACGTGCGGATGATCAGCTCGGATGCGGCGTCCCACATCCAGTAGCCCAACTCTTCGTGAAACGGATCAGGGGCGCCGATTCGCCAAGCCTTCGTGGAGTAACGCAGACCGAACAGGGTTTGCTCGTGGTTGTCGACCGGGCCAGTCGGCTCGAACACCATGCGCTCGCGGTACTTGCTCGTCGCAATTTGCCGATCGGTCGCGGGGCTGTCGGACGGAGCCAGATCGGTACCCTTTTCGCCTTCCCACATCCCCAACAGGGGCGCCAAGGGACCTAAATTCGGATCGAAAGCCATGGGGCAACTTACCCCAGCGCCCCCCGCGCACGCAGCCGGAAAATGGGGCGGGCGGAGCCGGCCTTCGCCAACTCCACCCGGTAGGTCTTAAAGACGGCGGGGTATCCAGGCGATCCAGGCGCCGGTTTGGTTCTGCAGGTCAGTCAAACCTTGGACGATGGTGATGTCGTCGTGGGTCGCGACGCGCTCTGCGCTGCGCAGGTGGGCGCCGTGTAGATCGACCCCTTGGCTTTGCACGTAGCTGGCGATGGCCAAGAGTCCCTGCGAATCCCAAAGCACCGCTTCGCTGGCTCCGTTTTCAACGCCGCTTCGGCCGACCAAGACGTCACCGTGGGCGTCGGCCGCGTAGGCGGAGCTCAGTTGGTGCCCCGCGAGCATGCCGAGCGGCACGATGCCCTCGGCCGCCGACCAGCGGAAGGCCTGGGTCCCGTTGTAGCCGTCTTCCTGCGGACGGTCGCGCACTGACGACGTCGATATCAGACCGAAAGCGACGTTGCCGTCGCGACTGGCGCCCGCGCGCAACAGCTGGGTCATTCCGAGCGGCGATGTCGGCAGCAGCTTCACGCCCTCTTGCCCCCAGCGCGCCAACGGATACGTGGTCGACGATCCGCAGCGGGCGCCGCCGAAGGCGACCAGCCCATTTTCGCTGAGACCGCCCGGGTACATCGAGCAGGGCTCGCCGCCGTCCGTCAACGTCAGCGGCTGCATGCCCAAAGACTGGGTCCAACGGAAGGAGGTCCCAGGGTGCTCGTAGTCTTGTGGATCGTTGCAATTGCCAAACACGACTTCGGCGTCGCGCGTGATGCGGTTGAAGGTGCAACTGGCGAGGCCGGGCAGGCGCCCGAGCTGCTCGGTGCCGCCCGCCACCGTCCAGCGGAAGACCTGAACCGGATCCTCGTGCGTTTGCCCGACCAGGACCGAGCCGTCGTCGCTCATCCCCTTGATTTCGCCAGTCTCGGGCCACGTGGCGGTCAGTGTCAGGGGCTGAAACCCGTCCGGCTCCGTCCACAGGAATTCAGCGTGGTCGAGGGCGGCCGATTTCATCACCTTGGCCATACCCGCCACGACGCTACCGTCGTCGCTCATGAACTCGGGTCCGCCCGACTCCGTGCCCGACGGCTCGCCGAGCGTGGTCGCGCCGCCGTCCTTCGTCCAACGGAAATAGCCGCCCCAAGTCTGACCGGCAGCGCTGGACCGAGAGAAGGTCCCCACCACGACGTCGCCAGCCATGCTCACGAACTGAGGATAGAAGTAGCGCGCGTCGGCACCCAAGGCCCCCAAGCCATCGAGCACGACCATGCCCGAAGCCTCGGTCCAGACGAACGCCTCACGCGAATCCCATTCGCACTGAGCCGAGCTCAGCGAGAACTTGAAGCAGTAGGCGTTGGTGCCCACGAGGACGCCATCTTCCAAGCTGCCCCCGGTGATGCTGGAAGTGCCGACCCACACCACGCCGGGAGCTTCCGCGCCTTCCGGTAGCAGCGTGGGCGGCGGTGGCTCGAGCACCAGCAGCGGACCATGCTCGGGTGCGGCGCCGCCAGCGCCCGTCTCACCTACCGGCGCCCCCCCTGTCCCAGCGACGGCCGGCGAATCCGGTCGGGCGCTACCACCACGCCCGATCTCGCTCCCCGTGCCTGCCACTCCACCCGGAACGGCAGACGTGCCACCCACTTCCATCGAGCCCGACCCGGACTCGCCTTTCGTCTGGGGACTTGCAAGGTCTACCCAACCACCACAGCCACTCACGATGGCTGCGAGCCAAACCAAAGACGTGATTCCACCCCGAAATTGCTGGGTCATGGTCCGTTAGCTCCCTCTGCGGGGGCAAATGAGCGCTGCGAAGGCGGAGTTTCGACACGCTTCAGCAACTCGCTCGACTTCTGCCGAACCGACGGCGAATGCGCGGAGCTCGACAGCACGCGCAGCATGTTCACGGCATCGGGCTCGCGCCCTTGCGAGAGCAGCAGCTGCGCTTGCACCAGCTGCGCAGACTCACGCTCGGCGCCGCTGGCGCTGTGCACCAGCTCCTCGAGGGCACGGTTGGCGGTATCGAAATCGCGTTCGCGCAAGCCGCGCGCCGCGCGCTGCCACTCTTCTCGGGCCTCAGCGGCCGCGGCCGATGAGGACGACAGCGCGGGCCCCGACAGCGCGGACGGCGGCAACACCTCCGCCGACGGGGCCGACGTTGGCGCATCGACCTCGCTCCGTTGCGGCAGCGTCGGCTGCGGATTGGGAGGAACGACGACGGGCACGAGCGACGCGCGCGGCTCGACCAGCGGCTCACGCTGCCACCACCGCTGCAACGGGCCCGTCGCCGCATAGACACTGCTCATGCCCACGACGACGCCGACCAGCACCCAACCGGCGATTTGCGCCATGGGCGCCTGTCGATAGGAGGGTCGCGCGCGCTGCAAAAACCGCAAATACGAGCGACTCACCTGCTCCGTGTGGGCGGTGTTTGCGCGAAAGGCTTCGACCCAACCCCGTGAGAGGCGTTCGTCGTCAGGGTGAAGTGAGCTCATGCTGACCTCCCTGCGCGACCGCTCCGTCGGAGCTCAGCCAAGCGCGCAGCTGCTTTCTGCCATCGCGCAGTCGTGAGCGCACGGTAAGCTCGTTGCTGTCGACGATGAGCGCCACTTCGGCCACGCTCAGCTCCTCCAGATCGTGCAGCACCACCACCGCACGATGGCGCTCGCTCAAACGTGCCAAGCCCGCCTCCAAGCGGCGCGCGCGCTCTTGCAGCTCGACGTGAGCGCTGGGCAGGGACTCGTCCACGACCACCGGATCACCCTCTTGCTCGAGCCTGAAGCGCAGACTCCAGCGCCGATACCAACGCCGTTGTTTGAGCAGCACGCGATAGCACACCGCGTATATCCAGGTGACGAGATCGCTCCGCCCCTCGAAGAACGGCAGCTTGTTGAAGACTTGCTCGGCCGCTACCTGCACCAGATCGTCGAGGTCGGTGGCGTTGCTGCCGGCCAGGGCGCGCATTCGCCGATGCACGGCCTCGAACAGCTCCCGCTCGCTGAGCGCGCACCCATCCGTGCGCGGAGCTGCTGAGGCTTTGCCGGTGACCGTCACGAAACGCCCCAGTCGACATTAGACGCCAGAAGCGTCGGGACCTGACGTCTGTACGGGTATTTTGCATA
>Ga0068855_100000910_pt1 | contig 36726 bp, 35 predicted proteins | sample KBSCornC52_FD_66592 | JGI IMG/M metagenome (GOLD analysis project Ga0068855, IMG submission 66592) | Corn rhizosphere microbial communities from Kellogg Biological Station, Michigan, USA - KBS Corn C5-2 | ecosystem: Host-associated > Plants > Roots > Rhizosphere > Soil ...
GAGGCACGACGACCCGGGGCCAATGGGTGGGTAGGCGCGCAGCGCCAGGACTTGGTGACCCAGTGCCTTCGCTCGCCAAGGCCCACCCACCCCAACCGCTCCCTTAAGGGAGGGGCAGCGCGTAAAAATCCCGCGCGCCGCGCCAGCCGTCTCATGATAGAGGCGCAACGATGCTGCGCTGGCTTGGTCGTCTCCTTCTCGGGATCATCCTGCTGTTCGCCGCCTTCTGGCTGGCGGCGCTGGTGCGCGAGCGCGACACATCGGTGCCGCAGACGACGACCTCCTTCTATACGTCGCTGGGCAATGTCACCGCCCAGCTGAGCGGGCCGACAGCGGGGACGCCGGTGATGATCGTGCCGGGCACCGCCGGCTGGAGCGGCTTCTGGCGCGATGTCGCGGCCCATCTTGCCGGGCGCGGCTATCGCGTGATCGCGGTCGACCTGCCGCCGTTCGGCTATTCCGACCATGATCCGCAGAAGCGTTACGACCGGCCGCATCAGGCCGAGCGCCTGTCGGCGCTGATCCTGTCGGTGGGCAAGCCGGTGATCGTCGTCGGCCACAGCTTCGGGGCGGGCGCCGCCACCGAGCTGGCGCTGCGCTATCCCAAGCTGGTCACGCGGCTGGTGCTGGTCGATGCCGCGCTCGGCAAGCTCGACCCGGCCGGGCCCGGCGGCAATCGCGTGCTCGGCATTCCGGTCATCACCCAGCCGATCATCGCCGCGAGCCTGACCAATCCCTGGGCGATCGGCTGGCTGTCGCGTTCGATGCTCCATCGCAAGGAAGCCGCCGCGGCCTGGCGCGACACGCTGCGCCAGCCGATGCGCCGCCCCGGCACCACTGCCGCCTACGCAGCCTGGGTGCCGGCGCTGTTCGCCGGTGATGACGGCGGGCGCAGCCGGCGCTCGGCGGAACTGGCGAAGATCAAGATGCCTGTCGCGCTGATCTGGGGCGAGGCGGACACGGTCACGCCGATCGCGCAGGGCGAAGCCTTGGCCAAGCTGACCCATGCCTCGCTGACCCGCCTGCGGGGCGTCGGCCATATTCCGCACATCGAGGACCCGGCGCATTTCCTGCCGGCGCTGGATGCGGCGCTCGGGGGCAAGCCATGACGTCGCGGCGCAAGCGCTGGCTGATCACCGTCTCGGCGATCGCGTTGATCGCTGGTGGTGCTGCAATCTATGCGGCGCCGCTTGCCGCCGATCCGCGCGGCGCAAAAGATTGCGCCGACATCCTGCCGGTGATGCCCGCCGAGCAGCCGCATGCCGCGCAGGCGCCCGAACCGAGCTGGGCGCAGCGCGGCGGCACGGTCAACGATGCCAGCTGCCTCGATCGCACCATGGTCGCCGGCGTCGTCCGGCCGAAGGGCGAGGCCGAGGTCGCGACCGCGCTCGCCTATGCCCGCGCCCATGGCCTCACCGTCTCGGCCGCCGGGGTGAAGCATTCGATGGGCGGTCAGGCGTTCCGCAAGGGCGGCGTCGTGCTCGACATGCGCGGGATGAATGCGATCAGCCTCGATCGCGCGGCGCGCACCATCACCGTCGGCAGCGGCGCGACCTGGCACGACATCCAGAGCGCGATCCATCCCGATTTCGCGGTCAAGTCGATGCAGTCGACCGACATCTTCAGCGTCGGCGGTTCGATCTCGGTCAACGCCCATGGCATGGACCATCAGGCCGGCGCGGTGATGGGTTCGCTGCGCTCGATGCGGCTGATGCTCGCCGACGGCAGCATCGTCACCGCCTCGCGCGACGAGAATGCGGAGCTCTTCCGCCATGTCGTCGGCGGCTATGGGCTGTTCGCGGTGATCCTCTCGGCGACGCTCGATGTCGTGCCCAATGATGTCTACCGCTCCGAGCGGCTCGAGATCGACTATCGCCAGTTTCCGGCGACCTTCGCGAAGATCGCCGCCGATCCCACGATCGGCCTGACCTATGCGCATCTCTCGACCGCGCCGAAGAGTTTGCTTCAAGAAACCCTGGTCTACCAATACCGCAAGGTTCCTGAGGATCAGGCACTGAAGCGTGCGCCGCTTGGCGAGGTATCGTCGACCAAGCTCAGGCGGCTGACCGTCAACCTCGCCAAGAAGAACGACCTGTTCAAGGCGTGGAAATGGTGGAGTGAGAAGCATCTCGAGCATCGCTTCGAGAGCTGCACCATCCCGCGCCAGACCGCGCAGGGATCGGGCGAGGCCTGCCTCGTCTCGCGTAACGACCCGATGCATGACTCGGTCGCCTATCTGTTCAACGACCTGCCGGCCGAGACCGACATCCTCCATGAATATTTCATTCCGCGCGACAAGCTGCTGCCGTTCATCGACGGGATGCGGACGATCTTCCGCGCGCAGGACGCCAATCTCGTCAACGCCTCGATCCGCGCCGTCGGCGTCGAGGACAATGCGCTGAGCTATGCGCCGGCGCCGGCCTTCTCGGTCGTGCTCTATCTCAATCAGCCGACCACCGCCGAAGGCACCGCGAATATGGCGCGGTTGACCAGCGACCTGATCGATCTCGCGATTGCGCAGGGCGGTCGCTTCTTCCTGCCCTATCAGCTGCATTATTCGCCGGACCAGCTGCAGCGATCCTATCCCGAGATAGGCGCCTTCTTCGCCGCCAAGCAGCAGTTCGATCCGCAAGGCCTGTTCAGCAACACCTGGTACGCGCGTTATGCGCCGGCCTTGGCGAAACAGCCGGCCGCAATCCGCCCCTCGATCACCAAGGGCGCGCCCGCGGCATAAAGCGCGAGGACGAAGCCAGGCCGGTCTGAACGCGCGAGGGTCGCGCCCCGCCGCACATCGACCACACGTCCGCCCGCCGCGACGATCGCATTCACCGCACGCGCTTGTTCGCCCACCACCGCGACATCGCGCCCGCCCGGGCCGACCAAGGGCATGACGATCATGATCGCGAACCAGCCACCCATCACCAGCGCGACCAGCGCAATCGCGCGCAGGACCTGCTGTGCCGGACTAATAGTCGTAGACATGCTCGACCGTGCCGCCCTCGGCCACGGTCTGGCGCATCAGGCCGAGCAGGGCCGGGACCTTCACCGCGACGCCGGTGCGGGACAGACCGGTCAGCCCCGGCGGCATATGCAGCAGCACCGTGCCTGGCACCCGTGCGCCGGCGGGCAGGAGCAGCGTTGTGAAGATATTGTCATTGCCGGCGATCTCGACCAGCTCGATCCTGGTCGCGGCGAGCTTGGCGAGCAGATCGTTGAACTGCTGATAGCGCGGCGCCTCGACGATCGTCAGCCCGCCGGGCAGCACCGCGACCGGCTTCAACCGCGGGTCGACCGCGCGGATATCGGCCGGCGTGCCGCGCGCGACGAAGCGCAACGTGAGCTGGTCGCGGCCGAGCGTCGCGCCGCTCGCCTTGTCGATCGCCTTGGCATAGAGCGCCTTGACGCCATATTCGGCCGAGAGCGCGAAGCGGCGTTCCCAATGGCGCAGATGGTTTTCGGGATCGCGCACCGACCACAGGCTGCGGAACGCCTTGCCGAAGGGGAAGCGGTACCAGGGCGTCTCATGCATGAAATGGCCGTAGCTCGCCTGGACCCTGGCGGCGTAGCGGTCGTCGTTGCTGGTCCAGCCGCCGAGCCATTCGACCAATTTGCCGATCGTCCGTTCATAGGCGGCCTTGACCACCAGCTCGACGGTGTAGCTGATGCCGATGGTGTAGATCATCACCTTGGCGTCGCCAGCGGCCGCGCTGTGCCGGGTCACCCGATTGAGCTGGCAATAGCTCGACCAGAAGCTGGCGACCTGGGTGCGGAAGTCGAAGCTGCTCGGCGGCCGGCCGGCGGCGAGATGGCGGGCGTAGGATTCCGCCTCATAAACGATGTGCCATTCCGGATAGGTCAGGAAGGTCCGGCCCTCGGGGCGCGACTGGTCCGCCGGCAGGATCGGGCGATAGGGCGCGCCCGGATCGAAGCCGTCGACCGGCGCGCGACATGCGCTCTCGATATAGCCGATCGGCAGCAGCACCGTTGCCGCGGCAAGGATGCCGATCGCGGTGAGGATCCGCCAGCGGCGTTTCACGCCGGTGCGGTTTCGGTCGTCGAGACCGGGCTTTTCGCCAGCCGGTAGCCGATCCAGATCGCCAGCCCGCCGATCACCAGATGCGGCAGATTGGCGAAGACATGGGCGTAGAGCGATTCCTTGATCGGCCCGTAGAGGAAGATGCCGAAGTCGAGATAGCCGCTGCCGAGGAACAGCCCCATCACGCCGTCGGCGAAATAGAGCGGGCCGAACAGTCGGAAATAGGTCCGCGACGCCGGATAGGACCACCAGGCAGCGAGCCCGGCCCAGACGCCGGAGAAGAAGTGCAGGCTGTCGTCATAGAGATCGAGCTTGAACAGCCCGAAGAGATTGCCCTCGGGGTCGTGGAATTGCGGCACATAGCCAACCGCCACCACCGCGATGAAGCCCGCGAAATAGAACCAGCCGAATTTTCGTACCCGGTCCATGCTGTCGCTCCCCCTGTGCGCGCGGAGCGTGCCAGAAGGGCGGCGTTCAACGCAAGCCGAGCGCGCCCTTCGTGTCCTGGCTGATCCCGGCGGCCTGATCCTCCGCGGTCGGGATGAAGCTCGCTGAGCCGTAGGGCACGACCGCCGGGATCTCCTCGTCGTTCAGCTCGCGCGGCCAGATCTTGCGCGCCATCGCCGCCTCGAGATGCGGCGCGAGCCGGTCCATCTTGGCCTGCTCACGCGCGGCGTCGCGTTCGAGGAACTCGGGCATGATCTCGGTCGCGAACAGCGTGAGCGACTGGCAATTCCACTCATGCGGCAGCTTGCCGCCCTGATGGAGCAGCAGCACCTGATCGACGCCGGCCTCCTCCATCACGCGAAGGTGCGCGCGCACCTCTTCAGGCGAGCCGATCGCCGAGGTCGGATTGTCGCCGCCGAGCGGCGGGATCTGGTCGCGGATCTGCGCGAATGTCTCCCACGACCGCTGGCGGCCGGGCCGGACCTCGCCCTGAAGATAATATTCGCCGATCGAATAGGCGAAGAATTTGAGATGCTCGGCGCGTTCGCGTGCGACGGCCGGATCGCGATGGACGTGCATCGGCGCGAGCACCGCGATGTTGGGATTGATTGCGTGGCCGAGCGGCACGCACGCCTCGATCAGCGTTTCGTAATATTGATCGACCGCCGCCTTCGCCTGGGCGCCGCTCATCGCGTTGAAGCCGAGACAGCCGAGCCCGTGGTGTGCGGCAAGATCGGGCTTGCCCGCGACCCACAGAGGCGGATGGGGTTTCTGAAACGGCTTGGGCACGATGTTGCGGCACGGCATCGAGAAGAAGCGGCCGGTAAAGCCCGGATAGGGCTTCATCACCAGCATGTTGCTGATCTCGCCGACCGCCTCGAGCCAGGCCTCGCGCTTGGTCGCGTGATCAATGCCGAAGCCTTCCAGCTCGATCCGCGAGGCGGATTCGCCGGTGCCGAACTCGACCCGGCCATTCGAGATCTGGTCGAGCGTCGCAATGTGCTCGGCCAGCCGCGCCGGATGGACGAATCCGGGCGGGGTGCAGGCGATGCCATGGCCGATGCGGATGCGGCTGGTCAGCGCCGCTGCCGCCGCCAGCCAGGTCGCCGGCGACGACGACAGCGAGTGATCGTCGGTGAAATGATGCTCGACCGACCATGCGAAATGAAAGCCGAGCTTCTCGGCGAGGACAAGATGGTCGAGCGCTTCGCGAAAAATGCGGTTCTCGTCGCCGTCCTGCCAGGGCGTCGGCAGCTGCAGCTCGTAATGGACGGCGAATTTCATCTTATGTCGGGCGTCAGCGTGCCGAGCGGCGGGAGTATGCGGCGGTTGATCAGGTCGCGCAGCCAGTGGATCAGGCTGTCGAAGCTGTCGATGCAGCCGTGAAATCCGGCCTGGCGGATTTTGATCGTGCTGACCAGCGCCGGTGGCGTCGGCGCGGCATCGCCGGCCGCGAGCAGCTTGAGATAATGATGCGACTGGCCGAGCAGCTCGGCGAGCGTCGATGGCCGCAGCCCATGGCGCACGACGATCGCCTCCCAGACGGCTTCCTTCGAGCGCAGCCATTCGACCACGTCATAGGGCTCGTCGAACGAGGCCACGAGCCCGAGCCGTGCCGCCAGCCGTGGCCAGGCGTCGCGCAGCACCCAGACGTCGCCGTTGGTGATGTTGTAGATCTCGTTATGCGCCCCGGGCGCGTCGAACGCCCATTGGCAGGCGCGCGCGACCAGCCGCGCGTCGATTGCCTCATGGATGCCGGCGTGGCGGCCGGGATAGGCGAAGGCCTTGCCCTCCGTGGCGGCTATCGCGGCGATCAGCCCGATCGGGACGACCGGGTTCATCACCACGCCGGTCGCGCCGCCGAACACGACCTGCGGGCGAAAGATCGTCCAGCCCCATTTGCCGTTCGCGGCATGCTGGCGGACCCAGTCCTCCTGCAGCCAGTAGAAATTCTCGTGGTCGTCGCGCGGATCGGATTCGCGTGCCGGGATTGGAACCGGGTGGACATGGGCACCATAGGCCTTGGTGCCCTGCATGACGATCAGATGGCGAAAGCCGCGGTCGACGGTGACCGGCTGGAGGATATTCGACAGCATCGCGAGGTTGCGCTGCATCATCGCCTGGTCATGCCATCCCGCGACCAGGCCATCGGCTTCGGTGACCGCGGCGTAGATCGCGTGGCTGATCCGCGGCATCGACGCTACGGCGAGGGCGCAGGCGGCGCGATCCTCGAGATCGACCGAATGGAACTCGAAGGTGGCGTCGACATCGGGACGACGGCGCGAAACGGCGTGGACAGTCGTGTCAGGGCGCTGCGCCAGCGCCTCGACCATCGCCGAGCCGAGAACGCCGCTCGCGCCGACGACAAGAATATGGTCCGTCACGACGACAGCTCGCGAGCGACAGCGGCGTGATATTGGTCGATATGCGCCGGGTTCATGATCGTGAACAGCTCGTCGGGGAGCGGCGCCTCGCGATAGGCCTCGACCGTCATGGTGCGCGAGAAGAGGGTGGTGCCCGGCGCCGGCTGGCTGAAGTGATATTGCACCGTGATCCGGCCCTCAACGCCGCCATTGCCCTCCCTGTCATGGCCGAGCCTGCCCACCGAGGTGAACACCCAGAGCTTGGGCGGCGTCGCCAGCGCCAGCTGCCAGGTGTAGAACTCCCCCCTCGGGCCGCCCTCGGTCCAGATGTCGCCGACCTTCAGCGGGAGGTCATGTGGGACGCTGCCGACCGAGCGGCTGATGGGATAGGTCTTCGGCCAATTGCCCGGATTGGTGACGAAGTCGTAGACCTCTTGCGCCGGCTGGGTGAAGGCGGTCTCCGAAGTCGTCGTGGCGATGCCCATGCCAATGTCCCCGTCTGCTTTGCCAAGCCCGGTTCGACGCGTACCACGTCGGCAGCCTAGACTTCTTGCTATCAGGCGACAAACCTGCCGCCGCAGCCGACAGTGACCGGGAGAATCAATCCGCCATGAGCATTAGGATCGGCATCGGCACCGCCTTGAGCGCCTCGGCGCTGTCGCCGCGGGACTATTGGCGCTGGGTCGATTATTGCGAGGAAAGCGGGGTCGACAGCATCTGGCATTCGGACCAGCTGCTGGGCGCGACGCTGGAGCCGATGGCGATGCTCGCGGCGCTGGCCGCCCGCACCCGCCGGATGCGGTTCGGAACCAACGCGCTGGTCGTGCCCTTCCGCGACCCGATCGTCGTCGCCAAGGAGTTCGCCGCGATCGACTATCTGAGCGAGGGCCGGCTGTTCCCGGTGCTCGGCGTCGGCCATGAGATCGATCCCTATTGGCAGGCAACCGGCGCCAACCTCCGCGAGCGCGGCAAGCGCAGCAATGAGGCGATCGAGCTGATCCGTGCGCTGCTCGGGCAGGAGGAGGTGCATTTCGCCGGCAGTTTCTACCGTTATGACGGGCCCGGCGTGGAGCCGCGCCCGGCCAGGCCGCTGCCACTGTGGATCGGTGGCCAGTCCGAAGCGGCGATCAAGCGCACGGCCGCGATCGGCGACGGCTGGCTCGGCAGCTTCACCGGCCCCGCCAAGGCCGGCGAGGCGCGGCGGCGGATCGAGGCGGCGCTGGCGGCGAACGGGCGATCGATCGATTCGGATCACTATGGGCTGAGCCTGCCGATGCGCATCGGCGATGTGGATGATCCGGCGGTGGTCGCCGCGCGCGAGCGGATCGCCCAGCGCATGCCACCCAAGGAGCGGGACAATATGTCGGACTCTTTCGCGGTCGGGTCGCCGGATGCGGTGATCGATCTGCTGCGCCAGTTCGTCGATGCCGGCATGTCGAAATTCGTCATGATCCCGCTCGTCGCCAATGCCGGGGAGTTGATGGCGCAGACCCGGATGCTGGTTGAGCATGTCGCTCCGGCGATCGAGGACCGCGTCCCTGCATGACCGCGGCCGATTTGAAAGACATCTTCGTTGCCGCGCTGCTGAAGCGGGTCGGTGGCACGCGTCGGCGCTGGCGCATGGTGATCGACGATGTCAGGGTCTACAGCCTCGAGACCCATCTCCATTGCAACTGGGCGGTGATGCCGTCGGGCACGATCGCCGAAAACGCCGCGGTCGAGCGGCTCGCCGATGAGCTGCGCTCGAGCCATCCGATCGTCACGAGCTGAGCTGATGCTCCCCCGCTTTCCAGCGGCGGTAGAAGATATGGCTGTGAACCTTGGCGACCTTGGCGAGCGAGCTGCTCCAATAGGGCACGGTCCAGTCGGTGTGATAATGGGTCGAGGTGCCGATCGCGGCGAAGACATAGCCTGACAACGCCTGCCGCGCCCGCGCCCGCGCGTCGGCCCAGCCCGCTGTCTCAGGGCGGCGGTCGACCGAGCCGTCGCAGGTGAAGCTGAACTGGCAGCCGGTCGTGCGTTCCGAGCCGTCATAGACCACGCCGCAGATCGTCTTGGGAAAGCCGCTCTTGCGGACGCGGTTGAGCACCACCTGCATCACCGCCCTTTGGCCGTCCTCATCCATGCCGGCCTCGTACATGGCGGCCGTGGCGAGGCACTCGGTCGCCTGCAGCTTGCCGGCCGGCGTGCCGCGAAAAACGAAGCGCCGCGCCGGGATCACCGGCCCCGAAACGAAGGGCATTTTGGCGTTGATCGCGCGCGCCTGCTCGGGGGTCAGCCCGTTCGGCTTGGCGATGCGCGGGCGGGGCAGCTGCCTGGGCCAATGCCAGCGCGGGCCGATCGCGATCACGCCGAGCGCCGCGACGGCGACCAGCAGGAAGGCGATGCCGATCGCCGGTATGCGCGCGCCGCGCCGACGCCGCCGGCGGAAGAATCTGCGCCTGATGCGACGCTTCGGCAACGCGACCCCCCTTACGCGATCCGCGTAGAATCCCGGGCGCTATTTACCAAGACGCGGCGCGGATGACAGCTTTGCTAGTCAACTGGGGCCGTTAGCCCTTTGGCAAGTCCTCGCCGTCGAGGATCGCGTTGATCTCGCGCAGCTGATCTTCGAGCGCGGCGATAACGCCGTTGAAGTCCGGCTGCCTTGCCCAGGGTCCGCGCCCGCGCGCCTCGGCTCGAAGATGCAGCTCATCGAGTTGCGCGGTGATCCGCTTGCGGCCCTCGATGAGCTGATCCCGCAACGGGGGCTCTTCGCTTGGCTCGACCGCCCGCATCCGGCGGTCGTGGTCTTCCGTGATCCAATTCGCGTCGCGCTTGCGGAACGTCATTGCCCGCCAGATTTCGGACAGGAAGGCACCGACCCCCTGCCGGCCCGAATACCAGTCATCGCCGTCCGTCATCCACCGCTCCGTGCGTCGCCGAGCATATCGCAGACGCCGGCGATCGATAGCTCAAATTCCTAATGGCGCACGGTCAGCCCGAGCGTGATCGCGTTGCGCGCGATGCCGTCGACATAATGGCCGCCGATCAGATCGATATCGACTCGGCCCTTGCCCGGCGTCCAGCGCAGGCCGAGCTGCTCGCCGGGTTTGCCGCGGTCGAGGGTGAAGGCCTCGGCCATCAGGTTGAGCTGTTTGGACAGCGCGATTTCGGCCTGGCCGCCGAGGAACAGGTCGTGGCGATGGGTGATGCCCGACCATTGCCAGCCGAGGTTGAAATTGGTCCGCACCGACTGCGACAGCGGAATCGTCAGCGGCACGGTCACGCGGGCGGTCTCCAGCCGGTGCCGCTCGATGCCATAGCCGAGGCTCGCCGAGACGCCGACGCCGAGCCCGCTCAGCTCCGATCGCAGCATCAGCTTCGGTGCAAGGCCGATGACCGTATCCGTCTTGGCTGGCCCCCAGCTGTGGGTGATGAAGCCGCCGAGCTCGAGGTTGGGCAGGGAACGCGGTGTGCAAGCCAGGTCGAGATTGCCCAGCCGCGAATCGCCGCTGGCGAGGGCGACCCAGCTTTCGACATGGCAGCCGCCGACCGCCTCGACCGCGGCGTCGTCGACGACATGGGCGCCGCCCGCCGCCTGCGCGGGTGAGCCGAGCGTGGCGACGCCGAACGTGAGAGCCGCGCCGGCGAGCCACCGGGTCATCACCCTGGGCCGGGCGCGTAGGTGACGATCTTGACCCGCTCGCCCGGCTTCAGCGTCTCGCTCTGGGCCATGCCGTTGAGCAGCAGGAACAGTGCCCGCGGCGCGACATCGGCCGTCCGCCGCGCCATTGTCTCCACGGTGTCGCCGCGGCCGGCGGTGACGACATGGATGACGCGCGGGCGGAGCGCCGCGGCCTGCGCGGTCGTGAGCCGCCGGAAGGAGCGGAACAGCTGCATGATCCCGTCGGCAGAGCTATTCGACGGCGGCGACAGGATGATGAAATGATAGGCGTCGCCCTCGCCGCCGTCATAGGTGGCGATCGCGATCGGCACCTCGCCCTTCTGGCTGTGGATCCGAAGCTGCAGCACCACCGCGTGGAGCCCGTTGATCGTCGTCCGGTCGGCGCTGATCACCTCGCCCGGCGCATCGCCGACAACCGTCTTGGCAAGCGCCTCGGCATAGGCGTCGAGCCCTTCCTCGGGCATCGGGTCGCCGTTGAACTCGCCGATCAGCCCGTCCGGGCCGCTGAGCGCGATCGCCTGTGGGCTGTTGGTCAGCGAGAAACCCGTCGGCGCGTCGAAGGCGATCCGCATCACCGGATGGGCGAAACGCCGGCCGAGGATGAAGCCCTGTTCGGGATCGTCGCCATAGAGCAGCCCATCGACCGCACGGAGATAGGGCGCGGCATCCTCGGGCAAGGCATTGTCGGCGACGCCGGTGGCGCGGGCGATCCCGCGCGCTCGCGCAATCCGATTCTTGGTCAGCGGATGGCTGAGGTTCCATTCGGGAATGCCGCGCGCCTCGTCGCGGCCGCGGCTGGCGGTGAGATAGTTCTCCTGGCGGTCGAGCGCGGCGAGCATGTCGGCCGCCTCATAGGGGTCGTAGCCCGCCGTCTTGAGATAGCCGATGCCGAGTTCGTCGGCCTCATATTCCTGTTGGCGCGAATAACGCAGGGTGAAGAATTGCGCCGCCTTGCCCGCCAGCCGGGTCAGCCGCTCCGATCCGGTCAGCCCGACCACCAATACGCCGAGCGCCCGCCACAAGGATCGCCGCTCCTGGCGCTGGGGATGCTCGCGAACGATATGGCCGAGCTCATGGCCGAGCACCGAGGCGAGCTCGGCCTCGCTGGTGACCACCGCCAGCATGCCGCGGGTGACGTAGATGTAGCAGCCCGGCACGGCGAAGGCGTTGACCACATCGCTGTTCACCAGGGTGAAGGTGCATTGATCGTCGAGCCCGGCGGCCTCGGCGACGCGCTCGCCGACCCGCGCCACGTAGCGCGCTTCCTCACCCTGATAGACGCCGCCGAACTGGGCCAGCAGCCGCGGATGTTGCTCGGCGCCGAACGCGCGGTCCTGCTCGGTGATATGGGGCGGGCCGGTCGGCGTCTCGCCGCCGCAACCGGCGAGCAGCAGCGCCACTGCTGCGGCGGCGGCGGTTATTCGATTCATGGCGAATGAATAGCTTGGGCGATGCCGCCCTAAAAGAACAGCTTGCGGAAGCTGATCTTGATCGATCGGCCGAGCGGATCGAGATAGTCCGGCTGATAGCTGACCGGCGTCACGCCATCCGCGTCGCGCACCCGCATCCGCTGATTGAACAGATTGACCACCGACAAAGTGATCCGCGAGCCGCGCAGGAACGGGATTTTGGTGGTCAGCTTCTGCTGCTGGCCGAGATTGGCGAAGACGCGGAGATCGACCGTGGTCAGCGGCGAGAAGCGCAAGGTCTGGGTGCTGCCGCTGCCGCCGGTGACCGTGGTGCCGCTCTGCCAATTGGCGTTGAGCCGCGCGCCGAAGCCGTTGTGCGTCAGCCCGAGCTGACCCTGGATCTCATGGCGCGGCTGGCCGCCGGCCGCGCCGATCGCATCGCCATTAAGCAGGTCGAGCCTCGGCCCGCCGTCATGCACCAGGATCGCATCCTTGAGATGGACGGTGTGATAGATCGCCAGCTGCAGCCGGGTGCCGCGCCCGCCGCCACCGCGGCCGAAGCCACCGTAGCGGCCGCGGCCCGGCCCGGCGCCGCCACCTGGTCCGCCACTGCCAGCAGCGTCGCGCTGGTTCGGATTGGGCCGGCCGCCGGGCCCGGGCGGCAGCAGATCGCGCAGATTGGGCGTGTCGCCCTCGCGCTGGCCACCGCCGTCAGCACCACCACGGCCGCGCCAGCCACCGGCTGGGCGCGGCGGGGTCGAGAGCTGCTTGGAGAAGTTGATCCCCCAGCGGAAGGTCTGCTGGTCCTGCCGGGCAAAGTTGATCGGGCGGCTGTCGATCGATACCAGCCGGCCGCTCGGGTCGCGAGTGAACCGCTCGGGGAATGCGGCCTCGATCGCCGCAGTCGCGGTCGGGAAGGAGGCGATCGGGTTCTTCACCCGGCTGTTAGTGTAGGTCGCGGTCAGCGTGAGATCGGCCTTGGCGATCGGCGGCTTCAGCGTCATGCCGATCTTGAACAGCCGCCGATCGTCGGCTTCGAGGCTGGCATTGCCGCCGGTCAGGCGGGTGATCTCGACGGTCTCGCCGCGAACATAGTCGAATACGCGCACGCCGGTCGTCGCGACAAATGGATTGCCGAGCTGTTGCACGGTCGGCGCGCCCTGGTCCTTGTCGAAGGCGATGTTGAAGCTGACCGGCTTGATCGGCGCCCAGACGATGCCGGCGCCCCAGCTGCGCAGCCCACCCGCATCCGAATAGTTGTCATAGCCGAGGTTGAAATTGGCGCTCAGCTCGCCGAGGCCGGCGAGGACGCCATTCTTGCGGCTGGCGATCGGCAGGTCGATGTTGGCCTGGCCGTTGAAGATGTCGCGCGGCAGGCTTGCGCTTATCTCGACGCCCGAGCGAAGCGATTGCGCATGAAAGCGGCTGAGGCTGCCGCCGACGGTGAGGCTGGTCACTGCTTTGCCCGCCGGCAGGGCGAAGAGCGGCCCGCTGAACACCAGCTTGGCATTGCCGCTGTCGGAGGTGGAATGCGCCCGATCGGTCAGGCGGCCGTCGGTGTCGCCGATCGATAACGGTGCATAGGGATTGGCCAGCGGGTCGAGTGCGTCGATCCGGTCCTGCAGGCCGGTGAGATCGAAGCCGCGCTGGGTGATCGTGCGGCTGACCGCGTGATCGGCATTGGCGGTCAGCGACCATTGCCAGGCGCCAAGCATGCCGTTGAACGTCGCGCCGAGATGGCCGGTGATGTCGCGGCTGTCCTGGCCGAGCGCGCCGAACTCGCCGAGATAACGATAGAGCACGGTGTTGCTGGAAAAGGGCGAGAACGGACTGCCCGCAGGCAGATCGAGTTGCGCGCTGGCGAGACCCTGCATGCTCTGGCTGCGGTTGTAGGTGAATGTCCCGTTGAACGTCGTCGAGACATTGCCGAACATCGTCCGCGCGATCACCGCGTTCATCGTCAGCGCATCGGTCTGCGGCAGCAGCGTGCGGAAGCGGCGGGTGTCGCTGACATTGACCGTGCCGGGCACGAAATCCGCCAGCGACGGCGCGGCACTGGCCGCGGATGCGGGCACGCCGACGACGGTCGCCGGCCGGCCGAGCAGGCCGCTCAGCGCCGGGTCGATCTCCGCGCCGGTCACGGCCGAGGTGATGTTGCCGGCGATGGCATAGGGCTGGCGCGGCGGGTCGCGGGCGATGTCGCGCTCATTTTCGGTGAGCGCCGAGCTGTGCTGATATTTCAGCGCGAGATTGAGCCGGCTGTCGCGCAACACCTGGAAATAGCTGTCGTCGGTAGCCGGGCTGAACTGGCCGCCTTCGGTCGGCATCGCCGCTTCGATCTCGCCGGTGATCGCCTTGAACCGCCGCTTGAGAACGATATTCACGACCTTCTGATCGGGCCGATAGCCATATTTGAGCGCGACCTCCTCGGGCAGGATCTCGACCCGCTGGATCGCCTCGGTCGGAATGTCGCGCACCTCGCTGAAGCTCGAGATGCGCTTGCCGGCGAGCAGCACGATCGGGCTCTCGCCGCCGCGGCCCTGGCTGCTGTTGAGTTGCGGCGCCAGCTCGGCAAGCAGGTCGCTGACCGAGCTGACGCCGTAGGAGCGGATATCGCCCGGCGTCAGCGTGACTTCGGGCGGGATGTCGCCGATGACGCTGCCGCGCGGCTTGCCGTTGGCGGTGACGACGATATCGGCCTCGTCATCGGCGCTGTCGTCGGCGGGCGGCGGCGGACGGCGCGACTGGGCGAGACCCGGTGAGGCGATCATGCAGGTCGCCACGCCCGCCAGCAGGACAGTCAGTCGAATCATCGGGTCCCGTACCGCTGCCGCAACGTCACTCGCGAGGGCCATAGCGGATGCAGGTGACAGTCAGCTTAACGAAGCGAAAAGCGGGCAGCTGGCCTGTTTCCGCCGTTGACCCGCGCGCCACGACGGGGAATCGTCGTCAATCGATTGACGCATAATGATTTCAGAGGGTGACTCATGGCGAAGTCAGACAAGCGCGGTGCGGGCAATTTCGAGCTGATTGCGAGCGGCCTTGGCTTCCTCGAAGGACCGATGGCGATGAACGACGGCTCGGTGATCGTCACCGACATGGTTGGGCGCTGCCTGACGCGGATCGCCGCGGACGGCGCAGTCTCGAAGGTCGCCGATGTGCCTGGCGGGGCCAATGGCGCGGCGATCGGTCCGGACGGCGCGATCTACATCGCCAATAATGGCGGGATGGATTTCGAAACGATCGACGGCCGGCATCACAGCATCGGCGTTCACGGCAAGTCCGGCGGCGCGATCGACCGCGTCGACATCGCCACCGGCAAGCTGACCCGCATCTATACCGAAGGCGACGGGCGCAAGCTGCGTGCGCCCAACGATCTTGTGTTCGATCGCTCGGGTGGCATGTGGTTCACCGATCTCGGTGGTATCGATCATGAGACGATCGACTGGGGCGCGCTCTATTACGCCAGGGCCGACGGCTCCTTCATCACCTGCGCGCATCAGGGCAGGGGGCTGATCACGCCGAATGGGATCGGCTTGTCGCCCGACGAGCAGACGCTCTACACCGCCGAAACGATGACCGGCCGCGTCTGGGCCTTCAACATCGCCGAGCCCGGCAAATTCGTTCAGGCCAATGGCACGGCCGAACGGCGCCCACTCGGGATGCTGCCGATCTTCGAGGCGCTCGACAGCCTTGCGGTCGACAGCGACGGCTGGGTCTGCGCCGGCGCGCTGGTCATGGGCGGGATCGCCTGCTTCCATCCCGATGGACGCACCGCGATCGTCCCGGCGCCGCGCAACGGCATCACCAACATCTGCTTCGGCGGCGCCGATATGCGTGACGTGTGGATCACCGCCGGCGATACTGGCGAGGTCTACAAGGGACGCTGGGACTGCCCCGGGCTGAGGCTCGCCTATTACGCCTGAAGGGTAGGTTCCGAACCGACCATTCTGTCACTCTGCTTACTTCTTCGTCACTCCCACGAAGGCGGGAATCCAGCAGAGGTGGCAAATTGCCACCGCTGCCCGCTCATTCGCGCAGCATGGATTCCCGCCTTCGCGGGAATGACGAGAGGGGGTTAGCCCTTGGCCAGCGTCGCCATGTCGCGCGCGACGTCTGTGCTGACGTCGGGGCAGACGAGAAAGATCTCGGTGCCATGGGTCGTGCCCATCAGCTGCTTGCAGCGCGCGGGCACGCCGGCACGCTGCAGCTTGCGGTAGAGCTCGACGCCGTCGTCGCGCAGCGGATCGCATTCGTTGACGTTGATCACCACCGGCGGCAGCCCGGCGAGATCGGCCTCGGTGGCGAAGCCTGGCCAGGCGAGCGGATCCTTCGCGCGATAGGCCTCGATGCCGTATCCCATCGAACCCCAGTTCGATCCGCGCAGGTCCATGATGATGCCGCTGTTTTCGTGGGCCGAAGAGCCTGGCTCCGCCGCCCATTCGCCGCGCAGATAGGGGCACATCAGATAGAGCCCCTTGATGCCGGCGAGATCGCCGTCCTGCTTCGTCTTGAGCAAGGTCGCGAGCGCGAGATTGGCACCACCGCTCTCGCCGGCGAGGATGATCCTGCTGGCATCGACATTGAGCGCATCGGTGTTAGCGCGCAGCCAGCGCAGGCCCGAGACACAATCGTTCAAGCCGGCGGGGTACGGCGCAACCTCGGGCACCGAGCTCGGCAGCAACGCATTGCGGAAATCGACCATCACCACGACGACGCCCTGATGCGCGATCATCCGCCCCCAGGCGCGGTAGTTCTGGTCGTAGCAGGACATCAGCGCCATGCCGCCGCCATGAATGTAATAGACGCAGGGGAACGGCCCCGAACCCTCGGGCGTGATCACCTGCAGGTTGATGCTGTTGCCGTCCGGCGCCGAGGGGATCGCGATCGTCCTGATGTCCAGCCCCGCCTCGGGCGCGAGCCTGGCGAAATCCAGGCTGTTGATCGCGATCTCCAGCGGGTTCTCGCCGGCGGGGATCGCCGAAAAGGCGGCGATAATCTCCTCGCGGCTGCTCGCCTGGAAGGACGGCGCGCAGGGAATATCGCCGAGCACGGCCTTGATGCGCGGGTCGATCCGCGGGTCTTCGATCATCCGGTTGGTCATCGGTCGTCTCGCGCTCCAGGCGGCTGTCGGCCTGTCACTGGCGAGGATTGTCGTGGCGCGTCAAGACCAGCGCGCGCTCTTGGGCTAGCCTGAGCCGCAGGATCACAGGAGGACCCGATGGCGAACGACAAGGTCGCGGTGACCGAGCTCGAGCAGAAGATGCGCGCCTGGATCGATGATCACAGCCGGAACTATCTCCGCTCGGGCGGCGTCGAGGGGCATATCCTCGATATGACCATGCTCGGCGGCCACAGCTTCACCCCGACGCTGCTGCTGCGCCATGTCGGGCGCAAGTCGGGCGAGGTGCGCTATGCGCCGGTGATCTACGGCTGCATCGGCGGCAAGCTGATCGTCATCGCATCGCGCGGCGGCGCGGATTTTCACCCCGCCTGGTATCTCAACATCGAGGCCGCCGGCGCGTTCGAATTCCAGGTCGGTACCCAGGCTTTCCGCGGCACATGGCGCGAGGCGAAGGGCGACGAACGAGCGGAAATCTGGGCGTTCATGCGCCAAGTCTATCCGCCCTATGACGCTTATGAAGCGAAGACCGACCGCGCAATCCCGGTGATGGTGATCGACCCCGGCGAGCCGATCGCGGCGTTCCAGGCCTGAGCATGGCGGACAGCGATCTCACCGCGCGCCTCCAGAGGCTGGAGGACGAGGGCGAGATCCGCCGGCTGATGGACCTCGGCTGGATGCTGACCGACGCTGGCCCGACCGCGCGGCTGGTCGATCTCTATACTGACGACTGCGTCATCGACCTTGGCCGGCTGATCAATCCCGACGCGGATACGGTGGTCGAAGGGATCACGGCGGTGCGCGCACGCTACGGCGTCCCGGGCGCAGGACGCGAGGGCAAGATGCATCATCTCGCCGGCGGCCCGCAGGCGATCCTGATCGACGGCGATGAGGCGCAGGCGGTGACTTATGCGCTCAACTCGGGGCTTGGCGCCGACGGCCAGCCGCGGATTGGTGTCACCGGCTTCAACTTCTTCCGCTTCCGCCGCGAGGGCGGGCGCTGGAAGATCGCCCGCCGCACGGCGCGCAGGCTCGGCGACGCCGATGTGATCGAGCTGTTCAGGCCGATCGTCAGCCGGGTGCTTGCCGAACTCTAAACTTTTCCGTCATCCCGGCCTTGAGCCGGGATGACGGAGGAGAGCAGTAGCGTGGGCGCCGTCGCGGCCTCAATGCGGCGCGTTGGGCAGCTCGTTCTGCGGGGGAGAAGGCTTGCGCTTGCCCAGCACCACGCGGGCTTCGGCGCGTATATAGGCGCGTATTTGCTCGACCTGGGTCGCGGTTAGCTCCGGGAAACGCGGCATGCCGGAGGAGACCAGCGCGCCGTCATGAACCACGCTCCACAGCGCCTCGCGTTGCAGCGGGACGGATGATTCCCGCAGGTCGCGGGTGAAGCCGGTCGCGACCAGATCGACGCCGTGGCAGGCGACGCAATTCTGGAAGAGCTTGTGGCCGGCGGCGATATCCGCCTCGGCAAATTGCTGCGTGGGATCGTCGACGGCCCTGATCCTCATGTCCCAGGGCGGCGTCGGCGGCAGCTTGGCCTTGCCATCGAGCGCAAAGGTAAACAGCCGGCGCGGCGCTTCGAACCGCCAGCCCGACTTGATGATCGATCCCCCATAGCCGCCGTAGCCGGCGAGGACCGAGACATATTGCTTGCCGCCCGCGGTGTAGGTGATCGGTCGGGCGACGATCCCCATGCCGACAAAGAAGCGCCACAATAGCCGCCCGTCGCTCGCGTCATTGACCGTCAGATAGCCGTCGGCGGTGCCCTGGAAAACGAGATTGCCGGCGGTGGCAAGCGTGCCGCCATTCCACATCATCTTCTGGCGCGTCCTCCAACGCGGCTTCTGCGCGACCGGATCCCAGGCGACCAATGTCCCCGTCCCGTCATCCGCATCGACGCTGACGAAATTGGGCGAGACATCCGCGGTTGGCACGCCGGCGGCGTTTCGCGGTGCGGGCTTGAAGCGCTCGCCCATCTGCATCGTCGGGACATAGACCAGGCCGGTGAGCGGGCTGAACGACATGTCCTGCCAATTGTGCACGCCGAGCGTGCCCGGCCAGATCACCGTCTCGCCATTCTGATAACGGTTGTTTGGCGCATCGACCGGCCGGCCGGTGGTGAGATCGATCCGCTCGGCCCAGGTCGCCTTGCCGATCTTCTCGGCCGAGATCAGCTTGCCGGTTTCGCGATCGAGCACATAGAAGAAGCCGTTGGTCGGCGCCTGCATCAGCACCTTGCGCGGCTTGCCGTCGATCACGAGCGTCGTCGCGATCATGTTGGCGGTAGCCTTGTAGTCCCAGGCCTCGCGCGGATTGACCTGATAATGCCAGATGTACTTGCCGGTGTCGGGATCGAGCGCGACGATCGAGGCGAGATAAAGATTGTCGCCATTGCCGGGGCTACGCAGCGCCGGGTCGTAAGGCCCTGAATTGCCGGTGCCGATGTAGATGCGATTGAGCTCCGCATCGAAGGTCATTCCGTTCCACGGCGTGCCGCCGCCGGTGCCGGTCTTCCAATAATCACCGCTCCATGTCGCGGCGGCGCGCTCCATCGCCGGGTCGCCCTTATTCTCCTCAGGGCTGCCGGGGATGGTGTAGAACTGCCAGAGCTTCTTGCCGGTCGCCGCGTCATAGGCGGTGACATAACCGCGCATGTAGAAATCGGCGCCCGAGTTGCCGATGATCACCTTGCCCTTGAACACGCGCGGCGCGCCGCTGCTGGTGTGCATGGTGTTGCGGTCGACTGTCTCTGCGCTCCACAGCACCTTGCCGCTCTTGGCGTCGAGCGCGATCAGCCGCCCGTCGATTGCCGCGACGAACAGCCGGCCGGCGTCATAGGCGAGGCCGCGATTGACGCCGAAGACATAGCGCAGCTTCGCCGGATTGAATTTCCAAGTCTCGGGATCATAGGTCCACAGCGTGCGGCCGGTGCGCGCGTCGACCGCATAGACCTTGGCATAGCCGCCGGTGAAATAGAGCACGCCGTCGACCGCCAGTGGCGTTGCCTCCAGCACATGCTCGCCGGGCAGCTCTTTCACCCAGGCGAGACCGAGGCGCCTGGCATTGGCCGCGTTGATCATCGTCAGCCGGCTGAAATTGCTTTCCTCGTCGCCCGCGCCGGTCCTGGTCCAATTGTCGCCCGCGCCGATTGTCGCCGCGGGCTGGGCCGACAGTCCGACATAGCAGGAGAGGCCGAGCAGCGCAGCGGCGGCGAATGCGATTGCCTTGTTCAACTTGTCCCCCTCCGCACGTTCTTTCTCAGGCGAGAATGAACCCTGCATAATTGTTGCGCGCGACCTCTTCGCATTTCTCGCGAAAGGCGGGCATGCCGCCGGCGTACATCAGGAAGCTGCGCTTCTTGCCCTCGACGTTCGATCCCCAGAACCAGCTGTCGACGGTCGCCATCAGGCTGTTCTCGACCAGCGCGGCGACTTCCTCGGTATAGGCCGTCTCGGCCTCGGGGGCGGCCTCGATCACCTCCAGGTCATGCTCGGTCATGTAGCGGATGCAGTCGGCGACCCATTCGACGTTCTGCTCCGAGCAGCGCGGGATATTGCAGAAGATCCAGCCGCTCTGCGGGCCGATCAGCGTGAACATGTTGGGAAAGCCGGCGGTCTGCGTTCCCAAATAGGTCTTCAGCTCCGTGCTCCATTTTTCCTTGAGCGTGAGGCCGCCGCGGCCGCGGATGTCGATCCGCAGGAAGGAACCGGTCGCCGCGTCGAAGCCGGTCGCGTAGAAAATATAATCGAGCGGGATCATCTGATCCGAAGTCACGATCCCATCAGGCACGATCCGCTCGATCGGCGTTTGCCGCAGATCGATGAGATGGACATTGGGCCGGTTGTAGGACTCGAAGTAGCGCGTCTCGAGCGGCAGGCGGCGCAGGCCGAAGCCGAAGTGCCCGGGCGCGAGTTTTTCGGCGACCGCCGGATCATCGACGCGCTCCCTGATCTTCCGGTCGATGAAGGCCGACAGCAGCTTGTTCGCTTCGGCGTCGAACATCGTGTCGCCGAAGTTCGACATCTGGATCGCAAAGCCCGGCTTTGCGTAAAGCTCCTCCCAGAATGCCTCGCGTTCTTCCGGCGAGACATCATGGGTCGAGCGCTCGTCGAAGGCATAGGGGAAGCCCGCCATCGAATTGCGGCAAGTCTCGAAGATCGCTGGATAACGCGCTCGAATATCGTCATTTGCGTCCTGATCGAGCGCGAAATTATGCAACGGCGCGGCGAATTCGGGCTTGAGCTGGAAGACGAAGAGCTCGCAATCGGTTTTCGACAATTCCGAGATCAGCTGGATGCCGGTCGCGCCGGTGCCGATGACGCCGACGCGCTTGCCGGTGAAGTCGATTTCCTTGCCGCCGAATCCGTTCGGATCGCGCGGCCAGCGCGACGTATGCCAATGCTCGCCGGCAAAGCCGTCGCGACCCGGGATGTTCGGCATGTTCGGCGCCGACAGCGCGCCCAGGGCGGTGATCAGGAAATGCCCGCTCGCCTGCTCGCCCGCTTCGGTTTCGATCGTCCAGCGGTTTGTCGCCTCGCCATAAATCGCGGAGCGGATGCGCGCATTGAGGCTGATGTCGCGGCGCAGATCGAATTTGTCGGCGACGAGATTGAGATAGCGGCAGGTCTCGGGCTGGGCGGCGAATTCCTCCGACCAGTTCCACTCGTCGATCAGCTCCTGCGACCAGCTGTACGCGTAGGTGTAGCTCTCGGAATCGAAGCGCGCGCCGGGATAGCGGTTCCAATGCCAAGTCCCGCCGACGCCGTCGGCAGCCTCGAAGCAGCGTACCGACAGGCCGAGCTCGCGGATACGATGCAGCGCGTAGAGCCCGGTGATGCCGGCGCCGATGATGATCACGTCGTAATAGGGCGTGTCGCCTTCGCTCATCATCAGCTCCTCATGCCGGCTCGAACTCGATCGGCAACCCGCTTATGCCCCAGACGCCAGTGAAGACGCGCCATCCCCGTGGGCCGGACGTCGTCGGCCGGGTGATCCGCCGGGCGATCTGGTGCAGGCCCTCGGCGATCTGCGCGCGGGCGATGAAATGGCCCAGGCACATATGGCCGCCCATGGCGAAGGCGGCATGGGTGCGGCGCTCCTCGCGCTCGGGCCGGAAGAGATGTGCGTCTTCGGCGATCGCCGGATCCTGCCCGAGGATGCCCCAGGGGAACATCAGGATCGTGCCTTCGGGAATATGGACGTCGCGGTAATCGAAATCGCGGGTGACCGCGCGCGAGGTCGATGACACGCCGCGCAGGCGGAACGTCTCCTCGACGACATTGGCGCAGAAGCCGGCGTCCTCGGCGCAGCGCTGATAGATTTCGGGGTGCGCGATAAGCTCGTGCATCATCATCGTCATGATGTTCTTCGACGTGTCGTAGCCGGCGATGAACAGGAAGATCAGCAGGCTGATCAGCTCCTCCTGGCTGATTCCGCCCTCCCTGCGGACGTTGATCAGCAGGTCGAGCAAATCTTTGTCGTCGCCCGTTTGATGCACCGCATCGCGTTCGGCGACGAGTCTCGTGCAGACATCCTCCATCAGCACGGTCGCGTCCTGCATCGCGGCCAGCGCGCGCATATCCATGCTGACGCTGAGGCCGAGCGCTTCCAGCGATGATCGCATCGACGGGATGATCTCCGGCGAGGCGCCGATCATCCGGCACATCACCGTGATCGGAAACCAGCTGGCGAATTCCTCGAAATCGAACGCGCCCTTCGGCACCCATTCGTCGAGCAGCTGGCTGATCACCGCGCGCATCAGCGGGCGATGGCGGTTGGCCTGGCGCGGCGTGAAGGCGGGAGCAAGGACGCGGCGGAGCCGCTCATGGTCGGCGCCGTTGGCAGCAAGGATGTGGTGCTGCTGGAACGTGCCCCAAGGCGTATCGAGCGCGCCCATCGACTCGACCATCTCGTCATAGGCGGTGCGCAGGACTTTGGTTTCCATCGCGACCAGCTCGCGCATTGCCGGAAAGCTGGTGACGACATAGCCGTAGATCGACGTTGCCAGCCACGGGTGGCGTGCGCGGGCAGCGGCGAATTGCGGCGCGGGATCGGCGGCGAACCAATCCTGTTCCATCGCCAGATGGGGGAGATCGAGCTCGGCAATCTCCGCCATGCTCATCCGCTCCGCGTCCTGCGGCCGTGGCCGGCCAGGTCATCGCCGACCTCGATCGTCAGCTCATGGTAGTCACTGATCTCGCCGTTGTCGTTCCGCCAGACCTTGACGATTTCCGCACAACGAGAGGAAGCAAGCGCCGCCATCTCGGCATCGCCCTCGAGGACAGCTTCAGCCATCCTGCGGCGTTGGAGGCGATACTGATCGGCGCGCTTCGGCTCGGTGACGTAAATCTCTTCTCTCCGACGGAGCTGCTCGGCAACGTCGTAGACGATGTTCAGGAACAGGCCGAGGACGCGGTTGCCGCTGATTTCGCTCAGCATATTGGCGAACTGGCGTTCCGACCTCAGGAAGTAGCGATAGTCGATTCCGCCGGTGTGGCTGTCTTCGTCGATGAAATCCCGCAGGATTTGCTTGTGCGCGCTGGCCTTGCGGGCAGCCAGGCGAATCAGCGCATCGCGAATGGGTTGGATCGCTTCGATGATGTCGCCCAGCTTGGCGCCATGTCGTTGCAGATAGAGCGCCGCGACACGGGAGACGGGCTTGCTCCCCGGCACACGCGCGAAATAGCCGCCGTTGACGCCGCGCTTGATGGTGATGAGATGCTCCTGGGCGACTTGTGCCGCGGCCAGGCGCAAGGTCGGGCGGCTCACGCCGAGTTGCGCGATCAGTTCGTCCTCGGAACCCAGAAGCTCACCGTCGTCTGCCGCCATGGCCAGGGCGCGGAGCGCCTTGGCGGCACGGCGAAGCGCAGTGTCCGGGGGAGTCAGCGGCGTCAGATTTGTCGTCGTTCTTGGCATTATTCACTCACTGCTGTGCGCACGTCAGAGTTGGATCGCTTCGCGTAGAACCTCGGGCTCGGCGAGAAAGCTAAGGAAATCGTCGCGCCGCCATGCATGGCGCGCGAGATGCGCCTCCTTGCCGGCCTCGTCCTCGAATATCTCGACGACGATGATCTCGTTCGGCCGCTCCTTGAAATAATAGGATTGATAGAACACCGCGAAGGGCTCGTTCGCGTGGACGTCCGCCTTCATGGCACGGAGGTAGTCCAGCGCTTCGGCGAGCTTTTCCGGCTCGATGACGAGTCTGGTCATGATGTTGGCGGTCATGGCACCCCTCCAGCTACTTCAGCGCCAGCGGATTGACCGGCGAGCCGACCGCATTGGTGACGGCAAGCGGCGGCGCCGACAGCAGGAAGCTGTAGCGCCCGTCGGCCGCGCAGTCGGCCGCCAGCGCGTCGAGATCGAACATCTCGCCCAATGGCATGCCCATGTCGCGCAGCGCGAGCATGTGGAACGGCATCGGGATCTCGCAGGCGAAAATCTCCGGCTGGAAATATTCGACGGCGACATTGTCGGCGCAGATCGCAGCGATGCTGTGGTCGTGGCACCATTCCGCGCAATGATGGGTGATGCCGGAATGCGGCCCGTTGAACGCGGGGCGATCCTTGTCGACCGTGAAGGTCTGGATGTGGCCGGTGCGGATCAGCACGATGTCTCCGGTCTGGGGCCTGACGCCCTGTTTCTCGCAGGCCTCGTTGAGATCGTCGACCGTGATCGCATAGTCCATCGGCAGCCGCTCGCCGCCACGCAGGCGGGCGATGTCCAGCAATATGCCGCGTGACATGATCCCCGGCTGGGCGAGGTTTTCGATGCCGAGGCGCGCGGCGCCATGCTCCGACAGCGTGTCGCATGCCTTGCAGTCATTGTAGAGTACGCCGTCGTAATGGACATGCGCCAGCGCGTCCCATTGCGTCGCCGCCTGCAGCGGCATGTGGATGACATCGTCGGCGAAGCGAACGTTCGGCCGGTCCGGAAACATCGGCGTAAGAGTGGAGATCATGTAGAGCATCGGGTTGAAGCGGCCGCCGGCACCGATCTGCGGCCCGTTCTTGTCGAAGTTGAGGCCGAGGCTGAAGAGCTTTCCCGACCGGACCTCCGCCGCGCCGTTCTTCAGCGCTTCCGGCCCAATGTGATTGAGCGTGCCGCGCTGGTCCTCGGACCCCCATCGTCCCCAGTTGCGAAGATTTTCGGCGAGATAGTCGAAATTCTCCGGCCTCATGCGTCCTCCCCGCTCTGCCTACCTGTCGCGTCAGGACGCTCGCCGGCCGGACCGGCTCTCCTGCACGCAATAGAGATTACGCTATTGCGCTCGCCTCGCGCAACTTCGGAGTTGAGCAATCCTGCCGCTTTGCGCATATTGAGGCATCTTAATGCGCCTCCCGGGAGAGTGAGATGCATGATCTGGTCATCCGCGGCGGGACGGTGGTCGACGGATTGGGTGGGGAGCCGCTCGAGGCCGACGTTGCCATCGATGGGGAGCGGATCGTCGAGGTCGGTTCGGGTGTCGCGCGCGGCGCCGAGGAGATCGACGCCACCGGCCTGATCGTTACGCCGGGCTTCATTGATCTGCACACCCATTACGATGCCCAGGCGATATGGGATCCGGTGCTGGCGCCCTCGGCCTGGCACGGGGTGACGTCGCTGGTGATCGGCAATTGCGGCGTCGGCTTCGCCCCGGTCCGCCCCGAAGCGCGCTCCTGGCTGATCGAGATCATGGAGAATGTCGAGGAGATCCCGCGCAACGTTCTGGAAGCCGGCCTGCAATGGGATTGGGAAAGCTTCCCGGACTATATGAATGCGCTCGCGGGCCGGCGGCACACGATCGACATCGCCGCCCAGGTCCCGCACATCGCCCTGCGCGCCTACGTGATGGGCGAAAGGGCTGTCCGCAACGAGAAGGCCAGCGCCGACGACATCGCTGCGATGAATGCGCTGATCGAAGAGGCGATCCGGGCGGGCGCGATCGGCTTCGCCTGCAGCCATACGGTGGCGCATACGCTGTCCGACGGCAGCCTCGTGCCGGGGTCGCAGGGCGACCGCGACGAGCTACTCGCGCTGGCCGAGGGCGTCCGTCGGGCCGGCGGCGGCATGGTGCAGTTTCTCGGCGACTTCCCCAACTGGGACGTCGACCTCGACTTCATGGTCGAGATGTCCCGGCGCAGCAACGCACCGGTTCACTTCACCATGACGGACCAAGACGGCCAGGCGAAGCTCGCCGCGATCGAGGCGGCCGAGGCCAAGGGTGCGCGGCTGGTCGGCCATCTCGCGCCACGGGCGATCGGCAACATCGTGCAATGGCGCGCTACCCGTCATCCCTTCATGCACCGGCCGAGCATCAAGGCCATCGCCCATCTGCCCTGGCCGGAACAGCTCGCCCGGCTCAAGGACCCGGCCTTTCGGGCACAGGTTTTGTCGGAGAGCAATGGCGCCGCCGAGGAAGGACGGCCGGACTATGCCAAGGTCGTCCTTCGCGGCTTCGACCAGATGTACGAAATGGGAGCGCTACCCGACTACGAACCCGATTCGCGCATCGACAGCGTTGCGGCTCGCGCCGCCGCTGTCGGCCAGGAGCCGCAAGCCTATGCCTATGACGTCATGATGCGCAACGACGGTACGGGCATGATGTACATGACCATCGCCAATTATCGCGCCGGGGACTTCAGCGAGCTGCGTGCGCTGATCGAGCATCCCGGCACCGTTGTCAGCTTGTCCGATGCCGGCGCGCATTGCACCCGAATCGTCGATGCATCGTTGACGACGTTCATGTTGGCGCATTGGGCACGCGATCGCGCGCGTGGTGAGACGATGCCGCTGGCGGCGGTCGTCAGGCGATGCAGCCACGACAATGCCACCGCCTACGGTCTGAGAGATCGCGGCGTTGTGGCACCAGGCTATCTTGCCGACCTTAACGTCATCGACATCGACCGGCTCGAATTGCCCGCACCCTATATGAGCTTCGATTTCCCGGCTGGCGGGCGTCGTCTGCTGCAGAAGGCGAACGGATATGTCGCGACGATCAAGCGCGGCAGGACCACCTTCCGTGAGGGCGAACATACCGGCGAATTCCCCGGTACGCTGATCCGGGGCGGCAGGGATATTGAAATACCTCAAATGGCTTCGTAAGCTCAATAGGGGAGGACCGCCAGGCTATGATCACCGTCGACGCGCGACGCTGCCTCTCCAGCGGTTACTGCGTCGAGCAGGCGCCTGAGCTGTTTACGCGCGATGAGGATGGGCTGGTCGTTCTGCTTCAACAGAATCCGCCGGCCGAGCTGCTCGCCGCCGCGCGGGCGGCGGCGATTGCCTGCCCTGCGGCGGTGATCTCGATCGACGAGGATCAGGAGGCGAGATGACGGTCGAAAGCGCTGCAACCGTCGATCCGCCAGTGATGGACGTGGATTTCTATAGCCCGGAGATGGCCGCCGATCCCTGGCCGACCGTCAAACGAATCCGCGAGGCCGGGCCGATCGTCTGGAATGAGCGCGGCTTCTGGATGAGCGCACGCGACCGGGTCTGTCGGCAGGTCCTGAACCGGCCAGGCATTCTGGGCCAAAAGCCCATCATCAGCTCGATATTCGGCGAGGAGTCGTTCGTCGCGATCGACGACAAGGCGCGGCACAACGAGCTCCGCAATGTATGGGCGGTCGCCTTTCGGCGCGACACGCTCAATGCGCTGCGACCGCTCGTGCGGCAGCTGACGAGCGATATGCTCGATCCCGTCATAGAGCGCCTCAATGACGGCGAAACCGTGGATATGGTGCCGGCGCTATGCCGGCATCTGCCGGCCTATGTCATTGGCCATATGATGGGCGTCTCGAACGACGATTTGCCCGATGTCGTCAGGTGGAGCGACCTGATGGCCGAAGCCAGCACCGGTGATTTCCAGGGCGATTTCCAGTCGAATGAACGCTGGCTGGCAAGCGAGCAGGCAAAGCTCGACCTGGCCGATTTTCTTCGCGGGCAGATCGACTATCGAAGACGCCATCCTGGCGACGACCTGATCAGCCAGATCGTCCACTCGGACGTCGCCGGAACGCTGTCCGACGAAGCGATCATGATCAACACGCGCCAGCTCCTGTTTGCGGGCAATGAGACGACTGCGAACTGGATCGGTCAAAACATCCGCGTTCTCGGTGACCGGCCAGATTTGCGCCGCGAACTGGAAGCCGAGCCCGCACTGATCCCTCAGGCGGTTGAGGAAATACTGCGCCTCGATTCAGTCGTTCAGCTGTTGCCGCGCGATGTTCACGCAGCTGACGTCGTCATAGCGGATACTCATCTCCCCGAGGGCACGCGAATCATGATGCTGCTTGGCGGCGCCAACCGGGACCCAGAGCGATACGAGCGGCCTGACGAACTCGACATCAGACGCGAAGGCCTGGCGAGCCTGGCTTTCGGCTTCAATCTGCATAGCTGTCTCGGTGTCACGCTGGCCAGGCTGGAGGCGGCGGAGACGACGGCGGTTCTGGTCGATCGATTGCCTGCCTACCAGGTTGGGGCAGAGCTCCGTTACTCTGCCTTCAGCATGCGTGGCCCGGCCGTGCTCCCGATTTCGCTGAACTAGACCATAGCTGTTCGTCCATTCCAGAAGAGGCGTCGACATGGCCAAAATCAAAATCAACGGACTCGAGATCGCCTACGAAATCATCGGCTCCGGCACGCAGACGATTGCGATCACCTGCGGCGGCCGGTTTTCCAAGGACGCGCCCGGCCTGCGCGAGCTGGCGCAGAAGCTGGCCGAGGCCGGCTACAAGGTGCTGATCTGGGACCGCATCAACACCGGCGAATCCGACATCAGCTTCGACGCAGAAACCGAATCGATCCTCAACGCCGACGCTCTTGCCGGCCTGCTACGCGCGATCGATTTCGGTCCGACGCTGCTGATGGGCGGATCTGCCGGCGCGCGGGTGTCGATGATGGTTGCGATCCGCGATCCGGACGTCGTCTCCGGCCTGTTTCTGATGACGATCAGCGGCGGTGCGCTCGGCCTTGGCTTTCTCGCCGCCTTCTATCACATGGAGTCCGCACTTGCCGCGGTGACCGGCGGGATGGAAGCGGTCGCCGATGCCCCCGGCTGGAGCGAGCAGATGGCGCGCAATCCGGGCAATCGTCAGCGGATGCTTTCGCAGGATCGCGACCAGTTCGTCGCGACGATGCAGCGCTGGGCGGATGCCTTCTTCCCGAAGAGCGCGTGCCCGGTGCCGGGTCTGACGCCCGAGGATCTGGCGAAGATCAAGGTGCCTACCGTGATCATACGCAGCGACAAGTCGGACATGCATCACACGCGCGAAACGAGCGAAACCGTCGCGCGCATGATTCCCGGCGCGGTGCTGGTGGAATCGCCCTGGGGTGAGGGGGGATGGAACAAGGCGCTCGTGCAGGAAGGTGGCATCTTCCTGCGCTGGCCCGATCTTGCTCCCCAGATATCGGAACTCGCAGCGACCTTGCGCGCCTGATCGTCCCGGCGCGCTGGGCGTACGGTCCTCCTATTTCGCGCGCGCTGAAGCCGGCTCCCAGACCAGCGGCAGCGTGTTGAGCGCCATGACGATGCCAGCACGGTAGCTCGGGCGTTTCTCCGGATCCGGCCGCACATTGGGCATCCGCTTCAGCCATTCGGCGTAGAGCACATTCAGCTCCAGCCGGGCGAGATGCGAGCCGACACAGCGATGCGGGCCGGAGTTGAAGGTGATGTGGACCTTGTTCTCGCGCTCCAGATCGAAGCGATCGGGATCGGGAAAGGCCTTGGGGTCGAGATTGCCGAGCGGCAGGGGCAGGGCGATGTACTCGCCGGCCTTCAAAGGCGCGCCGTGAAAATCGGCGTCGTGCTTCACCCGCCGGGCGACGCTCGACACGCTGTAGCGGCGCAGCAGCTCCTCGACCGCATCCGGGATCAGCGCCGGCTCGGCGCGCAGCCGGTCCTGCAGCTCGGGATGATGGGCGACATGCTGCATGCCGAAGCCCATCGCGTTGACCACCGTGTCGAGCCCGGCGCCGAGCAGCAGCGTGCACATCCCGTCGAGATCGCGCTGGTTGATCGGCTCACCGTCGATCCGCTCCTCCAGCAGCACGCTCAAGAGATCGTCGGTCGGCGCCCGCCGCCGTTCGTCGAGCAGCGCCCGCGTCATCGCCGCCGCGTTGGCGAAGCCGATCGTGCGCTCCTCCACGTCGTCCTTGGACATCGACGAGGCCCATTTGCGAAACTCGCGCCGGCGCGACAGGTCGAAGCCCATCAGCCGCATGAAGATGACGACCGGCAGCTGCTCGGCAACGTCATCCATGAAGTCGCAATGACCCTGGTCGGCGACGGCGTCGATCAGCTCGCGGGTGAGCAGCCTGATCTCGCCTTCCATTCCCTGGATCCGCGCCGGCGCGAACATGCGCATCAGCGGCAGGCGGTATTTGGCATGCGCCTCACCATCCAGCGTGATCGGCGGCAGATAGGGATGCGGGCCGGGCGGCGGGGGCGGAAAGATATTGTCGACGTTGGAGAAGAGCTCGGGCATCCGCGCCGCCTCGAACAAGGTCTCATGATCGGTAATGAACCAGTAGCCGCCATAGCGCGGCGACCAGAAGACGCCCGGTCCCAGCTCGTCACGCAGCGCACGCAGGCCGTCGAACGGGCCGTTCGCCTCGAAACGCGGATCGCCGAACAGGCCGAAATCGACCACCTTTGCCGGATCGACGTGCGGCGGCGGCTCGACCAGAGGTTCCAGGGTGTATGCCATAAGCCTTCCTCAACGACAGACCCCGACCCAGGGGCCGGGGTCCGCGCAATGTGTCGAGCGCTACTTTGCCGGGGCGTGCGCGCGGGCGGGCAGGCGTTCGGCAAGCTCCGCGATATGCGGTGCAAGCTCGGGCCAGAGCTCGAAGATGCCGCCCTTCTGGCCCATCGCCCGGTTCCAGCTTCCCTCGGGCCAGATGGGTTCTTTCAGCACCGCGCCCGGGATCATGCGGGCAACGGTCTCGCTCGTCTCGCGGGTATGATGGAGGTCGGAATCGTCGCTGCGAATGACGACGACGGGCACTTTGATCGTGGCCAGTTCCTCGGGCGTCAGGCCCGGGATCGGGCACTCGCTCTTGGGGAAAAAGGCCGCCGCCCATTGCTTCATCGTCGCGATGAACTGGTCGCGGTCCTGCGACAGCAGCCGGTCGCGATTGCCGGGATTGCGCGCGATCTGCTCGGTCCAGACCGGCGCATTCGCGACCGCTTCCATGCCACCGGTCACCGCGGCGAAGGCGGACTCGAAATGATAATGGACGGCAAGCACGCCGAGACCGAGTTCACCGCCGCTGATCGTCATCGCGAACACGCCGGCAACGAGCTCGGGGTAGCGGACCGCCATCATGATCGATATCCGCGCGCCGGCGGAGCCGCCCATCAGCAGGGTCGGGCCGAAATCGAGCGCACGAAGCAGGCTGGCGAGAGCGTCGGTGTTGAGGATCGATTCCGAATCGGAATCGAAGCGGAAATCGGATTCGCCGCAGTTGAACCGATCCCAGATCAGGACCTTGTAGCCGCGCTCGGCGAGCTTTTCGGCAAGCTCCCGCAGGCCCGGCGCGTCCTTTGAGAATCTGCCACCGCAGGTGATCGCGATGGTCTGATCGCCGGAACCGATGACCTCATAGGCAAGCGTATGTCCGTCGATTGTGATCTTAGCCATTTCATTGCCCTCCTGAGAGCGATGTGTCGTGCCAATCGAGCGAGAGGCCCCGACCATCTGGCCGGGGCACCGCGTCGCCGGTCTAGAGGCGGTAGAGCTTCGCCGCGTTCTCGCCGAGAATCTTGCGGCGGGTGCTGTCGCGCACCTGGTCCAGCCCGCCGCGGACCGCATTGAGCGGCTCTGGATAGAGGCAGGTCGGATGCGGGAAGTCGGTCGAGAACAGGATATTGTCCTCGCCGACCGTGTCGGCCAGCCACTGGAGATTGCCCCAGCCGCGCTCGAACCAGAAGGTCGCGTGCCAATGCTCCTTGAAATACTCCGACGGCTTGCGCTTGAGCGCGCGCATCTGCGCCGGGGCGTTCTCTGACAGCTCATAGTCCATCGTCTCGAGCATGAACGGGATCCAGCCGATCCCGCTCTCGACCGAAACCATCCGTAGCTTGGGGAAACGATCGAAGATGCCGGCGAAGACGGTGTTGATCAGCACCCGGGCATTGCCGATGAACAGCATCGAGCCGCCGATCGCCGGCTTGGTATAATCGTCCTGCGACGGCCAGAAATACTGGCCGAAGAAGTTCATCGCCGTGATGCTCGCGCCGATGTGGAAATGCACCGGCATGTTGAGCGCCTCGCACGCCGCCCAGAACGGGTCCCATTGCCGGCTGGCGAGGTCGGGGGCGCCGAGGTCCTGCGGGTCGGTCGTCATGTTGACGCCGCGCATGCCCAGCTTGGCCATGCGCTCGACCTCCTTGACGCAGAGGGCGATGTCCCAGGCCGGCATGATCGGCATCGGCATCAGGCGCATGTTGGTCGAGCTCTGCAGATCGGCGGCGGTATCGTTGTAGATCTCGACGCACATCAGCTTGACGATCGGATCCTTGGTCTTGCCGAGGTCCTGGCCGCCGAGACCGATCGAGTTGGGGAACATCACCTGATGCTTGATGCCGCATTCGTCCATCACGCCGAGCCGGATGTTAGTGTCCCAGGCGCCGTGATGGACCTCATCGTTGCCCCAGGGCATGGCCTCGAACAGGGGGAATTTCTCATTGTCCTTGCTGACGACGCCGCCGCCGCGGACCGGGTCGAGGACCTCACCGTCCATCACCCACATATTGTCGCCGTTGATCACCTCAACGTGGAGCACACGGTCCTTGTAGCCGGCGGGCGCACGCTTGGTCCAAAGGTCGTGGGTCGGGGTCCAGTGGGAGTCGGCATCGACTACCTGGACGTCATTGGCGATCTCGAACATTCACTCTCTCCTCATCCCGGCGTGACTATTTGACACGAGCTTACTCCGACTCGCTTCGGCGGTGATAGCCGTCCTGAAGCGCATTTGGTCCGGTCCCCCTTGAGGTCAATCGAGCCGGACATGGATCGCTTCCGGCCCACGCAGCATGAAGCCCGAGATCTCCGGCTTGGGGTAATCCGGGTCGAGCCGGAGGTTCGGCACACGGTCGAGCAGCGCATTGAGCGCCTGGGTCATCTCCAATCGCGCCAAATGCTGGCCGATGCAGATATGCGGGCCGAAGCTGAAGGCGGCATGGCTACGGTTGCCGCGGGTGATGTCGAATTCCTCGGGCCGGTCATATTGCCGCGGATCGTGATTGATCGCCGAGATGCTGAAACCGATCAGATCGCCCGGCTTCATCAGCACGCCGCCGACCTCGACCTCCTGCGTCGGCGTGCGCAGCGCCTGGCACACCGGCGGCTCCCAGCGCAGCGCCTCCTCGACCGCGGCCGGCACCAGCGAGCGGTCGTTTAGCAGCAGCCGCCATTGGTCGGGATGGGTCAGCAGGCCGACCATCAGATTGGAGAAGCCGTTGTAGCTGGTCTCGCCGCCCGCGTTCATCAGCTGGCGGAAGAAAGAGATCACGACTTCCGGATCGAGCGCCGCGCCATCGATCTCGGTCGTCGCCAGCTCGGTGATGAAATCATCCTCGCTCGGATGCTTGCGCCGCCAGGCGATGAGGTCGGTGACATAGTCCTTGATCTTGTTGACCGCTTCCATGCCGTGGACCTCGTCGAAGGTGATCATCAGCTGGCCGAAGGCGAGCTTGTGAAACACGTCGCGATGCTCGGCCGGCAGGTCCATCAGATCGTGGATGAAGTGGAACGGGAAGCGCAGGGTGAAGACGTCGACAAGATCGACCGCCTTTCTGTCGACGAACTGGTCGATCAGCCGGTTGATCGTGCGCGGGATCATCACCTCGTTCCACCGCGCGATCATGCGCGGCCCGAACACCTTCTGGACGATCTTGCGCACCCGCGCGTGCTCGGGATTGTCCATGATCGAGATCGCGCGTGGGCCGAAATAGATCCCGACGCTGCTCATATAGGCCGATGCGGAATAGCCGTCGGGCGCGAGCAGCACCTGCCGCGCTTCCGGATAGCCGAGGATCCAGTAATGGTTCTGGCCGAGCTGGGTGAGATCGGTCGGCAAGCCGAAGCGCGCCTTGAGATCGCCGTGATAGATCGGGCTGATCGCACGCAGCCGGGCGAGCTCGGTGAACGGATCGGTCAGCTTGGCCTCGCCGCCGATCGTCTTGGCGGCGGTGAAGGGATTGAAGCCGACTTCCTCGAAATCCTCGATGGTGGGCGGCCCGTCCATTACCGGCCCTCCGCCTTGCGTTGATTGTAGATCAGGTCGGCCGCGCTCAGCGCCTCCAGAGCCAGGCCATAGCCATGTTCAGCGAGCATCGCCTGCTTGATCGAGCGGTTCATCAGCTGGCGCATGTAGCGCAGCGACAGATCGGGCCGGGTCAGCAGCTCGCGCGCCAGCAGCCAGGCGCGGTCGAGCAGCTTGTCGTGCGGCACGACTTCATGGACGAAGCCGATCTGTTTCGCCTCCTGCGCGTCGATCTCCTCGCCGGTCAGCAGGAAATAGCGTGCGCGGCTGGGCCCCAGCACCAGCGGCCACCAGGCATGGGCGCCATCGCCCGCCACAACGCCGTTCAGCACGATATGCCCCTTGTCGGCGAAGCGCGCGCGATGCGAGGCGAGAACGATGTCGGACATCGCGATCAGCTCCGCATGGATGAAGGCGTTGCCGTTGACCGCGCCGATCACCGGCACGGGAATGCGCAGGAGATTCTCCGGCATCGCCCGCGTCTCGCGCTCGATCCGTGCCCAGAAGGCCGGGTTCTCGATGTCGGGGAAGGGGCGGTTCATGTCGAGCCCGCCGAGCCAATTCTCGCCGGTGCCGGTGAAGATGACGACGCGGTTCTCGAGATCGTCGGCGACCGCCGCGAAGGCGCGGCCGAGCTCGCCGTTCATGCCGGTCTCGTCCGCGCTCCAGCTCGCCTCGCCGCCGTCGCGGTGGAGCCGCATTTCGAGGATGCCGTCCTCGCGGCGGAAGGCGACGGTCTCGAAGCGATCCTGATACTCCGCCAGCCGGCTCATCCGCGCCGCTCCTCTCGCCGGTCCGCCATGCTCTCTTGACGCTTGCGGTCTGCGTATGGTTCACATAGAGACATAGTCGTATCTCTATGGAATTTAGTTAGGGGAGCGTGGGAATGGCGGTCAAGCGGATTCGCGGCGCATCGCGGGCGCTCGACGTGCTGGAGGCGATCGCCGGTCAGCAGCCGGTCAATGTCGCCGTGCTCGCTCGCCATCTCGGCGAGAACAAGAGCAACCTTCAGCGGGTGCTGATGACGCTGTCCGACGACGGCTGGATTCGCACCGTCGCCGGCACGCCGACCCGCTGGGAGCTGACCGCGCGGATCTATTCGCTGGTCGATATGGGCCAGGGGCACAGCGAGCTGCGCCATCTCGCCCGGCCGGTGCTCGATCGCCTCCGTGCCGATACCGACGAGTCGGTGTTTCTCGCGGTGCCCGATCGCGGCCGGCTGGTGACGATCGACGTTCTCGAAAGCACCCAGCTGGTCCGCAGTGTTCCATTCATCGGCATGATCATCCCGCCGCGCGACAGCGCCGCGGGCCGCGCCGTCCTGGCGCATATGTCGGGCGAGGCCCAGGCCGAGCTGCTTGGGGCGTCGCCCGACGCCGAGCTGCTCGCGGATCTCGCCTGCATCCGCAATCGCGGATATTCGCTGAGCGATGGCGCGGTGGTCTCGGGCTCGACTAACATAGGCGGCGCGATCCTCGACGCGGGCGCCCGGCCAACGGCCGCGATCGTCGTCTCCGCGCTCAGCGAGCGGATGCCGGCGGAGAGCCGCGAGCGGGTCGGCGGGCTGGTGCGCGACGCGGTCGAGCGTCTGTCGCGCAGCCTGTCGGGCACCCGCCCATCGTTGGCCGTCGCGTGAGCATTTGCATGGCGCGGATTGCGCGCTTTGGACTGGACGTTCTGCGGAGAAGGAAGAGCGATAGATGACGGTACGTAGCGAACTGCTTGCCGCGAGTGACGAGACCATCGAGGAGGCGGTCAAGTTTGCCGACCCGATGCTGTTGCGCGGGCTGCTCTACCAGCTGACCGGCGACGAGGAGATCGGTCAGATGGCGATGACCACGCAGAACTTCGCCAATTTCGAGGTCGACTGCCTCGCCAATGAGGCGGACATCGCGCGGCTTCAGGCGAAGGCGGCGACCTTCCTCAAGGATTACCGCGACAGCGGCGCCGGCGAGATTTCGCTCGGACCGCCGGAGCGGCTCTACGAGAGCCTGAGCCTCGCCGCCGGCCGCCCGCTGCCCGAGGAGGAGCGCGAGCTGTGGATGGAGACGACCGCACTCAATCCCTGGGCGCGCGGGCTCGAATGGAAAGAGGCGGTGCCGCAGGAACTGCGCAACGAGTTCACCGTCGGCATCATCGGCGCCGGGCTGTCGGGGCTGAACGCCGCGGTCCAGCTCAAGCAGGCGGGCATTCCCTTCGTCCTGCTCGAGAAGAACCCGGAGGTCGGCGGCACCTGGTACGAGAATCAATATCCCGGCGCACGGGTCGATTCTCCCAGCCGCAGCTACACCCATCTGTTCGGGGTCAACTTCCCCTATCCCTATTCCTTCTGCCCGCAGGAGGAGAATCTCAAATACATGCAATGGGTCGCGGACCATTTCGACGTCCGCAAGGACATGCATTTCGAAACCGAGGCCAAGTCGGTCATCTGGGAC
>Ga0068855_100000914_pt1 | contig 36662 bp, 33 predicted proteins | sample KBSCornC52_FD_66592 | JGI IMG/M metagenome (GOLD analysis project Ga0068855, IMG submission 66592) | Corn rhizosphere microbial communities from Kellogg Biological Station, Michigan, USA - KBS Corn C5-2 | ecosystem: Host-associated > Plants > Roots > Rhizosphere > Soil ...
CCGCCGCGGCGGTGGCCGCTGGGCTGTGCTTTGCGACGGTCGACACCGATGCCGTTGGGTCGGCGCGTCTGCCCGCTGCCTGTTGTGGCGTGGTGGGGTTCAAGGGCAGTTGGGACTTGATCAGCACCAAAGGCATCTTGGGGGATCAGCCGGTCGATGACTTCATCCGCTGGATGTCGCATGCCGCGGTGACGACGCGCACTGCCTCGGACGCGGCGCTCGTATTGAATGTGCTGGCCGATCACGCCGCTGATTTTGCCTCCGAAGTCGCTACGGTCGATAGCAAGCTGCGCATCGGCGTGGGCAACAACTTTAGCGCGGACGCCGAAGTCGAACGTGCTTTTGCAAGGGCGGTGAACGCGCTGCGTGACGCGGGCTACGCCATTGTGGCTGCTGCCGTGCCGTTTGGCACTTCGAAGCAGGGTGACATGGCCTCTATTGAAGCCGACCGTGCCGGGATTGCCGCTCGCGCGTTCGCGGACGTCGATGCAATTCTGCTCCCGACCTTGCGCTCGACTGTTCCGACCGCCGCCGCAGCGGCCAAGAACCCGGAGCAAGCGGTTTCTGCCGAATCCACCGCCTTTGCCAACTACTACAGCCTGCCGGCCGTGAGCGTGCCCTGCGGGTTCGACAGCCACGGCATGCCGATCGGCCTACAGATCGTCGGCAAACCCGGTGACGAACGTAGCGTGCTGAAAATCGCGCACCATTACGAGCTCATCGCTAAGGTGCATCCAAAGCATCCGATCGAGTAGCTCGGACGCCAAGGTGCGCCGAGCGTGGCGCCTCGTTGAAGGTGATGTACCCAGGGCGGCGCTTCGTCGCCTTACTCGAAGGAGTGAATCGATGGTCGCCGCTTTGGTCGAGAGTTGCACTCGTCAGCGCAAGATTTGCGAATTGATGACGGAGGCCGGCTGCTTGGCGATCACGTAGAAGCCGGGCAAATCAGCGGTCTCGAAGGTGCCGCGCGGGTTATTGCGCGTCAGTGAGTCGCGCAGGGTGAGCGAGCCAGTCTTGTTGTTGCTGACGAAGAAGACGGCACTGCCGCCTTCGTTAGCTTGATTGTTTTCCAGCAAGCTACTCGTGACATTGAGCACGATTTCATTGCCGTCGTTGTAAATCGCGCCGCCGTTGCCGCCATTGCCGGAATTGGCGCCGTGCCCCACTGCGCTATTTTCCGAGAGCAATGAGTTGATGATATTCCACGACACGCCAATACTGCTCAGGGCGCCACCGTTCGCGCATGAATTGCCAAAGCCGGCCTTGCCGCCGAACGTGCTGCCCACGACCCACACCGGCCTGCTCGGCCCGGCTCCCGCTGCCACGAGGTAGTCGAGCTTGCGAATCGCGCCCCCGCCCAGGTCCGATCCGAGGTCGTCGCACACATTGCGAAAGAAGCGGCTGTGCACGACCTTCAAGCTGCCACCCTGCGCGTAGATCGCGCCTCCGCCGCCGGCGTTGGTCGTGCCGTCGGCGATCCCTTTCGCGCTACCGTCGATGAATGTCAGGTTCTGCACCACGAGCTGTACGCCGGGGTTGGTGTTGCAGTCGCCGGGGCCCGGCGGATAAGTTTGCGCCTTGTCGCACGTGGCCATGTATAGAATGCGGATCTTGCCGCCGCCGCTCAGCGTGATCTTGTTACCACCGTCGATCACGAGCTTCGTGCCCTTGTCGTTGAACACCTTGGCGGTCGAAGTCAGCACGATCGTCAGCGGATCCGGGCCGCAATCGAAGGTGATGGTGCCGCCTTTGGCGACCGCGACCACGAACGCATCGCCGGTACAGCTCGCGGGCGTGCCCGTGCCGATGACGGTCGTGGGCGACGAGACGTCTTCGGCTTGCCCATCTGCGGGGATGGCCGCGTGGCCGTCCGCGTAACCCGCGGGCGGGCCGTCTTCTGGATTGGTGGCCGTTCCGCCTGCCGCGGACGTTCCGGCGCTGGCGCCCACGGACGAGCCCGCCGCGGACGAACCGCTGGCCGCGCCGGACGAGCTGCCGCCACTCGCGGACGCTCCGCCGCTTCCGCTCGAGCCCGCGGCCATGGCGCCCGAATCGGTCGAACCGCAAGCGGCCAGCAACGGAAGTGCGAGGGCCGCAGCGAACACGACGGAGCGCGAAGGCATGCTTCGACGCTAGCTTGCGCGCCGCCCGCGCAGCAACGGAGTGGATCGACTCCTGTGTACCGACAAGTCGTACAGTCCGCTCTCGCCGATGAAGCGCTGCAAAAGCGACGCCGTTGCACGCTCGATCCGCGCTACGAATCGAGCGTGTTTGGCCATCGACCCGGCGCGCCGGGCGCCTGCTGCGCGCTCAGCGGTGCATTTGGTGCGCTTCGGTATCGATCACGTGATCCTTGGTCTCGTGGATCATCAGCCCACCGACGACCAGCGTGACCAAGCACACCGCGATCGGATAGATGAGCCCGGTGTAGATCGCACCCGCGCCGAAGGTCTCTTTGGCCCAGGCCGACGCGGTGACCGCAGTGGCGATCAGCGGCAAAAACCCGCCGAACCAGCCGTTGCCCAAGTGATAAGGCACCGACATGGAAGTGTAGCGGATCTTGGTCGGGAAGAGCTCGACCAAGAAGGCGGCGATCGGACCGTAGACCATGCACACGTAAATCATTTGGATGAACAAGAGCAAGACCAGCATCGGCTGATTGATTTGCGCCGGATCTGCCTTGGGTAGACCATCCGGGTTCGCAAAGTGGACCATGCCCATGTAAATGGGCACGTACGTGAGCGCGCCGAGCGCGCAGCCCGCGAGCATGATCTTTTTGCGCCCGATGCGATCCGAAAGCCAGCCGAACACGATGAACAGCGGGGCCGCGAGCGCGAGGGCGATCGAGACCAGCAGGTAAGACGTTTGCCAGCTGACCTTGAGCGCGCTCTGCAAGAACGTGAGCGCGTAAAACTGACCCGTATACCAAACCACGCCCTGCCCCGCCGCCGCACCGAACAGCGCGATCAACACGTAGCGCCGATTCACCGGGTTGGCGAAGCTCTCTTTCAGCGGATTGACGCTCGTTTTGCCCTCGAGCTTCGCTTTCGCAAACAGCGGCGATTCGCGCATTTTGATGCGAATGTAGAGCGAGACCGCGAGCAGCACGAACGAGAGCAAGAACGGCACGCGCCAGCCGAAGCTCTTGAACTCTTCCGGGCTGTACGAGCTACGCGTGGTGGCGATCACGATCATGCTCAAAAAGAAGCCGAGCGTGGCCGTGGTCTGAATGAAGCTCGTGTAAAAACCGCGTTGCTTGTCGGGCACGTGCTCGGCAACGTACGTCGCGGCGCCGCCGTACTCACCGCCGAGCGCCAGGCCCTGCAGCAAGCGCAGCCCGACGAGCAGCGCGGTGGAGCCCAAGCCGAAGGTCGCGTACGTCGGCAGCACGCCGATCAACGCGGTGCTCAGGCCCATCGTCGCCATCGTGACCAGGAACGTGTATTTGCGGCCGATCAGATCGCCCAGGTGGCCGAACACGATCGCACCGAGCGGGCGCACGCCGAAGCCCGCGCCGAACGTGGCGAGGCTCGCCAAGAGCTGCGCGGTGTCGTTTCCCTTGGGAAAGAACAGGCCGCCGAAGAACACGGCCAAGCTGCCGTACAGGTAAAAATCATACCATTCGAACAGCGTGCCCACCGAGGCAGCGAGGATGACGCGCCGTAACGTGGCGGCGTCGGAGACGACATCGCCCGCTGCCGAGATTGCTCGATTTTCCATATCAGCTCGTGGGGTAAGAGAAATGGGACGGCTTAGCGACCTGCGCGCGCAGCGCTCAATACAGATAGACCTGCCACTGCAGATTGAACTGATTGTAACCGTTCAAGCCAGCCGGGTCCGAAGGCTTGATTCGCGTATAAAACGCCTTCAAATTCACGTTGTGCCCATAAGGCCAATACGCGAGCCCCGCGCCGAAGCGATCTTCAGTCGGCGCGCCGGCGCTGGGCGTGTTCACGTTGCGGTGCTCGAACCGTAAAATGGGGCTCAATTGCAGCGCGTCGAAGCGATAACCGGCTTCGGACATGATCGCGGTTTGTTTGGGCAACGCGGGCGGCGCGACGGGCGGCATGCCGACCGGCGCGCCGAGCAAGAAGTCATCGCCATCCCACTGCGCGACGTTGACTTGCGCGGTCAGGCCTCCCGGCCCGAGCGGCATGTCGAGAAAGCCGTCGACGGACCAGTGTTTGTAGCTGTCCTGCACGTCATACGACGCGCCGAAGGACAACACGTGCTTTGCGCCAAGGTAGGTACCGGCGTAGAAAAAGCCGGTCTCCGCGTCGAGCACGTTGACCTGAATGCGTGCGGCAAAGCGGAAGAAATTCCTCGAGCCGACCTTGGTCGCGGACGCTGCATCGCGCCTGCCCTGAAATAGCCCGGCGCGATATTCGAGGTGATTGTCCAGCACCAAGCCGCGTAGCTGGACGCCCGCATCGCGCCCGACATCACCCTCACTGCCGAAGGCGCTGGCGTGTCGGAACGAGTTCGCAAAGTAATCCCAACCGTACAGGGTACCCGCCCCCTGCACCGCGTTGTGCGCGAGCGGCGGCAGCATGTAACCTGCGTCGATCTTCAGCATGTCGTCGACCGCTTTGAAGGTGACGAAGGCATCCTGCACGTTCATGCCGAGGATGTTCTTCGCGCCCGTCGTCGCGTTGGCTTTGCCCAAATTCGGCGAATCCGTATCGAAGAAATATTCGAAGTTCTTAAACAGCGTGCCGCCGACGAGCAGACGAATTCGGCGCAAATAGAGGTTTTGGCTCGCGCCACTCAAAGCCGGGTTGGGCGTGCCGATCGCCTCGTATTGCGGCTGCGCCAAAAGTCCGAGCTTGACGGTCGCGTTCGGGGTTTCGATCTTCAGCGGCGCGAACGCGCTCGGAGCGGGAGCCGCGGGCGCGGCATCGACCGGCGCGGGCTCGACCGGGGGCGGTGTTGCCGGCGTCGCGGCAGCAGGAGCAGCCGTGTCGGGCGCAGCCGCGGGCGCGGGCGCAGCCGCCGGCGCGGTCGCGGGTGCCGGAGCCGGCGCTGATGGCGGCGCGGGTTCCGCAGCGGGGGGTGGTGCTGACTGAGCCCATGCGGCGCGCTCGCCGCCAATCAGCCCGATTGCGCAACTCAACGCCAAACCGCACAGCGGCTTTCCCATTCGTCGTGACATCGATTCAGCCTCCCGATTCCGATTTTTGGTCCTAGTGGGGCCCGTTACTGCTTAAGGGTTCACTGATCAGAATCTCGTGTCACAAAACGACGCTGGGGCGTAAATGCCAATCTCGACCGTCGTTGTGAAAGAACCCTGCCTTTGGGTTGATGGTCACGATCGTCGTCGTGCCGCGTCGCAGCCTTCGGCGGCGTGTTGCGTTTTTGCGCGCTCTACGGCGAGAGCGTGACGGAGCCTGCGTCGAGCGCGACTTCATAATAGCCGTGTGAGCTCCACGCGAGCGCGGCGCCGCCTTGGCTCAGCGTGCCCCCATCGACTTTGACGCGCAGATAGCGGCCGCCGGGGAAATGCGCCGGTAAGGTCCAGCTCCACGTTTTGCTCGTGCCAGACGTGCTCGGCGTGACCGAGGCGAGCAGCTTTTGCGCGCGCCAATACGCACCCACGTGCACCATGCTGTCGGCCCAGGTGTCGCCCGCGGTCTTCGCGTGATTGATGGCCGCGACCACGTCAGTGATCGATACCGGGTTATAGCCGCCGTCTCCGCCCAACGAGTGGATCAAGAAGATTTGCCACTTCCCGGCGCTACGCGCCGAATCAGTCGCGCTATTGAAGGTGCTCGCGACCTCGCCCTCAGCGGCGGTATGACAGGGCAGAGCGTACGGGCTCGTGTTGTCATTGGCGCCGACTTGCCCGCCGCCGACCCCGCGATTGAGCAAGAAGCGCGTGCTATCCGGGCTGGCGTAGCCGGTGTCTCCGTACGGCGAGGCCGCGGTCCACACGTCGCTCGCGCCGAAGGTTTGCGTCACGTGCGTCGTGCATTGGTCGAGCTCCGCGCCCAGACTGCCGGCGTACGTGCCCCACGCGCAGCCCGAGCCGTCATCGTGGCAGTGGTGCGCGGTGTGATTGCCGAGCTCATGGCCGTCCTTCTGCGCCTGGGTCCAGGTCGCGCTGGTGCCGTTGTTGTTGCTGACGAGGAAGAACGTGAGCTTGACGCCCGTGCCTTGAAGCGCGCTGTAATTGGAAATTTGAGAGGAGAGCGCGTCGTCGAAGGTGAACGAAACGGCGGCCTTGAAGCCAGCCCAATTGAGCACGGTGAGGTTGCCCGGGGTGCCGGTCGGCTTGGCCACGTTAGTGGTCATCGGAATGGGCATGCCCGAAGGCTCACTCGGCCCTACGGCGCCGGAACCGCCCGAGCCACCCTGCGCCGAGCCGCCACCGCTGCTGCCGCCAGCGGCGTTTCCGCCGCCGGTCGCGCTTTGGCCGCCAGTGCCGCCGGAAGGGTTGCCAAAGCCGCCTGCGTTTGCCGTGCCGGATGCACCGTTGCCCGCTGTGCCAGTGCCGCCCGTGGCCGCCCCGCCGCTCGGGCTCGCGGTCCCGCCGTGCCCGGCGGTGCTCGCGGCGGTGCCAGCGGTCCCTCCCGCAGGCACGCTGCTACTGCCCCCGCTGGTGTCGACCGGGCCGCCGGTGTTGCTTCCGCTCGAAGAACACGCGCTGGCGCAGGCGAGAGTGGCAACGGCAAAGGATGCGAACATGGAAGAGTGACGCATGCGGGTCAGTCTATTCCCGATACGGCTTCAGTTGATCGCAAGCGCGATCAGATCGCGTGTGGCCGCGCATTGCCGCGCGGCCGGGGGTTCCGACTGACTGCGACTTGCAACCGATTCCGAGCCGCAAAACCCGCGGCAGAATTCGACCGCTTGACCACTATGCTTCAGCGACCGCGTTGCAATCGCGATCGAACGCGGGCGTTGTGAGCTTTCTCTGGTGGACATTTTCGAACCCCTTGCTGAGTCACCGGAGCGACGATTCGCCGTTCAAATTTGGGTCATTGCATCAGCGCCGGAAACTTCGCCATAGGCTGCTCCTCGAGCTGCGCTCGCGCGAGCCACGGCTCGCAGCTACTTGCACGGCAGCACGCGCAGGATTTTGACCTTGCTCTTCGAGCTGCCGAGCCCCGGATAGGCGACGCTGCCGTCGGCATAGGGCTTCATTTCTTGATAGCGATTGTTCGTGACCGCGACCGGGATCGGCGCGCTGACGGCAGCGCCGGACGTGCTGTCCAGCACTTGCACGTAGAATTTGCGGTTGGGCGAAGTGGGCGTCAAATCCCCTTTCGCGCTCGATGTGTCCCACGCGGCGAGCAGGTGACTTGCGCCGTAGGGCGCGAGGTGCGGCGCGCGGTCGTTCAAGCCGGCGTCGCTCGCCAAGGTGAGATCTTTGTCCGGCGCGCCGGTCGTGAAATGAAGCAAGTGCACATCGGCCAACCCATCGGCATTGGCGGTTTGGCCCGCACGGATGTCGCTGGTCGTAAGCCAATAGCCACCGCCGCCTGCGAGCGTGATGTTGCCCATGTTCGAGTAGAAGAGATCGAGCGGATAGATCGTGGTGATGTTCGGCGCAAACGCGACGCGCCCGGATTTGCCAGCGGTCGGCGCGTCGTTCTTGCACACCGTGACGAACTTGTTCGCTTTCGGGTCCCAGACGATGCGCTCGTAGCCGCTGTGACTGCAGCCCCAATCGAAGCTGTTGTGGCCCGAAAGCACCGCACCCGCGGGGCTCACGACCTTCATTTCGTCGCCTTGGTGAATGTTCACGCAGCCCCCTTGCGACACGCTGATCGCTGCGCCGAAGTAGCTCGCATAGTTGGTGCCGTCCGTGACGATGCGGCCCTGGTGTGCGTACCACCACACGAAGATCACGTTCTGCGCGTCGGTCTTGCTGTTCAGGTACGCGGGGTGCGCGGCGCTGGTCTGCGTGAGTTGGGTGGCCCAGGTCTCGCTCGTGCCGTCGAAGCGCACGAGGTACATGTCGTAGCAAGCGATCGGCGGGTTCGGCGGGGTGCCGCACAGGTTCGCGGGATCGCCGCAATTGAGTGTGTTCACTGCGCCGCCGGTACCGACCGCGCTGCGCGTGACGAGCACCACGCCGCCCGTGTCGTCGGCGTAAATGTCGCCGACATCCATGCCCGCGAGCGTGACGGTGCCGGCGTTGGTGTTGACGGTATCGTCGGCGTTGAGCGTGGTGACGTGCACCTTGCCGTCGCTGCCGTACCATGACATGCGCGAGCCGCCGGACGGGATCGGCGACAGCATCACGGGTTTGCTGTCCGCGTCGTTCTCGTTCACGTTGATGTTCGCACCCACGTCGACCTCGGTGATGCGCACCGTGGGCGCCGAGCACGCGCTCGCTCCGCCTGCGCCGCCGCCCGTGCCGCCCGTGCTCACCGAGCCGCCGTTCGATGCGCCACCGTTCGACGAGCCGCCGCTCGATGCGCCGCCGCTCGATGCGCCGCCATTCGATGCGCCACCGTTCGATGCGCCACCGTTCGATGCGCCGCCATTCGATGCGCCGCCGCTTGATGCGCCACCGTTCGATGCGCCGCCATTCGATGTGCCGCCATTTGCAGTCCCCGCGCTCCCGCCGCTCGACGTGCCCGCGCCGCCGCTCGATGCGCCGCCATTCGATGCGCCACCGTTCGATGCGCCACCGTTCGATGCGCCACCGTTCGACGTGCCGCCGCTTGATGCGCCACCGTTCGACGTGCCGCCGCTCGATGCGCCGCCGTTCGATGCGCCCGCGCCGCCGTTCGACGCACCGCTGTTCGCAGTGCCGGCGCCGCCGTTCGAGCCGCCTCCGCTGCTCGCAGTCCCAGCGCCGCCGTTGGACGCGCCGCCGCTCACGGAGCCGGCATGGCCGCTTCCGCCGCTGGGCGTGCCGCCCTGTGCGCCGGAGTTTGCGCCGCCGGTTGCGCCCGTGACTGCAGGGTCGGACGCTGTGCCGTTGCTCGAACAACCGATGCCGAGCACGATCAGCACACTAGCGATAGAAGTCGTGTGGATACTGCGCATTCACGGATCCCTTCGCTCAATCACATCGGCCTCGCAGCTCGTGTGCGAGCCGCTCGGGGACCGCCGAAACCGATCCCGAACCTCCTTGGTCGCGCAGCGGCCGGGCAAGCAGGCAAGATTGTTCGTCTGAGCGCTTTTCGCGCGCCCAGGCCGAGCGGTCAGTGAAGATGCCGCTGCACGCGGTGCTACGGTCCGAGCCAATGCTCGAGCTCGGCAGCTATCCGACGCCGGTCATCCGGCTGGCGTCGCTGTCGACCCCGGGCAGCGCGCTCTGGATCAAGCGGGACGATCAGACGAACCCAACTTACGGCGGCAATAAGCTGCGAAAACTCGAGCGCTTGCTGGACGACGCGCGGCAGAAGGGCGCACGGCGGATCGTGACGGTCGGCGCGGTCGGCAGTCATCACGTGCTCGCGACCGGCATTTTCGGCGCGGCCTTGGGCATGCGCGTCGAGGCAGTGCTCTTGCCGCGGCCCGACTCGCCGGGCGTGCTGACCACACTTTGCGCGACCGTCGCCCAGGGCGTCGCGCTATGTCCGGCCGAGTCTTACGCAGAAGCAAGGCAGCGCTTGCAGGCATGGGCGGCGGAAGGAGCGTATGTCATCCCCGCAGGTGGCTCGAATCGCTTGGGCACGCTCGGGATCATCGACGCAGCAGTGGAGCTCGCGCTGCAGGTGCGCGCGGGCGCGCTGCCCGAGCCGGATTTGATCGTCGTGCCGCTCGGCTCCGGAGGCACAGTGGCCGGATTGCTCGCCGGGCTCGAACAGACCGAGCTCCGCACGCGAGTGCTCGCGGTTACCGTTGCCGAGCCGGCCAAGGTGTTCGAGCAGCGCGCGCGTTCGCTGGCCAAATCGCTGGTCTCAGGCGCGGCGCGCGAGCGCGTGCTCGAGCGCTTGCAGATCGAACGCGGGTATTTGGGCGGCGGCTACGGCGTGGCCAGCGCCCAAGGTGCGCACGCCTGCGCTGAAGCGGCGCGCGTCGGAATCGCGCTCGACGCGACGTACACGGCGAAGGCGTTTGCCGCGGCGCTCGCGCGCGTCGCGCTCGGCCGCGAGCGGACGATTCTGTATTGGCAAACGTTGTCCAGCGCAGCGCTGACGCCACTGCTCCGCGGCGCGCCACTCGAGAGTGAGCTCGAGCCGAGCTTGCGCCGGCTCATCCGCTGAGCCGCGCAGCGCGCGAGCGCGTTATTGCTCGAAGCAATACAGCGAAATCCCGGTGTCGCCGCAGGCGTTCAAAAACGAGTAGTCGGTCCACTGCTTGTCGGTGCCATAGGTTTGGCCGACCGCGCTGCCCGGAGTGGGCGAACCTTGCGATTGGTCGTTCGTCCAATCGTCACAGGTGCAGTTGTTGCCTTGGTAACACGTTTGCGAAGCCGACCCGGCCAGCCCGGGCGTGCCGTCGGCGAGCGTAAAGGTGAACGCGAAGAACGAGAGCTTCGTGTGCACCTCACTGAGATCGATGGCGTGCTGCAACGAGCCATCCGTGAGATCGGCCCAATTGTCCGCCACGACGCTGCCGTCGAGCAACACATACGGCACGTCCGCGTGGGTGAAGCGCACCGACGGCGATGAGCTCAGTGCCGAGCCGCTGAGCCACGCCTTGTACGTTCCGGCGAGCTTGACCGCGTCGGCGCGCTCTTGGCATTTCGCATCCGCGCCCGTCACCCCGCCGAAATTCGCCTTGAATCCGATACTCGTGACGAACACCACCTTGTGCGTCGGCTCTGCGCCTTGAACGCCGCTGCTGCCTGCGCTGCCGCCAGCGGCTTCGTTCGCCTCCCCCGCCGCGCCGCCCGCACCAGCAACGCCGGGCGCACCTGCGCCGAAACTCGCGCCGGCTACGCTCATCGCCGGTGCACCGCCACTCGAAGCGCCCGCCGCGATGCTCGATCCGCCCGCTCCGGTGCGCCCGCCCGCGCCCGAGCCGCCGCCTCCATTCGCGTTGCCCGCGTTGCCCGTGTTGCCCGCGTTGCCCGCGCTGCCCGCGCTGCCCGCCGCGCCACCACTCGTGTCGCTCCCGCACGCGCTCGCCAGGACGAAACCACTCGCGAGCACACACGCCACCACTGCTTGCCTGAGCTCTCTCATAAAAAGATTTTCCTCGAACCCTCAGCCATACGGCAAAGGCACGAAACGCTCAAGCCCGTTTACGGCGACAGCCGTTCACGCGAGTGGGCCACGCGATCTCTGCCCTCTCGGCTGCCCGTTTCTTGATTGATGGTCACCGAGCGCCGGCGCGCTCCGGCACAGCCTTCGGCGGCGCGTTCCGTCTGCCTTCAAACCCACCGCCGTTGCCGCTTCTTGTTTACGGCGAAGCCACGCGCTTGCTCGCATCAAGCGCGCTGACGGCCACCGGAGCTCAGCTGGTAGGTAGCGACGATCACGCCGGTGTCGGCCTTCACCTGATCGGCCAGCTTGAACTTTGCGAACGGCGCTTCGTCGAAGAGCCGCCGGCCCTCGCCGAGCACTAGCGGGTGGATCATCAGCACGAACTCGTCCACGATCTCTTTTGCCATCAGCGAACGAACCAGCACCCCACTTCCAAAGATGATCAGCGGTGTTCCAGCTTGTGCTTTGAGCTTGGCGACCGCGTCGCTGGCTTCGCCCTCGAGCAAGGTCGAATTGTCCCAGGCGGGCTGATAGGCCCGGTCGTGCGAGGCAACGAGCTTTTGGACCTTGGTCAGCGCCTGCGTCATCGGGTGCTCGGGCTGACGCACATGCCAGCCTTCATAGAGATCTTCGTACGTCGTCTGACCGACGAGTAATCGCCACCCTTCGCGCATGTACTTGCTGATCACGCCCTGGGTCGTTTCCGGCGCGTCCGTGGCGGTCGACCAGCCTCCGTGCTTGAAGCCGCCACGACCGTCTTCATCAACCCGCGCGGGCGCCTGGTAAACGCCGTCGAGCGTGACGTGCTCGATCGCTATCACTCTTGCGTTCGTCATCGCGATCCTCCTGTTGGCTGGACGCGATCCTACAATGCGGCGCGGCGCTTCGCTAAGCGGCCGCGAACCGCATGAGTGTGACAATTCTGTGCGGCACAACGTGACGCCAGCGAAAACTGCGGTGCAGCCTTCGTTACAGCGGGCGAACGCGCTGCAACGTATTCCGATCCGTGTGCGCGATCTCACCGCCAACCGCGTGCACGTAGGTGGTGCAGGATTCGTAACTGAATCTGCCGTCTGCCACCGAGACTTTGCACGTGTACTTGATGGTGCGCGCCTTGGCAGCAAGATACCGGTTCGAAAGGATGCCGTACGTCTCACTGCCGACGCTCGCGCCGAGCGTGAAGCTCGTGTCCTCTGCGCGCACGGTGCCGCCCGCGAGCAGCGTCGTGCCGCGCGGCACCATGAAGCAACGAATTACCTGACCGTCGGCGGCATCCCACAGCCAATAACCGATCTCGGTGTGGAACGGGTTGTCCTCGCCCGGCTTCCACGCGGACATGCGGTAATCGAGGCCGTACAGCTTCTGCGCGCCGTTATCGACCGGGCCGAACGGCTCCATCGTGAAGCGTTCGCGGTAAGGCGTCTCTCGCACTTGACCGTGGGCGTTGTGATACGAAATGTCGAGTCCTTCGTTGCCTTCCCATTCACCGATCAACCCGGCGAGTGGGCCCCAAGCGCTGGTATCCGTCATGGCGCACACGATACTCGCTTCGGGCCGCAATGGATCCGCGCTTGCGCAGGGTGCAACGGAAGCGCGCGTTACGGGCCCGTGTGTCCGCGGAGGGTTTAGCGCTGAATTTGCACGCGGCGGCGCCGGGCGCGCTTGGCGCAGGCGCGCGTAAGTGACGCTAGGTTTCGGCTTCGAAACCTCGAGCGGCCCCGCGCGACCGTCTCGAATCGGGCCTCGGCGCGCGCCGAGCGCGGGGTAAGAAGTCGTTGCGCCCAGCATCGCTTCCAACTCGGTCAGGCCGAGCTCAGTCGCGTCCAGCTCCGCTGAGAGTCGTCGAAAAGAGCCAGTGGCGTTTGGCGGCGACCGATTTGTATCTGCCTCACTTTTTTTCGGCTCGGCTTGTCGAATTCGCCGCTCGCTCGGCGACTACGGGCGTCGCGCGCTTCAACGCGACGAAAACGCTCCGCGCGGAGCTTTACCGGAAGGAAACGCTGATGACCCTGGCACTGAATGCTCAGACCTTGCCCGACGCGGGCTCACTCGAGCTGCGCGGCGACCGCGAAGTCGTCGTCACCTGGAGCTTGCCGGCGCCCCCGCGCCTGGTCTACGACGCCTGGACCAAGCCCGAGCTGGTTCGGCGCTGGTGGGCACCGGCTGCGCTGGGGATGGAAATGGTCGATTGCCAGGCCGATCTGCGCGTCGGTGGGCGCTACCGCTACGTGGTGCGGGGACCCCAAGGTGAGCTCGCGTTCTCGGGCAGTTACACGGAGCTCAGCCCGCCGTCGCGGCTGCTGTACACGCACGTTTTCGAGCCCATGGCCGCGGCCGGCGAGCTCGCGGTCAGCGTCACCTTTACGGAGCGCAGCGGGGCTACCGAGCTGGTCGTTCACGAGCGCTATCCCGCGGCGGAAGTGCGCAGCGCCGCGCTTTGCGCGGGCGCAGACAGCGGACGACGTGAGACCATGAAACAGCTCGAGGTGCTACTCGGCTCGCTCCGCTGAGCCGTCTACGGCGCGCCTCGGTTGGCTGCGCTGAGGCGTCACGCGCCGGCCACCCGGCGTATGCGTCGGATCTCGTCCTGGGCGATCGTCGCCCGGGCCCGTATCCTTTTCTGCATGCCGGGTGTTTGTCTTTCATGAGCCCCGCCGCGCCCGACCTGGGAGCCGCCGTCCAACAATCTTGGCTGCGTTTCCTCGACGTCTATGAGCCGCTCCGGCCCGAGCTGTACCGCTATTGTCGGCACCTGACGCGCAGCCCGTGGGACGCCGAGGACATGGCTCAGGACACGCTGGCACGCGCCTACGTGACGCTCGGTTGTCTGAGCGAGCCGCCACCGAACCCGCGCGCCTGGCTATTTCGAGTGGCTTCGAACCTGTGGCTCAACCGCCTGCGCCAAGCGCGTGAAACGCTGCTCGGCGACGGCTTTGGGCCGGAGCCGGCCGCGGGTCAGGAGCTCCGAGCGCCGCGCGAGGCGGCCGGCACGTTGCTCGCGCAGCTCTCACCGCAAGAGCGCGCCGCTGTCGTGCTCAAAGACGTGTTCGAGCTCTCGCTGGCAGAAGTGGCGGAAGCACTATCGACCAGCACCGGCGCGATCAAGGCCGCCTTGCATCGCGGGCGCTCGAAGCTCACCGATCCGGAGCAAGCAGAGCCCGAGCCGGTCGCACCGGCCGTGCTCGATGCCTTCTGCGAGGCGTTCAATGCGCGCGACCTGGATCGGCTGATCGAGTTGATGCTCGAGAGCTCGACCCTGGAATTTCCGGGGGTTTTGGTCGAATACGGCGCCGACGCGCTGCGCGCGGGCTCGCTCCACCACACGCTCTTCGGGTGCCCCGACGGTCAATATGTGGTCGCGGTTCCACCGCGCGCCGAGCTGCGTGTGCATCGCGGACAATACGTGCTGCTCTGGTGGCTCGGTGATCGCGTCGATGCCGTGGTGCGCGCGGAAGTGGAGGGAGAGCACATCGCACGACTGAAGAATTACCGCCACGCGCCGGAGCTCACCCGCGAAGTGTGCGCTGAGCTGGGCGTGCCATTTTCGAGCCATGGGTATCGACCGACACGAGGAGCAGCCAATGAAAATCAGTAGCGTGAGATCGGCGGACGGCACGAGCATCGCCTTCGAAACCGCGGGCAGCGGGCCGCCGCTGATCCTGGTCGGTGGCGCGTTTTGCGATCGAAAAGCGCGCGCATCGGGCACGCCGCTCGCCACCTTGCTCGCGCCGCGCTTTACGGTCTTCAGCTACGACCGCCGCGGACGCGGTGACAGCGGCGACACGAAAGAATGGGCCGTCGAGCGGGAACTCGAGGATCTCGCGGCACTGCTGGCGGAAGCGGGCGGCTCCGCGTTCGTGTACGGCATCTCATCGGGCGCGATTTTGGCGCTCGCGGCCGCCACCGAGCAGCTCAGCATCCCGAAGCTCGCGCTGTATGAGCCGCCGCTCATGCGCGCAGCCGCCCAAACCAAGCCCTTCCTCACGGTGGCAAACGAGCTGATCGCGGCCAGCGCGGCCGGCGAGCGCACGCGCGCCGTCGAGCTGTTCTTGGGCAAGGTGATGCATCTGCCGGATCCGGCGCTCGAGCAAATGCGAGCATCACCGAGCTGGTCCGGGCTCGAGGCGCTGGCCCACACGCTCAGTTACGATCTCCGCATCACGACGCTCGGGCCGTCTTTGTTGGAGCGCGCGTCCTCGGTGCGCTCGTCGACACTCGCGCTGTACGGCGAAGCGTGCGCGCCGTGGATGCGCGAGGCCATCGTGAACCTCGCGCACGCGGTGCCGAATGGTCAGGCGCGCATGCTCGCCGGGCAGACTCACGACGTGAATCCGGAACCGCTCGCCCAAGCGCTGAGCGAGTTCTTTTCGGCCTGAGCAGTCACGCCCCGCCGCCCTCGGGTTCAAAGACTCGTTCGAGTTGAGCCGAGGGCGACGCGAACGCGACGATCAACGTTGATTCAAGCCGTGCTCGTCGCGAATGGCGGCGTTGCGAGCGTCCGCGCGCATGAGCGCAGGGCGCGCGGCCAGGCGCTCCGTATAAGCGGCGAAGGTCGGACGCGGATCGAGCATCTTGACGAGCAGCATGTAGCGCAGCGTTCCGCCGAAGATCACATCCGCCATCGAGAACGTGTTGCCGAGCAGGAACTTGCGACCCGCGAGCGCGCTCTCCATGGCCGACAGCATCGCCTCGTGCGCACCCCAGCCGGCTTGGCTCTCTTTGACAGGCCAGCCAGAGGCTTTGGCCATCGCCCCGGGCTCGATCACCGACGGCGCGAACAGCGACCAACGCAAATACGTGCCGCGCGCCGGGTCATCGACGCGCGGCGCCAGAGTTCCGTAGGCATAGCGATCGGCCAAGTACAAACCAATCGCCGCCGCCTCCGTCACGACCACGTCGCCGTCGGTCAAAATCGGCAATTTGCCCATCGGGTTCAGCGCGAGGATCTCGGGCGTTTTTTGCGCGCCCTTCATGATATCGACGTGCCGGATCTCGTACGGAGCTCCGATCTCCTCGAGCATCCAGACGGTGCCCGCCGCGCGGGAAAAAGGGTGGTGATAGAGAACAATCGACATTGAGGCTCCCCTTGGTAGGAGCGCGCAGCTTATGCCCAGCGCTGCGCGACCGGAAGCGCACACGCAAAGATTGCGCGCGGGCTTCGGCGCCTCGTGCAATCCGTGCGCGGACGTGGCTGATGCCAACGCCGGCTCGCGGGAAGAAGCCTGCAATGCTCATTGGCACGAGAGCTGCTTCGTTTGGCTGGGAAGCGGTATTTCCGCCGCAGAGGGTGAGCAAATGGCAATCAACCAGCAGCAAGTGGAGTCCCCGGGTTTGGAACCGCAGCGGCCGCTGCCCACGCTATTCGGCCGGCTCACCGCTGCCTTCAGCGGGCACGATCATCTTCGGCCGATGGTCGAACGGCTGCGTCGGATGTGCGCCATCCTGCAGGCGCAGCGCGCCGCGCCCATCGATTCCGAGCTCTCGCCCGACACGCTGATCCCCGAGCTATTTAGTGGGCTAGCGCAACATTTCCACGCCGAAGAAACGGACGCTTATTTCGGCGCGGTGCTTTCGGATCGCCCGGCCTTCATGATCACGATCGCCGAGCTCAAAGCGGAGCATCTGCTGATCCTCGAAACGCTGCGCGAGCTGTGCACGCTCGCCGACGACCAAGCGCGCTGGCGCGAGATCTCAACGCCGGTTCTGGACCTCATCCTGCGCCTGCAAGCGCACGAGCAGCGAGAAACGGCGCTGCTTCAGGAATACTTCCAGCAAGAGCACGCGAGCAGCACCGACTGAGCGGGCGTGGTTCGCAAAGCTCGCGCGCAAAAACGCGGTGATACTGCGCGCTCGCTTCCGCGGACACGGTCTTGCTTGCTCTCGCTGGCAATAGGAAGCTCACGAACATGACCCCGCGCACTTCGTTAGCCATCGATTACTTCTCGGACGTGCTCTGTGTCTGGGCATACTGCGGGCAAATCCGCATCGATGAGCTGTGCCGCGCATTCGGCGACCGCATCGCGATTCGCTATCGCTTCCTGTCGGTGTTCGGCAACACCCCGCGCAAGATCGGCGCGGGCTGGGCGGAGCGCGGTGGTTTCGAGGGCTATGCGGCGCACGTGAGCTCGGTGGCAGCGCGCTTCCCACACGTGTCTGCGCATGCCGAGGCCTGGGCGCGCGTGCGGCCCGCGTCTTCTTCGGCCGCGCACTTGTTTCTGAAGGCGGTCCAACTGAGCGAAGATTCGGCAGCTCCGGCAGCGAGCGGGCTGCTCGAAAAAGCAATCTGGGCCACCCGCTGCGCCTTCTTCGGCGAAGCGCGCGATGTCGCCACGCGTCCGGTCCAAATGGAGATCGCCGAGCAGCTCGGGCTCAGTCGCAGTCCGATCGAAGCCGCGCTCGACGACGGCCGCGCATTCGCCGCGTTGTGCGAAGACAACGAGGCGCAGCTGACGCAAAAAATCGAGGGCAGCCCAACTTTGGTCTTCAACGAGGGTCGTCAAAAACTGTACGGCAACGTCGGCTACCGGATCATCCAAGCCAACATCGAAGAGCTGCTGCGGACGCCGGACGCGCAAACCGGAAGCTGGTGCTGAGCGCAACCCCGGCAGAGCTCAGCGAGGCGCGAGCATCGGCTAAAGCGCGCCGAGATGATCCTTGAAGCCCTGGCCGTACGCGGTGGGCGTGCCTTGCCAGTCGCTGATCAAGCTCGGCCCGGCGCTGTAGCCTGGGCCCGGGGAGCCGCAGGGCTCGAGAGACCAGGACCAGGCCAGATATGAGACGCCGCTCGTGTCAGCCCAGCCCATGAAGCCGTCGATGAACGAGTGCGCGCAATCGAACTCGCCGACTTCGCCCGTGACGAGCGGGACCTGTGTGGGCTGCACGAACGCTTGCAGCGTGGAGTAGCACGCCGTGCCCATGCATTGCTCGGGCTTGTAGTAGACGTGACCGGAGGCGGCGAGGTTGTTCGCGCTGTCGTGCGGCGCGTGAGCCGCCCACCCCGAGAGATCGCCGGCCCAGTTCAAGCCTCCGGCCAAGACCACGTTGGTCGCGCCGGTGCCGCGCACGGCGTCCAGCATGGCCTGCATGCCGGCGACGACGAAGCCTCCGGTTTGCTGCTCCCAAGTTTGCGGCGTGATCGTACAACCACCGTTCAACCAGCAGGACCAAGCGTCCGCACTGTTTGGGCCAGCCACGAAACCGCCTGCGGGCACGCTGTTCAAGTGCGGCTCGTTGTAAAGGTCGAACAGAACTCCCGGATCGGCCTTGAATTTTGCGGCGACGCTCGACCAGAAGTCGAGCGCGTGATCGGCGTCAGCCATCGGCATTTGCGACTTCGCCACGGACGCGCCGGGCGCGTTCCAGTGCATCTCGACGATCACGTAAATGCCGTTCGAGCGGAACAGCGAGACGTAGTCACTGACGGCGGCGATGTAGCTTGCGCCGGAGGCTGCGCCGCTCAGACCGTTGATCCCGAGCCAACAGGTTTCGTTGAGCGGCAGACGCACGGTGTTGAAGCCTTTCCACGCCTGCATGGCTTGGATGCTCGCGAGATCGGTCGGACCGTCGAACACGGCCGGCTTGGTGCCAACGCAAGAGTACTCTCCGCCCGGCCGATTCCAGCCGATCAGGCGCACGGTCTTGCCGTTGTCCTCGAAGTGATCGCGGACGACGTGCAGGCCTGAGAGCGTGGAGACCGAGCCGCCGGCGCCGCCGCCCGCGCTGCTCGTTCCGGCTGCATTTACGCTGCCGCCCGCGCCGCCTGCCGCGCTGCCGGTCATGCCGCCCGCGGCAGTCATGCTGCCACCCATCGAGGCGCCCGCGGCGGCCGCGCCGCCCAGCGACGACCCTGCGCCCGCGCCGCCAGCACCGGCGAGCCCAGCACTCGAAGTCCCGCCGCAAGCAACGAGCGCTATGGTCGCTGCAACCGATCCACCCCAGACAGTTAAGTTCATTCTCAGTGCTCCGAGCGACAGCGGCATTGCCCGGGTCGAATGTGCGCGAACGCGGCCCTAGGTGCCACGCGGATTTGCTCGTGGACTCGCACTATTTGCTCGAAGTGGCCCGTGGCCACGCGCGCGCAGTGTCGGAGCGCCGCAAATTACCGCGCTAGATGTACGCCTGACGTCAGCGCTCGGGCCGGAGTCCGGCACCACGCGCGGCGCTTGCCAAGGCGCGTCCGCAAGTCGAGCCGCCGCAGATCGAGCACGTCAAAACGTGATTTTGTACAAATGCACCCCGTAGCTCGCGAAATCGTCGTGGAAGGAGCCGCTCGTGATCTTGATGGTCCGGTTTTCATCGAGCACTTCGGCGCTCGCCTGCGCGGGGAAGTCACGCAAGCTAAAGGTGGCGGTCGTGTTGCCGGCGCGCATCTCGGTCGCAAATAAGAACGTTGCGCCGGGTTGGCGCTTCAGCAACGTATCGACCGGGATGCCCGCGGCGGATGATTGGGTGGTAACGCCGTTGCTCACCGTGGGTGAGTTGAGCACCGGTGCAAGCTCGGTCAGCTGCTGATTGATGCTGGTCATGGCCGCGGCCGTGGGCGCGTCGTCCAAGCAATCGGTCTCACTGAAGGTGGGCGTGAAGCGGTGGCAGAAGTACTGAATGCCGGCCGCGCCGTGCACGAAGGCCAGCCATACCTCCGAGCGGATCTGCGCGGGGCTCGGTCGGGTGGTGTCGTCGAAGTTCGAGGCTTCGATGTCGGCGAGCACGGGCTTTTTGTCGCCCGACCATTTGCGCAAATTCTCGACGCCGGTCGCGACGAGTTCGAGCGGCACGCCTTCATTCACAGGGTAGATGTCGAAGGCCAGAATGTCTGCGGCTTTCTGATAGTCGGCATACATCGCCGTGTTGCCGGTGCAGGTTCCGCGCCCGACCCACTGCGTGTCAGCGACGCCGCGGCCGAGGCCGAGCTCGACCGGACGGGTGGCGTCGTTTTTGACCATCGCCGCGTACGCGTCGATCAGCACCTGCGGTGCGATGCACGGGTCATAGCCGCCGCCCGCCGCCGCCTGCGCGTTATCGGGCTCGTCGGGCTGGAGCCAGCCACCGATGGTCTTGTCCTTGACGTGCGCGGACCACACCCCGCTCTGGTCGCAAATGGTCGGCATCTTGGCGGCCGCCAGCGTGCTCAGTTGGTCTTCGGTCGGGCCCTCCCACAAGCCCGTGAAGTAGTCGATGCCGACCTTCTTGTATTTGCTGGCGTTGCTCGGCGTTTGCAGCCAAACCGAGATGAACACGAACGACGGATCAGACGAAGGCCCGTTCGGCCATTTGGCGAAATACGAGGGGCCGCCGTAGCGCGGCAAGAACGTGTCGCCCGGAAAGTCGGTGCTCGTCGTGCCACCGCCGCTGCCGCTCGTTCCGCTGCCTCCAGCGCTGCCGCCGCTGCTTCCGCCGCTGCCCATCTGTGCACCCGCTGTGCCGCCAGCCCCGATCACGGCGCCACCGCCTTGACCGCCCGTAGCCGTACCGCCCGTGCCACCGCTCGTGTTGGCGGTCCCCGCACCGGAGCTCGACGGGTGGCCTGCCGCACTCCCGTTCGTGCCACCCGTGTTGGTCTCGCCACCAGCGCCCGCATTGGCGCTCGGATTACTGCTGCTGCAAGCTGAAAGCGCCGAGAGTCCGAGCGCAAGCAACGCACCCTGCCGAACACCGCTGCTGATCATGCCCGCCTAGTGCACACGAGCGGCGATTTCGGATCACTCGCGCGAAGTGATTTTTTGCGCGCGCCTAGGCTTGTCCCTGAATTGCTCGGGCCTCCCGGGCACGGGAAGACCTGAATTTCAGGCAAGATCCTAATCGCTTCCGGCATCGCCGATTTTCGGGCGCAGCCGGTACAAGTGCACGGCATAGCTCGTGAAGTCGTCGCTGAACACGCCGCGTGATACCGGGATGGTCCGGTTTTCGCCCAGCACTTCCGCGGTGGCCGAGTCGAAGCCGCGCAGGGTGAAGGTCACCGCGGCCTCCGCCGCGCTACTGCCCACCGTAAACAGATAGGTTGCGCCGTCGCGGCGCGCGAGGCGCGTGCTGATCGGCGCGCTCGAGCTCAGCGTGACCCCGTTTGCGACCGCTTGCGTGTTGAGCACGGCTGCCAAACTCGTGACCTCTCGGTTGATCGCGGTGAGGCCGGCGCGCGTGGCCGCGTCGTCCAAGCAATCGGTCGTGGTTTGGGGCAGGGCGTGGCAATAGTATTCGATGCCGGCCGCGCCATGAGTGAGGGCCAGCCACACCTCCGCGCGGATCTGCGCGGGCGTTGGCCGCGGCATGGTGCTGACGAAATGCGAGGCCTCGAGCACCGCGACGACCGGCTTTTGGTAGTTGGATAAGCTTTGCAGCGTGTCGACGCCTTGGGCGATCCACTCGACGGGATAGCCCTCATTGATCGGATAGAGCACCGTGGCCAGGATGTCGCCGCCGAGCACGTAGGCGGCGTACATGCTGCTTTGCCCCGCACAACTGCCGCGCCCTTCCCAATTCGGATCGACCAGCCCGCGGCCGAGCTGGAGCATGACCGGTCGCGTCGCGTCAGCGGCGACGAAGCGCTGATATTGAGCGATGACCGCACTCGGCTCGAGGCACGGCTGGTAATTGCCCTGCGCGTCCTGCTGCGCGTCGTCGGGTTGATCGGACTGCAACCAGCCGCGGATCGCCGGATCATTCAGGTGCATGGCGAAGACGCCCGCTTGGTCGCAAATGGCGGGCATGCTCGCTTGCGTCAGCCCCGAGAGTTGCTCTTCGGTCGGCCCCTGCCACAGACCGGTGAAGAAGTTCACGCCAGCGGCTTGAAAGTCGGCGGCACGACTCGGATCCTGCATCCAAACCGAGAGCGGGAAAAAATCAATGCTCGTCGTGGGGCCATGCGCAAACTTCGCGTAGTACGGCCGCCCGCCGTACCAGGGCAGGAACGTGTCTTCGCTGAAGCCGGTCGAGTCGTGTTGCCAAGCGAGCACCTCTCGCCCGCCGTTGCAGGCGAGCAGCAACGCGCTCAGGGCCCATAGTCCGAGCGAGGCAGGGCGGAAAGAAACTCGGCAGCTCACGGCCAGAGGATCCCCGCAATCAGGCTTGGACGCACGAGCCACGGCTCGACAATGGCGGTTTCGCTTGCGTCACGCGCGAGCAGATAGCGGGTGCGCTGCGGGTCGACGTCGGCAGCCAGCCCGACCAAGCCAGAGATGTGTGTCGATACGCGCAAATCGAGCGCCAACCAGGCGCGCAGCGTGGCGATGGACAGCCAACGCGGCTCGGCCACGGTCACGTCCGGCGAGCTTGCCAGCGCCTGTACGCGCACCAGATCGACGCCCGCGCCCACGCCCCCCAATAACTGTGCGCCTTCGCTCAAATGAGTGCCCACCGTACCGAGCAGGCGCAGCGCGCCGCCTTGGAGCCGCGCGCCGACCTGCGAACCGCTGACGTGAATAGGCCAGCGATACTGCGCAGAAAGCAGGGCGCCGAGATGCGCTGCGCCGGGCAGCTGGAGCAACAGCGCGCCCTCCGGGCCGTGCGCGAGCACGCCGTTGGATGCGAGCAGCCCCGCCTCGTACAGCGCAGCCACGCGCAGGGTGCTGCGCGCGACATCCCTGGGCGCGTGAGCCGGCTCCTGCGCTGCGCGCGGCGGAGCCTTCGGCGAGGGGCTGGGCGCGTTCAGCTCACTGAGCACATGCGCGCGCTGCTCGCCGATGGCGGCGCCGCTGAGCAGGCCCTCGATCGAAGTTTCCAGAATGTGAGCGAGCTCTTCGCGCAGCAGCTCGGCGTCTTGCTGGTCATGGCCGAGCTGCCGCACGAGCAGGCGATCGCGCGCCGGATCGAGCAAGTACAAGGTGGCGCGGCCCGCGTGCGTCAAATCGACGAAGCCGTGCGCGAGGTACGGTCGGTCGCGCTCGTCGCGCACGCGCAGATTCGACAGGGACAGCTCGGGCGCGGCCTCTTCATCGACCGCGACGCCCAGGCGAGCCAAGAGCTCGGAGGTGACCGCGGCGAGCGCGGTGCGCTCGGGCTCACTGCCGGCGATCGTCAAAAGGAGCTGACTTTTCGCCGGCTTTTCCGATGATCGCGCAACACTGGGGCCGTTCGGCAGTGCTTGCGCCGCGACCTGCCGGGCGCCCCAAAGTGACGCGCACAGGCTCCCGGCACCGAGCAGGCAGGCGAGCACTCGCGCGGCGCGCGCTCGACGTTCAGTCAAGCTCGCTGATTCGCTGCTTCGCGCGCGCCGCATAGGTCGATTGAGGAAAAGTCCTGAGCAGGGTGGACCAAGAGGCTCGTTCCTCTTGGCTGCGACCGAGTCGGCCGAGAGCCAGCGCCCGGCCCACCAGCGCTTCTTCGCGCAAGGGGCCGCCCGCGGACAGATACGCATCGAACTCGGCGAGCGCTGCGCGTGGTTCGCCCAGCCGGTCCAAGAGTAAGCGACCGAAGGTCACGCGCGCCACGCCGGCCTCGGCGGATTTGGGGAATGCGCGCTCCAAGCTGCGATAGAGCGCCGCTGCTTCACGAGCGTCGCCCTGATGTCGGGCTTGATTGGCGCGGGCGAAAAGCTCGCCCGCGCTCGGCGCTTCCGGCGCGCGCTGCGCGGCGCTGACCGGTTTGCTCGTGCCGATTTCTGGCGCGCGGCTCTCTGGCTCACCGACCGCGGTCGGTGCCGCGGGTGCGGGTGCGGGCGCGGGCGCGCTCGGCAGGCCCAGTTCGGCCGTGCTGAGCGCTCGCGCCTGAGTTGGCGCGGGCGGCGGGCGCGGCGCGCGCCGATGCAACCCCGTTCTGGCCAGCGCGACCGCCGCGAAACACGCCGCGATCAGCGCTGCGGCAAACAGCGAACGAAAGCGGCGCGCCGTCGGTTTTCCGGCCCCGCGCAGACCGAGAGCGCGCTCTGTGCGCAGTTGGGCGAGCGCGCGGCGGCTCGCGCGTTCGGCGATTTCAGCCGCTTCTGCGGCTGCCGCCGCTTCGTCCGCGTCGGCGAGCAACGCCTGCTCCAAGCGACATGCCGCACAGCTTTGCAGATGACTCTGCAGCCGCTCCCTCTCGCCCGCGGTTGCGCTACCTGCGCGCAAGCGATCGAAGAGCTCGTCTGGGTGGAGATCGATGCGCGTCACGACGGATCGCTCCCGAGCTCGGCCCAACGTGGGTCGCTGGTGATGCGCGCGCGCGCGGCTTCCTTTGCCAAGCGCAGCCGGCTGCGCACCGTGTTGAGCGGAGTGCGGGTCAGCGCGGCGATTTCTTCCAAGGAGTAACCGAGCGCGACGCGCATGACGAGCGCTTCGGCTTGCGCGTCGGGGAGCTCGCTCAATAGCGTGCGGAGCAGCGCGCGCCGGCGATCGGCCAGCGTTTCTTCGCTGGGTGAGTGCGGCCCGACGATCAGCGCGCGCTCGCCGCGGTACAGCCGCTCGAGCCAAGCGACGATCGCGTGCGAGCGGCCACGAGTGCTCGTCGCCTTGCGCGAGGCAATGCGGATAGCAAAATGCAAAAAAGTGCTCTCGCCGCGAAATGACGGCAAAGCGTCGATGATGGCAACCAGCACTTCTTGCAGCAGATCATCGACGTCCGGGTGCTCTGGGCCCAAGAGCGCGCGCACCGCGCGCAGCAAGGGCGGTGCGAGCTCCGCGAGCAGCTCGGCCGTGGCCTCCGGATCGCCAGCGCGCGCAGCCTCGACCCGCTCGAGCACCGGGTCGGCCGTCGGCGCCATCGGGATCGGCGCTCGCTCGACCTCCGCGCGTCGAGCCGCGAGCTCCACCAAGCGGCGGGCTTTGGGCTGATCTTCCGACATCTTGCTCTAGTGGGCACGAGCCGGAAAAAAAGATCAATGGTGTCAGGAATTTCTCGCGCACAGCGTTTCCTGGTCGATTTTCACGGCCCTTCACGTCTCAGCGAACGCGCACGGCGCAAAAATGTACGCAAGCGGATCCGCGCACTCTGCCGAAGGCCGGGGTGTGCAGCAACGGGGCGCGCGCCCATCGAGCTCTGCGGCCCATCGAGGTTCGCACCGACAAAGCGCGATTCGGGCCTGCTCAGGCGTCGAACACGCGGTAGCGCCCGGAGTCGATCAGCGCGCGAATGCTGGCGAGCACGGTCGCGGGCGCGTGGTATTCGGGGTGCGCCTTGATCAGTGAAGCCGCGGCCTCGATTTCATCGGCCTCGGCGACCACGCGCAGCGCCCGCTGACGGGCGTCCGCAAATTCCAGCCGCCGCAAATCGAGCACGCCCACGCCCATGGCGACCGGAATTTGGCGCGTGCACCGGCACGCGTTGCCGCCATTCGCGAGCCCGCACTTGGCGCGCATCCAAGCCTCGAGCCGCTGCCGAGCGCGGGACAAGCGCTTGCGGTGCGCCGCCGCGTCGATCTCTTGCACGAGCGCCGCCTCCTCGCTGGAAAGCTCGAAAATGTCCGACAAAATCCAGGCGATGCGCTGTTCGCGCTCGAGCGAAAGCAGCACGCCCTGCGTGCATGCCAAGCGCACCTCTTGAGCCAGCAGCGCGCGCTCGGCGTCCGTTACTTCCGGCAGGGCGGGATGTGCTTCGCCCTGCGCGAGCAGCGCGTCGAGCGTCTCGAAGCTCGCGAGCTCTTCGCGCCGGCCGCGCTTGACGCGCAGCAAGTGACGTACGGCGATGCGAAAGAGCCAAGTGCGAAAACTGCTCTCAGCGCGAAACTCGCTCAAGTGAGTGAGCGCTTGCAAAAGCACCTCCTGCGTCGCATCCTCGGCCTCTGCGCGCGAGCCGAGCATGCGCAGCGCAAGTCGAAACAGGTCGTCTTGGACGGCCGAGATCAGCGCTTCCGCCGCGCGCCGATCGCCTGCTTTGGTCAAGAGCACGAGCGCCGCGCACGGGTCGCTCACGACGGCACCGCGTCCGCGTAAGCGCGCTGAAATGCCGGCCGCTCGCTGACCCGCGCAAAGTAGCGCGCGAGCTCCGGATACGGCGACAAAACGCCGAGCAGGTGGGCAAGCGACAAAGAGCCGCCGACCAAGACATCGGCCATCGAAAACGTGTCGCCGAGCAGAAAGGGCCGGCCTTCGAGACCCAGGCTCAGCGCGCGTGCGACGTCCAGCCAATCACGCTGACCGCTGGCCGCGACCGCGGGCAGGCGCGCCGGCTCGGGCAAAACGCGTGTGTGGAGCGCGATTTTGGCGAGCGCGAGGAGCTCGCTGGCGACCGAAAAGACCACCCAATGATAGTAGCGGCCGCGCTCGGCCGAGCCAATCGCGGGTGCCAGCCCACGCTCGCCGGCTTTGTCCGCCAAATGCAGGGCAATCGCCGCCGTTTCGCACAAAGTCACGTCGCCGTCGACGAGCGCGGGCAGTTGGCCGAGCGGGTTGATTTGCGCATAGGCGGGCGCCTTGTGCTCGCCCTGAGCGATGTCCACCTGGCACAGCTCGTAAGCCAAGCCGAGCTCCTCGAGCGCAAAGCGAATCAGGTGAGCGCGCGTGAACGGTGAGTAGTAAAGCCGAATCATCTTTGAGCCTCCACCCCATTGGAGGAGCTCGGGAGCCCCGCTGTGACCGGAAATCGAAGTTTGTTCGAGTAGCCGGCTCAGGCGCGCAGATCTTCGTCACACTGCGCCACTTCCTCGCGATTTTCGCAGACCCGGGCAATGCGGGCAAGAATGCCTGGCCAGCCGGGCTTCATGCCTTCGAAGGCCTGACGGCTCAGCGGTGAATCGAGATCGAAGCCTTCTTGAACGAAGTTGAGGCGCGTGCCTTCACCTTCCGCGGCGAGACGCCAGCTGATGGTGGTATCGAGCGAAGTGAGCGCAAAACGGTATTTGAAGAGCCGCAAGGGCTCGACCTCAATCACTTCGCACGGTTGCTTCCCCCATTTGCCCATATCGAGCTCGAAGCGATGCCCGATCACGGCGCGAACATCGCCAGCCGCCCACCAGCGGGCGTGCAACTCCGGTGTGGTCAGTACGCGCCAAATCTCCGCGGGCGGGTGCGGGTAATATTGTTCGAGCTCGATCTTTGCGGGATGGGTCATCTTCCTTGCTCCTTCTTTCGTTTTTCTTCGTCGAGTAACTCAGACAGCGAGTCCAACCGCTGCTGCCAATACTTGCCAAAAGTGGCGAGCCATTCCTCCACGCCGGCGAGCGGACGCGGATCCAAGTGGTAGTAACGCTCACGTCCCCGCGGCTCCTCGCGCACCAATCGCGCTTTACGCAACACCTGCAAATGTTCTGAGACGGCGGGACGTCCGATCTCGAAGCGCGTGGCGAGTTCGCTGACGCCGCGCGGGCCGCGCCGCAGTTGCTGCAGGATTTCACGGCGGATCGGGTTCGCCAGCGCCGAAAAGACGTCGCCGTCTGTCATGGCTGAAGAATATGTCGGAACATTCCGACGCGTCAAGAAAATCCGACGCAATCGCGACCACGGCGACCACGGCGCCCCTGCTGTCTTGGGCGTTGTGCAGCTGCTTACGGTGTTTCTGCGGCGCCACGAAGTTCGCTTGCAAGCGACGGGAGCGGTTATTGGATTGGCGCTATAGAACGCGGCTCGCGACTTTGAGTACGGGGTTGCGCTGACGCGGATCCGGCCCGCCTTCAGCCTTGGGCAGCGACTGCAAGTACAGATAGATGGCTCGCGCGTCTTCGTCGGAAAGCTGTTTGAAGTGGCTCCAGGGCATCGGCGAACCCTCCCGCCCTACCCCGGAACGCAAGCGCGCCGAAAACGCCTCCGCGCTCCAACCGACGATCCAGCCCCAGCGTGGATCGGGTGTGAGGTTCGGGGCGACGAATTCTTTCATCGGGTCGGTCAAAGACTGATGCTCCGCGCCGCCGCCGAACACGGGCCCGATCAACTCGCCCGTTCGCATGTCCATTTTGGTGTGACACCCGACGCAGTTGGCCACGTGGTGCGCCAGATAGTGTCCATTCTCGATCGACACCCCGCGTGGTGCGCTGGCCATTGGCAGCCCCTCCGGTCCCCGTGGCGTCAGCAGCCAGGCCTTCACCACGTTTCCGAGTAGGTTCGGCTCATGCGGCGCGATCACGCGATGCGCCGGGTCGATCGCACGTAGATAAGAGATCACCGCGACCAGATCGTCATCGGCCAGGTTGGCAAAGGGCATGAACGGGAGGACCGCGGTCCCGTCGGGTCGGACGCCGTAACGCAAAATGCGTATCAATTCCTCGTCACTGTAACGACCATTGCCCGTCAGCGAGTCGGAGGTGATGTTCGGCGCCCGGAACACCCCGACCGGGAGCCGGAACTCATAGCCGCCGGATAACGGCTCGGTCTTGCCTGGCGCCTTGCCTGTGCTCTCACCGTGGCAATCACTGCAATGCCCAGGGCCTGTCACGATGTAGCGACCGCGGGCGAGTACCGCGGGATCGCGACTGGCGCGCAGCCCCAGCGCGGGAACCGGGAATTTACGCGCTTGCCGCGACCAGGTAGCTGCCGCGAACGCTGCCATCAAAACCAAAAGTCCCAGCCCAACACGCCCCAATGTGCGACGAATCTTCATTTCCAGCAAACTCCACCTTTCGGGCCTCAAAGTGGAGCCAGTCGGGGTTTCGTTACACGGCCGCGGTCGATTTTTTGATAGGTTTGGAGCTGATGCAGCTGGTTGATGAATCGAGCTCCGAGCCGCAGCAGGCGACCGAGGCGGACGATCTGGCCGAGCCGGCCGAGCTAGCCATCCGTGCACTGCGCGGAGACCGCAGCGCCGAGGCCCGGCTCTGCCAGCGCCTGGCGCCCGCGATTCGCGCATTCGCGCGCCGTCGCTTGCGCAGCACCGAGGCGACTCGCGAGTTTCAACAAGACGTACTATTGATCTTCGTCGAAGCGCTGCGCGGCGGCCAAATCGAAGACCCGACACGCGTCGCCGGCTTCGTGCTCGGCATTTGTCGGAACCTCGCGCTCGACCGCGTGCGCGCGCACGAGCGGCGCTCGAAACTCTGGGAGCTATACGGCGGTGTTGTTTCGACGTGCGACATCGTGATGCCGGCACGCCCGACCGTCGAGCTCATGCGCCTCGAGGACTGCTTGACCGAGCTCTCGCAGCGTGCGCGCGACGCGGTCTGGCTCAGCTACGGCGAGCTACTCAGTCACGCGGAAGTCGCGACGCGCCTCGGGGTGAGCGAAGGCAACGCGCGCGTACTGCGCCACCGCGCCTTGCACGCACTCCGCGAGTGCGTGAGCTCGCCCAAACGCTGGGAGCAAGCCCAGTGAGCATGAGTGACGACGCGCTAGGCCTGCTCGACGACTACTTGTCGTGCGCTTTGTCGGAGGAACGCGCGGACGAGTTCGAGGGCGTGCTGTTCACCGCGGCCGCCTCCCGTGCGGCGCCCGAGCTTGCCCATCTAGACGCGCTTTTCTCGCACGCTGCCTGGCTCGTTCCTCGCGGCGGATTCATGTCCGGTACTACGGCCCAAGTGATCCGCCATCTGCGTGCGCTGCCACGCGTGCACTATATCGATGTGCTTCCCGACACTCGGCCTGAGGCCTGGCCTGAAGACACCGAGCTCGTGGTGTACCGCCTCGCCGTGGATCTGCGAGGCTACGAGAGGGTAGACGTCGAGGTGAGCGACGCCGCCGGCAAGCACCTCAAGTGGTTTCGCGATTGCGTCTTCGACCCCAGCGACGGCGCGTTGTACGGGGTCTGCGACGCACCCCTGGCGCGCAGCACGTTTCGCATGGAGCCAATCGTTGCCCGCATCGAAGCCTCGCGCATCGGCACGGGCGCTCGTGAAATCGTGACCGAGCTTCGTGTAACGCCGCAGTGAGCATCACGCAGCGGCTGCGGGACCACGCCATTTTTGAGCAGCTCGCACTCGACGCCATTGAGGCTCGAACCTTGGACGCCGCGCCCAGCACGCGGCGTCCGAGTCGCGCCGATTACGGCTGAGACGGAGCGCTCTGCGGCGCACTCTGCGGGATGGTGATGTGCGGCATTCCACCGGGCGGCATGCCGTTGTGCGGCATTCCGCCGGGCGGCATACCGGGTTGCATCCCGGGGCCGCCCATTTGCATGTTGCCTTGCGCGTCGATCTGCTTGAGCTCGGCGATCACCTTGTCGTACTGCTGCAGCATTTGATCGCAGCGCTCACGCGGGAAGCTCGGCGTGCGCTCCTTGACCATGTCGCAAGTTTTGGAGCCCTGCGGCAGATCTTGGCACAACTTATTGACCAGCTTTTCGCACGACGCGCGCTCGGCTTTCACTTTGGCGAGCGTCTCGGGCATCGTGCCGAGCGCGGCTTCACAGGTCGAGCTGAGCAGCAACTCCGCCGCGCCTTTGGCTTGTTGGCACGAAGCCGATTGAGCGCCGGTGCTGGCGCAAATCTTCGACTGCCACGCGCCGCACGGTCCGGCGGGCGCGCCGCTGCCGGCCGGCGCCGCGGACTCCGCGCGCAGCGCGGCTTTGGCTTTTTGGATATGTCCGAACCAGCCCGCTAAGCCGCCAACGGCGAGCGCAAGCACGCCGATCGCCACCGCGCGTGAAGACGGAATCAGCGCAGGCGCAGCCGCGGCCTTGCCCGCGGGCGCACTCTTCGCGACCCCAGCCTTGCCCGGAGCAGCCTTCGATTTTGCTTTCGGCGGAGGCGGTGATTCCTCTTCTTCGTCTTCATCCAGATCATCGCGCTCGTCGTCTTCGGAATCTCGGTCGCTCATGGCGGGCACGGTAGGTGCAGGTCTCCGCCAGCACAACCCGAGATGCGAAAGCTTCGGCCGAACCGGCATTCTTTCGTCGTCTCGCTCCAACAAGCCGCCAATTTTCCTGAGATCCTTCTGGATTGATGGTCACGAAGCACGCGCAAGCCGGCTCAGCCTTCGGCGTCGCGTTCCGTGCCTCCGCACTGGGACGGCTGGCGGGTCTCCAAGTTTTTGCGGGTTGCCGGCGAGCTCGAGGGCCCACGAGCGCCAAACCGAGTGCACCTGCCACTGACCGCTGCTCGGCAACGCAGAACCGAACAGCCACTGTCGAGTGTCCCCTTTGCGGGAGCTCCGATCGATACAGCAACTGTATCGATCGCGGCCGCGCCGATTCGGACAGCCACTGTCTCGATTGGCTACCGGCGAAGCAAGGCCGCGTCGCTCTAAGCGCGCGGGCAGCCGAAACGCGACGCGGAAACGTGGGCCGAGGCCCGACGCAAACGGCTGAGCCGAGGGGCGATACCGCGGGCCGGGGCCGTCGCGCGACGCCGAAGGCTGGGCCGAGGCGCGACGCGCCTCGTGACCTTCAAACCAATCCCCCCGATGTGGACGCTCGACGTGTGGCTGCTCTGCCAGGCTCGGCCGTCGCTCGGGGCTTTGCCGCGCCGCGCTGCGGCAAGCAACGGCCTTTTCTGCGCCGACCCGGCAGCGCCGCGGCGCGCCTTGTGTGCGAATTTGCAATACAAATCGAAATATCGAATTACGAACCAATGATCCTTTACTAAATTGGCTAGCTGGGGCGTCGAGAGCACGGCTAAGGTTCGGCGATGCGCTCTTGGCCGCTCGCGGCGCTCGCGGGAGCAATCGCGTGGTTCGTGGCGACTTGCGCGTTGGCCGCGCCCGCGCCAACCGTGTTGATCCTCAATTCGTACCATCCGCAATATACCTGGACGGAAGAGCTCGTGCGCGGCGTGCGGGACGAGTTTGCCGCGTTGCCCGCCGAGAACCTGCACATCGAGTTCATGGACGCGCGGCGCATGGTCGACGACGATGAGTACCTGCGCTTGCTCGCCGCGGTATATCAGCACAAATACGCGCGCTTCCGGCCAGACATCATCATTTCCAGCGATGATAGCGCGCTCAATTTTTTGCTCGAGCGGCGCGATACGCTGTTTCCCGGCGTGCCGCTGGTATTTTGCGGCATCAACTCCCGCACGCCGGAAGAACTCGAGCCGGTGCCGAATTCGACCGGCATTTTGGAGGGCCTCGAGGTCGCGGGCAATCTGAAGCTGATCGAGCGGCTGCACCCGAATGCAAAGCGCGTGGTGCTGCTCGCCGATCGAACTTCGCTGGGCCAGGGCATGGTGCACATCGCGCGCGGCGTGCTGCCGCGCTTCGAACGCCCGTCGTGGCAGCTCGAGATCTGGGATGATTTCACGCTCGAGGAGCTCGGTGCGCGCGTGGCCGCGGTGGACAAGGACACCGTCTTTCTCTTGCTCGCCATCCACGAAGATCGCGCCGGTCATTACTTCTCGTTCACCGAGCACCTGCGGCCTTTGACCGAGCGGAGCCGCGTGCCGGTCTACGCCATGTTCAGCATGCTGCTCGGCCAGGGCGTGATTGGCGGGGCCATGAACGACCCGTACGAGCACGGCCGCGCAACCGCGGCCATGGCGCGCCGTGTTTTGGCGGGCACGCCGGCTGATTCGATCCCGGTCGTGCCCACGGCGGAGTATCGGCCGCGCTTCGATTACACGGAGCTGCAACGCTTTCACATCGCGGAGAGCGCGTTGCCGCCAGGCAGCATCGTCGTGGGACGACCGGCCTCGTTTTACAAGCAGCACACGCGCCTGGTGTGGACCGCGGGCGGCGTGTTTCTACTGCTCGTGCTGACGATTGCCTGGCTCGCTTCGCTGATCAATCGCATGCGCCGCGCCGAGCGCGAGCTCGTCCGCAATCAAGAGGAGCTGCGCCGCGCGCAACAATTCAAATTGATCGGCAGTTTGGCCGGAGGCATTGCGCACGATTTCAACAATCTGATCACGGCCATCTCCGGCTTCACGGCGCTGGCAGCGATGCGCGCGCCGGCCGACGATCCGACGCTGCAAGAGAACCTGGAGCAGGTCGCGCGTGCCAGCCAGCGCGCGGCAAACCTCACGCGCCAGCTGCTCTCTTACGCGCGCCGACAGCCGGTCGAACCGCGCGTGGTCGACCTGAATGTGGTGGTAATGGAAGTACACAAATTGCTGCGTCGCCTACTCGGGGAAGCCGTGGAGCTCGTGGTGCTGCCCGCGCCGGAACCGGCCTACGTGTTTGCCGATCCGGGGCAACTCGAGCAAGTCATCAGTAACCTTGCCACCAACGCGCGCGACGCCATGCCGGGCGGCGGCCAGCTGACGATCGCGGTCTCGGTCACCGGCGAGCAAGTCCTATTGCGCGCGAGCGATACCGGCACCGGCATGACGAACGAGGTGAAGGCCCGGATTTTCGAGCCCTTTTATACGACCAAAGACGTCGGTCGCGGGACTGGGCTCGGCCTCGCCACGAGCTTTGCGATCATCGAGCAAGCGGGGGGCTCGATCGAAGTGGAATCCGCGCCCGGCCACGAGACCACGTTCACGATTCGACTGCCGCGTCAGGCCTCGGCGCCGCCCGAGCAGAGCGAAGCGCCCGCGCCGGAATCAGCGCGCGAGCTAGCGAGCGGCTTGGTGCTCCTCGTCGAGGACGACCCGCAAGTGCGCCGCGTGGTGGCTCGCTCACTCGAGGGCTGCGGCTTCGAAGTCTTGGAAGCGGAGAACGGCGCGATTGGGCTCGAGCTCGCCAAACAGCGCCGCGGACGCCTCAGCTGCGTGCTGACGGACGTGGTGATGCCGATCATGGGCGGCCACGAATTCGTGCGCCGACTGCGGCTGGTCGAACCGACCTTGCCGGTGATCGTGATGTCGGGTTACGTCGAGGACTCGACGCTGTTCGACGAAGCTCAAAAGCTCGACGTGCGCTTCGTGTCGAAGCCGTTTCTGCCCGCTGACTTGGTGCGCGCAGTGCGTGAATGCGCGCGCCCCAGGCTGCGCGACGTGTCTTCCGCCAAGTAGGTGGAACATAGACCCGAGTGCGGCCAAAAACAGCGCGAATCCGCGCGATTTACGGACGCGCGGCTATTCGTGCACGACCGCAGCGCTGAACACTTCCACGATCGTATACGGCGTCGTGCTGATCGCGCCTGCGCTCGTGGTTTGGTCGTAGTTGCCGAACTTGAAGTAGAAGCTCTTGGCCAGCGTGGCCGCGCTCGGCGTGCGGACAAAGACTGGCTGGCCGTTGATGCTCGCGGAAAGCTTGCCCTGGCTGAGCGAGAGCGTAAGCGAGTAGGCCGTGTTCAGCGCGACGGGCGTGCTCAAATCGACGGGGCTGCCGCCCTGCCCTTTTGCTTCCTCGTACAGCAGCTGAAAACCCTGAGCGCTATTCGCGTACTCGAGCTCGCACAGCGGAATCGAGTCAGTGGCGTCGAACACTTGCGCGACAGTCACCCTGCCATTCGCGCCGCCGCCGACTTGAATCACCTTACCGGTCATGGTCAGGCTGTTCGTACCGGAGGAGGCCCACGCCGCCGGCGCGCCCCCCGGCTTATCCTCGCGCATTTCCGTACGGCAATGCTGCGAGCCTGAGCTCGTGATGCCGGTTGCCGGATCCATGAGGGCTTGGCCGCCGTCAGCCGCAAGATAGAAATAGGCGTCCGAATAGCCAGCGAGCAGTTGATTCGGCGAAACCGTGGACGGAGAAGTTCCGGAACCGGTCGGTAGCTGCAGTGACCAAATCGAGAAGTCGATGCTCAGCGCAGCGTTCGCGCCCGCGGCTCCGTCCGTGCTCCCGGCCGTGCCGACTTGACCGCCCGCAGCGCCGCCTTGTCCGCCGCTCGGCGCCGAGCCAGCGCCGGCTGCGCTGTTGCCTCCGCTAGTAACTCCGGCGAAGCCCGCGTTCGCGCCACGCCCAGCGCCCGCTGCCTGAGTCCCAGAACAAGCCCCGAGCCACAGAGCGAGACTAACGACGGTGAGGAAAGGTCGATTCATGGGTTCGGAGTCGGGGCTGCAAACCCCGAGCTTTTTGCAGTGTGATCGATCTTTGTTTGGGCCGTGCGCTTAGATGGTCCGCAGTGTGTATATGGCCAATTCTTTGGCAAAGGAGGCTGCATTCGTTTGTAGTGTCGTCGAAGCCTCGAGATCGGCAACGTATGCCATTGTCGCCCGTTGAAGATCTTCGATCAACGCCAGGCATGCCACATTGAATACCTCGTCACCGCCAAACGGGACGATTGTGTAGTGTGGCTGCTGCGGGGTCATCTGGTTCCCATGCCATTGGATCAAGTAGTGCACCGTCTTTCCGTTCGCAGAATCGAACAGGTTTCTCGGAAGAGCGGTGTGGACAAGCTTGTGTCGCCAGATCTGGACCGCGATGCTATGGGCTCGTCGGTTGGCGCCAAGGTACTTGTCCATGAAGTCGACCATTCGCGGAGATTGTTTTTCGTCGGTGCCCTTCCAATAGGCAGAGAACGTGTCGATGAAACCGAACACGCGGTGCATGTAGCCATACAAAGTCTGGGCGTAGCCGGCTGTTGCCTGCTGGGGCCAGACTACTTGGAAGTAGATCTCCGTTGCCTCTCGGTGGAGATCCGCGACTTGAAGAACCAGGTTCGGATATTCATTCCACATTCGGTGGACGTTAGCCCAACGCGGCGCTTACTCATCCGGAGGTTGGTAGGCGGGTTCGATCCCCGTCACTCACCCCGCCGGGAATGTCAGAATTTCCGTGTAGGTTGACGTCAGGCGGGCAGACGACCTTCGAAGAATATCTAACCCCATAGGCGAACAACTTGTGGTGAGGAAGCGTCGCTCGGCCAGCCAGCGCGAGGCCGACCACGCATCGATACTCACCACGGGTCAGCTCTTCAGCTCTTCGGCACCTCCCCAATCCGAATTCGCCCGTGGCGAAGCCAGCCGACGGTGAGCAGCCAAGTTTTCGCCGGCACGACGCACGGCGGACCGACGCTGCGAAAGCCCAGCGGAAGCGACGTGGCGAAACCATGAAACCATTGCGCGGAAGATAGTGGATCGAGCGCTGAGTACGCCGAGGCGGCGCGCCCGTCAGAATGGATCCTCTGGCAGTGCTTGAGTCGATTCTGCAGCACATACACGAGCGCATTTCGCACCTGGCGTGGCGCGGTGAGCGCTCGCCCGTGCCAACGATCCGCCCAAAACCGGCCGCGCCGAAACAGGACGCGATTCACGCGTCGCGCTACCCGCACCGTGAGCCCACGCATGCCCGACCAGAGCGCCGCGGTGCTCGCGGCTTCGACGATCAGATGCACGTGGTTATCCTGCACCGAGTAATGCACGACCCGGAAGTGCGCTGAATTGCTGTCGCGCAGCGCGCGCAGTACGGTTTTGGACACGAAACGGCGGCGCAATGAGCGCGATGCAGCACGCAGCGTGACGTGCACCGGGTGCCCCGCGCGATGCGCTGCGCGAGCGCGATGTGGCGTATGACGCTGACGACCAGGCAGCCGCTTCCGCCCCGCACCTGGCCGCGCGCCGCCCCGTCCGCGCCTGAATGAGAGCTCTAGTTGTGATCCGCCCATCTTCACCCGACGTTTGAATAGGGCTAATTTACAAAGACGCAAGGGAGTTGAGTCGATTCCTTTTGTGCGTCCGAGACCGGTCGGTTCGAGGGTAGAGCAAGCCTGTTTCAGCCAGCGCTTGGTTGCATCGCCGACCAGCCCAAACAAATCGTGTGTCGGCGCAGCTGGTCGGAACGGGTCAGTTCTCTCGTGCGAGATCGAGCTCCCTCCTCCACAATCTCGGAGCTCGATCACGGTCCGGTCCGATTCTTGGTGACGAGCGTCGCCAGGCCTTGATCCTCCCCATGAGTTATCCCCCAAATCAGCCGACGCGCCGTATCCCAAACCGAAACCGCTGACGCGCAGGGACCCGTGATG
>Ga0068855_100000915_pt1 | contig 36647 bp, 32 predicted proteins | sample KBSCornC52_FD_66592 | JGI IMG/M metagenome (GOLD analysis project Ga0068855, IMG submission 66592) | Corn rhizosphere microbial communities from Kellogg Biological Station, Michigan, USA - KBS Corn C5-2 | ecosystem: Host-associated > Plants > Roots > Rhizosphere > Soil ...
CCGCGCTGGTACTACTGGTGCGACCGGCTCGGCCTGGCCGTCTGGCAGGACATGCCGTCCAGCCACAACCTTCGCTCGACCGAGGCCCGGGACAACTTCACGCGCGAATGGCGCGAGGTGATGGAGGACGTGCGGACCCATCCGTCTGTCGTGCAATGGATCCCGTTCAACGAGGACTGGGGCCATCCGGTCGCGTTCCAGGACGACATCGTGCGGATGACGCGAACGGTGGATTCGTCGCGGCCCATCACGGACGCTTCCGGCTGGACGCAGCGCGGGCTTACGGATGTTATCGACGCGCATAACTACAGCAACAACCTGCTCAAAGAGGGCGTGGCGAACCCGAAAAAGCCGAAGGTGGTGGGCGAATACGGCGGGATCGCGCTGCCGGTGCCGGGCCACACGTGGACCCAGGGCTGGGGCTACCAGACGGTGCGCGACCCGGAGGGGCTCATCAAGCGGATCCGCGCGCAGACCACCCAGCTCTTCGAGGCGGCGAACCTGAGCGGCTACGTCTACACGCAGCTCACGGACGTTGAGCAGGAGCTTAACGGCCTGATGACGTACGACAGGATTCCGAAGGCCGATCCGGCGAAGCTCGCCGCCGTCTTCGAGGGCCGCGACCGGGCGAAGCAGGCGACAAACTACATCCGCGACTGGCTGGTGCTGGGTCCGATTCCGGCCGGAACCGAGCTGGGCACAGCGGCCAGCGATTCCAACAGCCGGCAGGTCATGGCGAAGATACTCGCAACGCCTTATTTGCCCGGAGAGGGGTCGCTGCAGCCGTCGGCCGGGCAGTCCGTGACAGCAGGTGGGAAGACTTTGGAGTGGCGCTCGGTTCACCTCGACGGCGACGAGATGGACTTCCACAAGGTCTTCGGCGGGCAGACCACGAACGCCGCTGCATACGCGGTCGCCATCATCGATTCGCCGCGCGAGGTGCGGGACGCGTCGCTGATGTTCGGGTCGGACGACGGCGCAGTGGTTTGGCTGAACGGAAAAGAGGTCTGGACGGTGGACCGAATCCGGGGCGTGAGCCTGGACGAGGACACCATCCCCGGCCTGACGCTCAACAAGGGCCGAAACGTGCTCGTCGTGAAGGTCGGCCAGGGCGTCGGCGGCTGGGGCCTCGCCGCACGGTTCGAGGAGCCGGGAAAGTAGGACGCGCCAGGAACACACGTCCCTGGCGGGGATGCGTCCCGCGGACAGTTGAAAGGTCTGTTCGTCCGCACGAACGTTCGAACTGTCCGAAGGACACCTCCCCGACGAGGACATCTGTCCTCGTCTGCGGTCTCGGTCGGAGATGCCTTCGGTGCAGCGGATTACGAGTACGGCGCTTGAAAGGTCAGGGTGGACTATGCGAGATGAGCATCTATCGAGACGGGAGCTGCTGAGGGCTGGCGCGGCGTCGGCGGTTGCGCTGCCGCTGGTCAGTGGCGCGGAGCGCTCGCTGGCTGCTCCGAAGGGCGATCCGTGGCGCGGGATCAAGGTGGGCGTGGCTTCGTATACGCTTCGGAATGTACCGTTGGAGGCCTGCATCAAGGACATCCAGCGGGTGGGACTGCACTACGTCTCCATCAAGGATTCCCATCTGCCGATGAACAGCACGGCGGAGCAGCGGAAGGCGGTCTCGCAGCAGTTCAGGGACGCGGGAATCACGCCGCTGAGCTGCGGGAACGTGACGATGACGAACGACGAGGCGAACATCCGCCATGCGTTCGAGTATGCGCGCGACACCGGCCTGCCAACCATCGTGTGCAGCCCCCACCCCGATTCATTTCCGATTCTCGACAGGATGGTGAAGGAGTTCGACATCCGGCTCGCGATTCACAACCATGGTCCCGGCGATAGCCGGTTTCCCAGCCCCTATGACGCCTGGAAGGCCGCACAGAGCTATGACCGGCGAATCGGGCTCTGTATCGATGTGGGGCACACCGCGCGGGCAGGCGTCGATCCGGCCGAGGCGGTTCGCAAGTGCCGCGACCGGCTGTACGACATGCATTTCAAGGACCTCAACTCGACTGCTCCGAACGGCGCGCCGGTCGAGGTCGGCCGTGGCGTGCTCGACAAGCGGGCGATTCTTCAGGCGCTGCTCGATATCCAGTACCCGCATCTGATGAGCTTCGAGTACGAGAAGGATGCGAATGATCCGCTGCCTGGATTGGCGGAATCGGTCGGGTACACGCGGGGCGTGTTCGAGTCGCTGAAGTCGTGAGTGGCGAATGCTGAATGCAGAATAACCAACTCACCTTACGCAGGCGGACGATTGGTCATGGAATTGATGCGCTCGGCGGGCTGCACCCTCGCGGCCGCCGCGGAGTGCACCCAACCTGTTGAGGCCGCCCGCGTAATGTGAGTAACCAATGCAAAATGACCGGTCCGCCAGCGATGGGGCCGGTCGCTTCACGGGGAACACGCAGCTGGCGTCGCTCCGTCTTTGGTTGTGCTCGCAAGATTCCGCGCCAAACGGTGGGCGCAATTGGCGAGTCAGAGGAGTGACGAGGATGGCCATTGAGAACAGTCCTGATGATATCAGCAGCGCGCGGCGCGATGTACAGGAGAAAGCGGCTGAGGCGGCGCGGGCCGACAACCTGCAACATCGGGCCGTGCAGGACGAAGCCGCCGCGGCGGCAGCACACGCCGATGCGGCGGAATTGCATCGCGAGGCAGCACGAGACAGTGCAGCCGGGGACGAGATACTCCATGCAAAGATCGTAGCGCGGCAGGCGGAGGCACAGGCGAAGCTCGCCGCCGCCGAGCGCAATTTCGTCGACCGGGAGGTAGGTGTCGAGCGTCGCCGGGCATCCACCTACACGTTCGGATTCGCGCTGACCCTTGCCGTTCTTGGAGCCGCGCTAATCGTCGGATTGCTCTACCTCTTTGCGCGGCCAACCGGCACCAATGAGGTCGTGGTGAACGCCGGGACGCTCCCGCCCGGAAGATCGACAGTATTCGTTCAGCCGCCGAATGCGCCGGCAGTGCTTCCGCCACGCCGGTAATCGACTGCGGGAAAGCTGTCCGATTCGCGCCTCCCACATTGTTGACGGGAGGCGCGATTTGCTCTATAATAGTGACTGGAATACGATTTTGGTCAGGAGTCATATTTGATGCGTCTACGTCAAACTTCCTTGCGTGAAGACACCCGTGAAGCCATCCTGGACGCGTCCAACCGTCTTCTCATCCGTTATGGATATAAGAAGATGACCATGGACGACGTGGCGCACGAGGCGGGAATCGGCAAGGGGACCATCTATCTCTATTTCCGCAGCAAGGAAGAGGTCGCGCTCTCGTGTGCGGACCGGCGGACGCGCGAGATTCAGGAGAGGCTGCGCGAGGCGGCAAACAGCCCGGCCGCGCCGGCGGAGCGCCTCCATCGGATGCTGGTGATGCGGGTGTTGACCCGCTTCGACAGCGTTCAGCCCTTCGCGCGCAGCCTCGACGACCTGTTCATTTCGCTCCGTCCCGCCTTTCTCGCGCGCCGCGAGCAGTGGCACCGCGCCGAGGCCGATATCTTTGCGGAGGTTCTGGTGGAGGGCGCGGCGCTTGGCGCGTTACAGGCATGCGACGCGCAGGCGGCCGCGTCCGCGATGCTGACCGCGACGAACGCACTGATGCCCTTCAGCCTGAGCACGCAGGAGCTCGGCGCGCGGAACGACGTGGAACGACGGGCGACGCACATTGCGGACCTGCTGCTTCACGGAGTGCTGCGGCGGGATGGGCGAAGCGGGCCGTAGAGGAACACTGGAAGCGCGAATCGCGTACCGTACCGGGTGCGGGGATGAATGCTTTGACGGTACACAAATCCTATGACCAGAATACCAGGTCAGTCAGTCGTACATATTGTGGACGAGGAGAAGAACGATAATGCCAGCCACACCCCGGACGGACCCGCCTGTGGAAGTGGGTGCGAATCGACTCCGCCGGAGCGCGTCCGGTGCGGAGAGAGTCCCGGAGGCTCTGGACGCCGCAAGAGCAGCGGAGCGCGGGAAAACTGCCGCGACCCTGACCGGCCCGACGCCGACGCGACACGGGAGCGGCGCGGCAGTAGTCGAGTCGCCTGAGCCCCGGCACGATTTCCCGGCACGGCCGCCTGAAGAGGCGCGCGATTCAGAAGAGACCGGCCAGCCTTCCCGCGCTCCCTGGGTTCGCCCGCTCATGTTCCTCGTCATCGCCATCGTGGTCGTCTATGGCGCGACGGTTGCCATGGCGCACTGGCGGTTCTCGAAGACGCACGTTTCGACGGACAACGCGACCGTGACAAGCGACGTCGTGCAGATCGCGCCGCAGGTGAGCGGGACCGTCCGCCAGATTCTGGTGAGCGAGAACCAGCAGGTGAAGAAGGGCCAGCTTCTCGTCGTGCTGGACGACGCCACCTATCGGGCGAATGTGGCGCAGGCGCGGGCCAATCTCGACGCCGCCATCGCATCGGCGAAGGGGGCGGGGCTCAGCGTCGCACTCACTTCCGAGACCGGCGCCGCACAGGTTACGCAGGCGCAGGGCATCGTCTCGCAGGCGGAGAGCTCCATATCGAGCGCGACGGCGGACGTGGCGAAAGCCGCTGCCGGAGTGGCGACGGCGCGGGCGACCGCGAAGGGCGCGGAGGCGAGCGTCGGAGCATCGCAGGCCGCCGTGAATCAGGCGATCTCCAGCAAGTCCCGCCTTGCCGACGCCGTCAATTCGGCGCGCGCGCAGGTCGAGACGGCGCGCGCAGGGGTTCGCGCCGCGCAAGCATCCGCGGAGGCCCAGCAGGCGGTCTTGGAGCGGGCGGCGCGTGACGCGCAGCGTTATCAGGCGCTGCTGGCGCAGGGCGCGGTGAGCGAGCAGCTTGCCGACACAGCGACCGCAACCGCGCGGCAGTCCCGCGCGCAGCTCGAAACCGCCAGCCAGGGGGTAGCGCAGGCGCAGGCCACCCTCACGCAGCGGCAGGCGGACCTGAACGCGGCCGAGCAGCAGTACAAGAGCGCTGACGCCGCCATCGCGCAGGCGCGCGCCCAGCTCGCGGCGGTTCGGGAGCAGGCCGTCGCGGCGAATGCGGGAATCAACCAGGCACAGGCGCAGCAGGAAGCCTCGCGACAGATGGTCCGCCAGGCGGAAGCCAGGCACGAACAGGCCCTCGGCCAGTTGAGCCAGGCCCGCACCGCCCCGCGGCAGGTGGAGGTCTCGACCAGCGCGCAGGCGCAGGCGCAGGCGAAGATCGAGCAGGCGCGCGCCGCCCTCAACGCCGCACAGATCCAGCTCGACTACACGCGAATCACGGCGCCGGCCGATGGCCGCGTATCGAAGAAGACCGCCGAGGTGGGCGCGCTCGTGCAGCCCGGCACGCCGCTGATGGCGCTGGTGCAGGACAACAGCCTCTGGGTGGTCGCCAACTACAAGGAGACGCAGCTCGCGGGCGTGACGGCAGGGCGGCCAGCCGAGATCGAGGTGGACGGATTCCCGTCTCACCCATTCAAGGGCCACGTCGATTCCATCTCGGCGGCGACCGGCGCAACCTTCGCCCTGCTCCCGCCCGATAACGCGACCGGCAACTTCACGAAAGTGGTCCAGCGAATCCCGGTGAAGATCGTGTTCGACCCGAATCAGCCGGACCTCGACAAGCTCCGCGCGGGCATGTCCGTCACAGCGACAATCGAAACGAATTGAGAGGTTCACGCAAAGGCGCAAAGCCGCAAAGAACGTCAAGAGCGATTGAACCACGGAGACACAGAGACACTGAGAACGGCGAGATTCTTACCGCGAATAGCGCGAAAGAGGCCGAAAACGGCAGGCTGCCTGGTTCCCATTCGCGACAATTCGCGTTATTCGCGGTAAGAATCCCACCTTTGCCGTTCTTTGCGTCTTTGCGACTTTGCGTGAGATTGTTATTTGAAGACTATGGCGACGGCGGTGGCGGCGAAACTGAATATCGGGTTGGTGCACGAGGAGGTGGTCCCGTACCGCTGGATCATCCTCGTGGGGCTCATCACGGCGGCGATTCTGGAGGTGCTCGACACCACCATCGTCAATGTCGCGATGCCGCAGATGGCGGGGAACCTCGGCGCGACCACGCAGGAGATCGGATGGGTCTCGACCGGCTACATCCTGTCGAACGTGATTGTGCTGCCAATGACGGCGTGGCTGTCCGGTATGTTCGGCCGGAAGAACTACCTGACCGGCTCGATCATCCTGTTCATCATTGCGTCGTTCTTCTGCGGGACGTCGGGTTCACTGGTGCAGCTCGTCTTCTGGCGAATCATCCAGGGGGCGGGCGGCGCGGCCCTGCTTTCGACGGCCCAGTCCACGCTGCGGGAGATCTTTCCGCGCGAGCAACAGGGGACGGTGCAGGCGATCTACACGCTCGGCATTATCGCCGCGCCGACGCTGGGGCCAACTCTGGGAGGATGGATTACCGACAACTATTCGTGGCCGTGGGTTTTCTTCGTGAACCTGCCGATCGGCCTGATATCGGCGGCCATCGTCTATCTCTTCCTGCATGACGCGAAGGACCAGGTGAAGGCGACCAGCATCGATTTCGGCGGAATCGGGCTGCTGGCGGTGGGTCTGGGATGTTTGCAGTACGTGCTGGAGGAGGGGAACTCCGAGGACTGGTTCGAGAGCGCGCTCATCACGCGGCTCACCATCGTGTCGGTCATCGCGCTGGCGGCGCTGCTCTGGTGGGAGCTCTCGCCCCGAAATCACCAGCCGATCGTGGAGCTGCGAGTGCTGAAGAACCGCGATCTGGCGGCGGCCTGCTTTCTGTTCATCGCGCTCGGGTTCGGGCTGTACGGGGGAATCTTCCTCTTCCCGCTCTTCGCGCAGAACATACTGCACTTCACGCCGACCATCACGGGGCTGGTGCTGCTGCCGGGCGGCCTGGCGACGGGGTTCAGCGCGATTCTTTGCGGGCGGCTGTTGAACGGGTCGCGGCAGGTCATCAGTCCGAAGATTCTGATCATGTTCGGAACGCTGCTCTTCGTCTACTCGATGTGGGACATGGCCCATCTGACGACGGAGGCGGGCGAGATCGATGTGCGGTGGGGCCTGATAGTACGGGGGCTGGGACTGGGGTTCCTCTTCATCCCGATCAACCTGGCGGCCTTCAACAGCCTGAAGGGGCGGGGAATCGCGCAGGGCGCGGCCATGCTGAACCTGATGCGCCAGCTCGGAGGCTCGTTCGGAATCGCGGTGCTGGGGACCTACCTGACGCACCGGACGGCGATGCACTATGACGCGCTGTCGAGCTATCTCTATCCGCAGAACCCGACGTTTCAGGTCCGCCTGCAGGCGCTGACCCACGCGATGGCGGCGAAGGGCTACGACCTCGTGACCGCGCGGAAGGCGGCCTATGCGATTCTCGGAGGGACGCTCCAGACGCAGTCGATAACGATGTCGTTCAACGATGCGTTCCTGCTTATCGGACTGAGCGTGGTTATCGTGTCGCCCGCGGTGTTCGTGCTGCGGGGCGGCAGGCGGCGCGGCGGCGCCGCTGAAATGGCGCATTAGGCGGGTAGTGCTGAGTAGAGAGGGGCTGTGGTGGGCGGTCGACGTTAAGCCGATGTTGAAAGAGAGCCGTAAACAGGATGTATTCACTTGACATATTAGACAGATATACAGAGCGCGTGGGGCGCGACGGGAGGACCGATTCTCAGCGCGAGTTCGAGGCGCTGTACGTGCGGTCGAACCGGCGGGCCTACAACCTCGCTTACCGTCTCCTCGGCAACGCGACGGAGGCGGAGGACGTTACCCAGGACGCCTACGTGCGGGCGTGGCGGCACTTCGGGCAGTACGACCGGAGCCGTCCGTTCGAGGGGTGGCTGTTCCGAATCGTCACGAATCTGGTGGTGGACCGTCGGCGGCGACAGAAGCGGGTGCCGATGTACTCGCTCGATGCGCCGCTGGACGTCGATTCCGACGGCTCGCCTTTGACGCTGGACATTGCGGATTCGAGCTCGGACCCGGAGGCGCTGCTGCTGCGGGACCTCTTCAGCGAGCCTCTCCAAAAGGCGCTGGACGCGCTGCCGCCGGACTATCGGTCGGCGGTGCTGCTGGCGGACGTGGAGGATCGGTCCTATGAGGAGATCGCGCACATCATGCGGTGTCCCATCGGCACGGTCCGCTCGCGAATCCATCGCGCGCGCCAGATGCTGCGGCGGAATCTGGAGAAGGTGATGTCGGTGTCGTGACGGCGGCAGGATCAGCAGCAGGGACAGATGTCCCTGCCGGGGAGGCGTCCTGCGGACGGGCAATTGGGTTGGCGGTCTTATATCGGGCGGACGAGGGTGGTCTGGTCTGTTGACTGTGAGTGCTCGGCGGGGCGGAGGAGTGCGTCATCGCCGGTCGCTGCCGAGCAGGCGCGGAGCAGGGTGGATTCGGTTCGTCTGCGGTCGGCGTTGGCATGGAGAGATGGCAGGCAGGCCCACGCGGCGGAACGGAGCGCATCGTCGTTCCGTGAAGGTCCCCCTCCCTCGGCAAGGCTTTGAACGGCTGGAACGTCGCGGTCGTCGCCGACCTGCTCCCATGCCTTGAGGATGGCGTGGGAGAGGGCGGCATTTCGGCCGGCGAGGGCGCGATTCAGGCAGGCGTGCTGCTCGTCGTCGAGGAGCGGCGCATCGGTAGCCCGGAGCCGGGGAAGCAGCCGAATCAGCGCTCGCTCGGCGGCGTGGCGGAGGTCCGCATCGTCGATCTGGAGCGCCTCGGCCAGTGGGCCGGCCGCGGCCGGCATGTCAAATCGTACAAGCGCGCGGGCGGCTGACTTCTGGCGCATCGTCGCGGCGCGTGTTGCTCTCACTACTCCGCCGCCCAGCAGCACGAGCATCACGGCGGTCCCCCATGGAAACTCCGAGCGCGCCCGCGGCCAGTCGATTCCGCGCGCAAGGCCGCTCGGCGCGGCGTCCTCGGCGCGGGTTGTGCGCCCACTGGTTGCCAGCCAGTTCAGCCGCTGCTCCTCCGTCATCGGTGGCAGAATCGCCGGCTCGATGCGTACCTCGCCCCCACTCGATCGCCGCGGACCGTATTGCGCCTGCGCGCCGAGACGGAGCAGGCCCTGCCCCACGCGAAAGGCGATGAAAAGCAGGCCCGCAGCCACGTACACCGTGATCACGCGCCGGAAGGCGCGCCGGTTTCGGCGCAGCGCGGCGGCCTCCGCGCGCAGCCGCTCCTGAATCGTCTCCGCGCTTTCATGTTCCATCGGGCTGTCGGTCTCCATGCGGGCGCAGAAGGGCCTGCACTTTCTTGCTGCTCGCGTCGGAAGCGGGGCGGAGGAGCCCATCCGAGCTGGTCCCGCCCGAGGGCCGCAGGAGGGTGGCGGCCCTCTTCCGCTTCTCCGCCCGCTCGGTCAGGAAGGGCAGGCAGCTCGCGGCGGCTTCGCGGACCCTGGCATCAGCGCGCCCGATGTCCAGCCCTTCCGAGACATACTGGACCGCCAGCACGTCCCGCTCATCCCCGATCTGCTCCCACGCAGCCAGTACCGCGAGCGCCAACTCTGAATTCTGCGACGAGAATATCCGATTCAGCCGCGCATGGTCCAAATCGGTGAGCGCTGACGAATCGCGCGGCTTCATCGTGGGGAGAAGCGCAAGCAGTCTGGTCTCCGCGAGCCCGCGCGCGATCTTGTCCGACGAACCCAGCCACGAGGTCAGTGGGCCGACCGCGGCCGGCGAATCGAGGCCGGTAATCGTCAGCTCGGCGGCGGAAACGTCTGCCCTCGCATGGCGCAAGACCTCGAACAGCGGCCACGCACTGCAGATGAGCAGCGCCATTCCAATCCACGGAACACGCCTCGCGCTTCGCGGGTACTCGAAAACGTCGGTTTGCCCGTCCACGCTGCTGTATGTGTCGGGTAGGTAGGTTGGTACAAAGGACTGTCGAACTCCGAGCGCGACCCAGAGCGCGGCTGCGATCCATATCCAGCGCAGGTTCAGCAGGAGCCGGAACCGCCGGAGCCGCCGCGCCTCGGTCTGGACGAGGAACTGAATCGTCTCACGGTCGAACTGGGAGTTGGTCTTTGGCATCGGGTGAACGTCGGCGAACATGCTTTCTATACGGGCAGCCACCCATCCGTGTTACGCGAGCGCGTGCAGGGTTTCGGGCCGGGTGCGGTGTATTCCTTCGGATATCACCGGCCGGGCAATCACGGGCCGAATCCTGGAGGGGCGACGTGCGAATCATTGCATTGGCGATACTGGCGGGCCTTATGATGGCGACAGCGGCGATGGCACAGGAGACGGGGAAGACGCTGGCGGAGCGGCTGGGCTATAAGGCGACGGACAAGCTGCTCATCATCCACGCGGACGACGTGGGGATGTGCCACTCGGTGAACGTGGCGACCATCAACGCCATGGAGAAGGGCGTGGTCACTTGCGCGTCGATCATGGTCCCCTGCCCGTGGTTCCCCGAGATCGCCCGGTACTGCCGCGAGCACCCGGACCGGGACTTCGGACTCCATCTGACGCTCACGAGCGAGTGGGGGCTCTATCGATGGCGGCCGGTCACGCCCATCGATCAGGTGCCGGGGCTGCTGGACAACGAGGGGTTCATGCACCACTCCGAAGTGCAGACGGCGATGAACGCCAGCCCGGCGGAGGTCGAGAAGGAGATTCGCGCGCAGATCGAGCGGGCGAAACAGTTCGGAATCGTGGCGACGCACATCGATTCGCACATGGGCACTCTCTTCGCGGGCCACTTCTATCCGGTCTACACGAAGGCCGGGAAGGAGACTGGGATCATGCCGATGCTCCCCTACCCGACACCCATGCGAATCGCGCAGGCAAAGCAGGAGTTCCACTTCGACGCCGAGGCGACGTACAAAGAGCTGGCGAAGCAGGGTTTCGTCTTCCTCGACAACCTGAAGGAGAGCGCCGAGGGCAAGACGCTGGAAGAGCGGCGCAAGCACTACTATGACGCGCTCCGCAACCTCCAGCCCGGCGTGACCGAGTTCATCGTCCACCTCAGTCTGGATGACGAAGAAATTCGCCACATCACCGGCAACTGGGAAGCTCGCTGGAACGAGTACCAGATCATGACCGACCCGAAGACGCGCGAGCTCATCGACTCCCTCGGAATCAAGCTCATCGGCTACCGCGAGCTGTCGAAGCTGGCGTTCAAGTGATGAGGTGATGAGGTGATGAGGTGATGAAGTGAAGGTGCCGTAAAGCCCCCTCTCCCGTTTTGGGAGAGGGGGTTGGGGGTGAGGGGCCGTTGGGGGCTGAGGGCCTTCCCTACGGATTCAGGCGAACGATCTGCGTCGTGAGGCCGGTGCTGGTCGAGGTCTGGCGTCCGAACAGCACGACGGCATATGTGTTGCCGCCCGCAATAGCCGTGGTGTTGAGCGGGATGGTCTCGGTGCCGGACGTGACCGTCAGGGAAACCGTGGACGCGGCGTCTACGACCGTAACGAACTGCGGCGCCGACATAGCGGGATAGGCGAGAGCCGTGGCAGTCGCTGTCGAGGTCGCCGGCAATCCGTTCGGATTGGTGACCGTGAGGTTGAACGTGGCGTCGGCTGAGCCGGGAGCGGCATTGACGAAGTAGATTCGGGCCTGATTGCTGACCGGCGGATTGCCGAGGTCGACCTGACCAAGCCTGACTACCTGCGGCGCCGTCGCTCCTGTGGTCCCGGACGTGCCGGTCACCAGGACCAGGTTATCCGCTCCCTGAGCGACATTGATGGTCGTGGGACCGGCCAGCGTCGTGGTCGTTCCCGTTGAGAGGATGCTCACCGGGACGTTTCCGGCGTCAACGGTGACCGCGCTGGAATTCGCTGTTCCGAAGCCGATGTTGCTCGAGGTCGCCTGGCCGTTGTTGACGTTTACATCGACGTTCGCGTTGTTCGGGACATTCGTCAGGGCGTTGATGACGCGAACGCGGCCCTGTGGCGTGCTGCCGCCGCTTCCGCAGCCGGAGAGGGCGACCGAGAGACCGAGGAGCGACAAGACTCCCCACATGGATGACTTGCTCATGGCTTACTTAACTCCTATCACGTCGGGGTGGCAGGAAAAGCGCGATGCGGATTGCGTTGGGAAACGCCTCTCCCGCGCCGTAAAACGAGTGGAGAGGCAGTTCGGTTCCCGTAAGTGCCGCGCGAGGTGCGGAGAGGCGGAATAGCAATGCAAAATGTCCAATGTCCAATGTCCAATGCAAAATGGATTCGACGTGCTGTCCGGTGGTCTGCATTCTGTGTTTTGCAGTGGACATTTTGCCTTTCTGCCTCCGCGGAGTCGCCGATGACGCTCTGGTATCGAAAGCCTGCACCGCTCGACGCGCCGAACCGGACGGCGCCCTCGGGCACGAGTGGCGGATGGCTGCAGGCGCTGCCGGTGGGGAACGGCCGGATGGGCGCGATGGTTTTCGGCGGCGTCGAGAAGGAGCGGATTCAGCTCAATGACAACACGCTCTGGGACGGCAGGGCGCAGGACACGACGAATCCCGAGGCGCTGAAGCACCTGCCGGAGGTCCGAAAGCTGCTCTTCGAGGGCCGGAACCGCGAGGCCACGGAGATCGCAGGCAAGTATCTGATGGGCAAGCCGGCCGGCGTGAAGTCTTACCAGACGCTCGGCGACCTCTGGATCGATACCGACGTGGCGGGCGCGGCGGAGGACTATCGTCGCGCGCTCGACCTGTCCACGGGAATCGTCACAGTGACGTGGCGGATCGGGGACGCGCGCTACAAGCGGGAGGTGTTCGCTCCACTCGCCGGGCCGCCGTGCATCGTGGTTCACACGTCCTGCGACAAGCCGAAGTCCGTATCGCAGTCGATCCGGATCAGCCGGATGGAGGGAGTGCGCGCGATTCGGGCGGGCGGCAGCGCCATCTCAATGCTCGGCCAGGTCGGGACCGTGCCGAAGGGTTCCACGCGGGGTGATGGGATGGAGTTCGCCGCCTACGTCTACGTGGACGCGGCCGGCGCCCGCCCGCAGGCGGCGGCAGATTCCGTCGCGGTGAAGAACGCCGATTCAGTAACGCTTGTTATTACCTCCGAAACCGGCATGAACCTTCGTGGGGCGAGCCGCGACGCGATGCAGCGCGCGGTCCAGATCTCCATTGACGCCTGGTCGCACGGCTTCGATTCCTACCGCAGCCAGCACGCCAAAGCCTTCTCCGCCATCATGAACCGCGTCTCCGTCGATCTGCGCGGCTCGGCCTCAACACTTGACACTCAACACTCAGCGCTCTCCACGGATGAGCGGCTGGAGGCGGTGCGAAAGGGGGCGGACGATCCCGGACTTGTCGCCCTCTACTTCCAGTTCGGGCGGTACCTGCTGCTCAGCTCATCGCGGCCGGGCGGGCTGCCCGCGAACCTTCAGGGGCTCTGGAACGAGCACATCGAGGCGCCGTGGAACGCCAACTACCACACGAACATCAACCTCCAGATGAACTACTGGCCGGCCGAGGTGACCAACCTCTCCGAGTGCCACCTGCCGCTCTTCGACTACATGGAGCAGAAGCTGGTCCCCTCCGGCCGGAGGACCGCGCAGGTCCACTACGGCGCGCGCGGCTGGGTCGTCCACCACCTGTCGGACGTGTGGGGAGCGACCACGCCGATGGACGGCGTGTGGGGCATCTGGCCGATGGGCGCGGCGTGGCTGGCGCATCACCCGTGGGAACATTACGAGTTCACGGGCGACCGCGCCTTCCTTGCGAAACAGGGCTATCCGCTGATGCGGGACGCCGCGCGATTCATGCTCGACTATCTCGTGGAGGACCCGAAGGGGAGGCTCGTGACCTGCCCGTCCCACTCGCCGGAGAACAGCTTCTTTCTGCCGGACGGCTCGACCTCGCAGTTCACCTACGGCGCGACGATGGATCTGGAGATTATCCACGATCTCTTCACGAACTGCATCGCGGCGTCGAAGGTCCTGAATGTTGACCCGGAGATGCGCGCGGAGATGGAGAAGGCGCTGACTCGGCTCGCGCCCCTCCAGATAAGCCAGAAGACCGGGCGGCTGCAGGAGTGGATCGAGGATTACGGAGAACCGGAGCCGGGCCATCGGCACATCTCACACATGTTCGGGGTCTATCCCGGCGAGCAAATTACGCCCCGCGCAACGCCCGAGCTGGCGGACGCGGCCCGCAAGTCTCTGGATTACCGGCTGTCGCACGGCGGCGGGCACACGGGCTGGAGCCGCGCGTGGATCGTCAGCCTCTGGGCGCGATTTTGCGAGGGCGACACGGCATACGATAACCTGAAGGCGCTTCTTGCGAATTCGACGGCATTGAACCTATTCGACCTCCATCCGCCCTTCCAGATCGACGGCAACTTCGGCGGGACGGCCGGAATCGCGGAGATGCTGCTCCAGTCCCAGGGCGGCGAGATTGCGCTCCTGCCCGCGCTTCCGAAAGCATGGCCGTCCGGCTCGTATCGGGGGCTGCGAGCGCGCGGCGGCTTCGAGGCTGCTGTGGATTGGACAGACAACAGGGCGCAGTCGGCGACGATTCGCGCCACGCTGAAGAACCCCTGCACGATTCGCGCGCCGAAGGGCCAGGCAATCGTGGGCGTGATGGACGGAACGAAGAGAGTCCGCGCCAATCTGACGGGGGGCGGCAGCGTGGCATCCTGGCCCGCGGAAGCAGGTCACTCGTATGTCATTCGGTTCAAGTCATGATGCGAGTGCGACCGGGCTTAGGGAAGAATAAACCGTCGCCTGTACGGCATGCACGGGCGAAAGTCTCGTGGCACACACACGTAGGGGCGAATAAATCGCCAACGGTGCTGTGTGCGGAGAGCGAAAATAACGATGGCGATTTATTCGCCCCTACGACGCGACGGTCGTGCTGTGTGCGGAGAGCGAAAATAACGTTGGCGATTTATTCGCCCCAGCCTGCCGCGTTCTCGAACCTGCCCATCTCTTCATCCGGTTTTCATGTTCATTCTGTATGCTGGCGAATGGTAACGATTGGCGAATCGATTCGCGGGAGGATGACATGAGATTCGGATGGATTGTCGGGCTGTCGGTCCTGGCGTGCGCGGCGGCTGCGCTGGCGCAGGGGCCGGGCGGACCGCCCGGTCCGGTGGAGGGTCCGCTGCCGAGCCACCAGGGCGGGATCGTCTGGTATGGCACGCTGCGGAGCGGGATTGCGGAGGCGAAGCGGACCAACCGGCCGATCCTCCTCATATCGGCCGCGCCGCACTGCCACAACGTCTCCGGAATCTGGTGACCGGGCAAGCAGAATATGGACAGGAGTTTCCTGCTCCAGAAAGAGGTTATCGAGGCGTCGCGCGACTTCGTCTGCATCCGGCTCGCCACGTACGAGGATAAGGAGGAGGTCGATTACCTGACGCAGGTGTTTCACGGGCCTTCCGGCGCGCTGGAGAACACGGTGTTCACGATGCTCGCCCCGGACGCGCGCAAGTACCTGGCCCGGTCCGGCCGGGCGCCGCAGTGGGCTTTCTCCGACGCGGCGGACATGGCGAAGTCGATGCGCAGGTTCGCTGCCGAGTATAAGCCGGCCGACACGCAGAAGGCGCTGCCGGCAATGAAGGACTTCCGCCTGTCGCTCGACGTCGCGGCCTGCGACAATATGCCGCTCGTGGCGGCCGTGTCGGACGACCATGATGAGCGGGTGAAGCTCAACCAGAAGCTCGCGCAAGTGGCTTGGTCGCGGGAGCTACTCGGGCGGACAGCGTACGCCCGCGCGGCGGCGGCTGGGGACACGGCGAAGACGAAGCTCGCGCTCCAGCCCGGCGTCTATGTTATCGAGCCGGACGCGTTCGGAACGGGCGGGAAGATCCTCGCGTGGATGGACAGTGACGCGGACACAGCGGCGCTGACTATTGGAATCGCGGGTGCGCTCGCCCGATTCAAGCCACCCGTGAAAGAGGCGCGGACGCATATCACGGACGGTGTCCGCAAGGGCATCTACTGGAAGACCGCCACGCCCGTCACCGACCCGCACGGTCCGCGTCGAGAAGAGCCCGCATCCGGCGGCCAGTAGCATATCGGTCCTACATATGAAGCGCATTGGCCCGGCCGCTTCCAACAGGTGGTCCGGCCGGCACGGAAAGCCTTGCGGGCCGGCATGTGGTCGGGGTGGAGCATGCGAGGCGGGAGCGGAATCTGGAGACTGCCTGGGAGTCGCGCGAGCATAAGCCGCGCGGCTCTCCGTTGTTCATAGACGACCGAACATCCTGTGCAAAAAACGGGCATTGCTATGCAGGAACTTTCGCAACACCGTCGAAACGAGCGGTATGCACAGGTATCCGGGTCTGGCGAGCCGACCGATAATACCGTAAAATAGTGCATGAGCGGCCATAAGGGGCACGGAGCGGGTGTGACTTATTTAACAGACAACACAAATCGATTGTAGTTAAATCTCTCTGTCCTCAATGGCAATCGCATCGGTCTGTGGCATTCCGGAAGGTGGTACGACCGTGGAACACGCTTCGAACAGTTACCCTTTCCCAGCGACGGATGCCGGGCTGCTCGCCCGCACGTCCCACCGGAGGCCGCAGGTCTCGCTTTCACCAACGCACGAGAACTACCGAAATGGCGGTGGACACGACAGCGTGAGCGGCAAGCTCCTCACCGAAAGCGGCATCGACAAGCCAGGCTTCGCCGTCACGGTGCAGCGAGCCCCGAATGCTAAGAAGCTGCCTCCCGCGACCGAGCAGGAGCCGACAGCGGCTGAGATCGAGGAATCGGTTCAGCCCTGGGTGCAGCAGATTGGTGGAATCGCACTCCTCACTCCGGCCCAGGAGGGCGCGCTCACCCGGCTAATCGAGCAGACGCGGGGGACCCCGGCCTACGAAGAAGCGCGCAACAAGCTCGTCTCCGCCAATCTGAGGCTGGTCACTTCCGTCGCCCGACGCTACCAGACGCGCGGCATTCCGCTGGAAGACCTCATCCAGGAAGGCACCATCGGCCTGATCCGTGCCGTCGAGAAGTTCGATACGTCGAAGGGTTTCCGATTCAGCACCTACGCCATCTGGTGGATCCGCCATGCCATCACCCGCGCCATTACGGACAAAGCGCGCCTTATCCGCCTCCCCGGCCACGTAATCGACAATCTGGGCAAAGTTCGGAAGGCGCAGGATTCGCTGCAGGAGACCCTGGGCCGGCCTCCGACGAGAATCGAGCTTGCGAAAGCGCTCCATCTCAGCGAGGAGAGCCTTGGCCAGCTCATCCGCTGCGGCGCGGACCCTCTCTCGCTCGACATGCCGATCGGCGCGGAGGGAGAAAGCCGGCTCGCGGACCTGATTCCCGGCGATGACTGCGACAACCCGGCCGCCGAAGTATCGAAGAGCGCTCTGCGCGACGAGCTTCTGGCCGCTATCGACGTCCTGAATCCCCGCGAGAAGGAAGTGATCACCGTTCGCTACGGGCTGGACAACGCGGGGCCGAGGTCGCTCGAGGAGGCCGGACGAGAGCTGCGCGTGACGCGGGAGCGGGTGCGCCTCATCGAGGTCCACGCACTGAAGAAGCTGCGCCGTATCGTGATCTCGCAGGGTCTGGCCGCCATGTAGTCAATCGACGAAATTCGTGGTCGACACAAGAGACCTCCTTCGAGCAGCCAGTGGCTCATCGAGGGAGGTCCTGTCGTTTTTGCGCGGCGGGCTGGCTGCGGTCACTCGGCCGTGAAGTTGAACTCCTCCCAGTAGACCTGCTTCGTTTCGACCAGCCGCTTTATCTGCCTCTGCAGGGGCGACAGGGCGGACTGATTCGTCTTGAACTCACAGAAGACGATGCGATCCTCCTCGAACTGGATGCCGTCAACGGGCGTGCCAATGAAGCGGAACGACTGCGAATCATAGGGGTAGCGGTCCATCAGAGGAAACCACTGCTCGCTGATTCGACCATAGACCGTCGAGAGGCTGCGCTGCCGGGTCCGCTCGTCCTCCAGGATGTCGCGAAGTGTGTCCAGCTTCCGCTTGTAGTGCATGGCCAGAAGGAGCAGCAGTATGGACAAGCCGACGAGCGCGATGATGGCGTTCTGCACGAATCAGCCTCCGGACCGACGAGGTGGACGAAGAGCGCGATGGCGTGGGCAGCTTGCCCGCGCCATCGCATTTTACCTCGTGTGCGTCGGGAGTTACGGTTTGACGGGCATCTTCACGACCGGTTTCGCCGACTTCGCGGAGCGCCGCGTGGTGGACTTTCGTGTCTGAATGGTGACTCGGCTGGCTGCCAGCTCGTTCTCCGCCGACCGGGTCAGGTGGACCGACACAGACTGTCCCGGACGGACGGACGTAAGGGGGACGTCCTTCGAGCCGAGTCGAACGATCACATCCGGTGCGATCGGAAGTTCGCGGTCCTCGCCCGCCGCGGTGCGCAGTTGCAGCACGCGCTTCGCGGAATCCAGCGCTTTCACGGTTCCCGAAACAGTCGCCTTCGCGTGCTCCTTAAGCACGGCTGCGCCCTCCGGCGCATCCGCCACGGCCATCGCCATTACATTCCCACCGGGCAGGAGGCGTGGGACGACGAACACCTTCTCGCCGGCCTTGAAATCCGTAGCGGACGCCGGCTTGCCGCCCTTCTGCCAGGTCGTCTTCTCGGTAACGCGGTAGTCCACCTCCGCCTTGTCCGTCCCCTCCGCGCCCTTTAGGGCCTCGTCCGAGACCTCGACGATTGTGATGGCTGTGGTTTCGTGGCGCAGTCGGTCCAGCCATTCCCAGCTCGCCTTGTCCGCGAGATCGTAGAGGCTCGACGGGCCGGCGATGGACTTGCGGAATCGGACGACCGCGGCATCGCCGGGCTTGAACTCGGATGCGTCGACGACCTTCTTTCCCTTCAGGACATGCGTCTTGTCGGTCAGTTGGTACGTGATGTCGGACCCGGTCTTCGGCTTGAGCACGACCGTCCCCGCTGCCGTGTCTACGCTCACGATTGAGCCCGTCTGCACGTTGGCGCTTCTCGTTGATGTCTTCTTCCGCGCCTGTGCGTCAACTCTGACAGTTGTGGCCAGTGCCAGAAGTACCAGCGACGCGCATTTCGCAAACCATAAGGATCTTACCGAAGCACCCATCTCGCAATCCTCCCGTCCGACATAAGGTCCGATTCACAGCCTGTTAATAGCAATGCTCTGCAACCCATCCCGATTATCGCATACGAACGTATTCTTGTAAAGATCGGCCGGCCGATATACAAAACGCGAAATATGAGAATGGCCGTAGCGCGGCCAAACCCGCAAGGATACGAGGGACGGCCAGACCCGCATTCGCCGACTATTCATATTCGGAGCACGAAGTCGATTCGCGACGACGTCCACGCGCGCATTGGATTCTCACTCACATTCGGGGGAGCGGCCGCGAGCCGCGTAAGAAGACCTTGACATCAATCTGGCGCGGATCACGAAACACCAAAACAAACGGCGATACCGGGCCGCACAAGGCCGCGGCCGATGAAGGCATGCAGGAGGCATCCGCGGAGCCCGACGGGGCCGAGGGGGCCGCGGTGCAGTCGCTCTCCACGATTCTTCGGGACTTCGGGCATTTCGCATTCGACACGGACCTGGATGCGGCGGCGGTGGATTCGGCGTGCGACCGCTGGGCCCGGCATCTTCTTTATGGCTCCGAGTGCCCGCGCGCCGCCTGGACTCCGGAGGGCGGCGCGCTGCAGGATCGCGACTGGACCGGGATGCGGCATGCTTTTCTCGAACAGCGTCAACGCGAGTACGGGTATGTCATGCGGTCGGTCGGCGGCATGAGGTCGGCCATCTGGTCGTTCGTGCACGAGCTTCAGCAGTCGTTGAGCGACACGCGCAGGGACGATGAAGCGACTTCGGCGTGCCTGAGGAGGCTCGACGCGGCATCTCGTGGTGACTCGGTCGATTCGATCCGCCGGGAAGTCGCCGCGACGAGCGTGGCGCTGACTCGAATGATCGCGCTGCGGAAGAAGCGAGAGAGCGACCAGGTCGAAGAGCTCCGAAGGCAGCTCGATTCGCTCGGATCGGAGTTGGAAGAGGCGAAGCAGACCTCGATGCTCGACCCATTGACCGGGCTTTACAACCGCAAGGCATTGGACATCCAGCTTCAGCGCGCAATCGACGTTCACACGGTGTTCGGCAACCCGACATGCCTGCTTTTAGTCGATGCCGATCACTTCAAGCAGATAAATGACACGCATGGACACACGTCGGGCGACCGGGTGCTGCTGGCGCTGGCCGATTGCCTGACCCACACGTTTCCCAGGAAGAGCGACGTTGTAGCGCGCTACGGCGGAGAAGAGTTCGCTGTCATTGTGACAGACGTGTCCGGCTCCGATGGCATGAAGCTGGCCGAGCGGCTCCTGGCGGCGGTCCGCAGGATTCGCCTCGATTCAGGCCTCGGCGACATCGTGGTCACCGTCTCCATCGGCGTCGCCGTTCCCCGCGCGGGTGATACCGTCGAAACGTGGATTCAGCGTGCGGATCGGGCGCTCTATGGCGCGAAGGCGGGTGGCCGCGACCGGTCCGCCTTTGGATCGTAATCCGTCTATCCGACAAACGAAAACGAGCCGCCGGGAGGATGGACCTCACGGCGGCTCAGTATATGCGACTGCGGATTCCAGCAGTTACGGCTGGCGGGGCTGGCGGGGCTGCGGAGCGGGAAACTCGAACGGCTCGCCCTGCATCGCCTTCCACTGAGTCTTCTGGGTGTCCGTCAGAAGGGCGGTGATCTTCTCGCCGGCCGCCTTCTGAAGGGCCTGCATCTGCTGCATCATCGCCTGGCGGTCTCCGCCCTGTCCGGCGCCCTGGAAGATTTCGCGCATCTTCTCCTGCTGGGCCGTCTGGATCTCGCGAATCTTCGCCTTCTGGTCGTCGGTCAGGTTGAGCTCTTTGGCGACGTCCGGCTGGGCTATGGCGTTGGCGCCCGCGCGTTGAAGCTCGAGCTGGTGGAAGCGCTTCTGCTGTTTCGTGTCCAGGATGTCGTTGACGGCCTTGGTCTGGATCTCCTGGCCCTTCGCCATCAGCTTCTGGCGCTCTTCGGGCGTGGCGTTCTGCAATCCGCCGCCCTGGAACAGGTCCTGCATTGCTTGCCGGACTTCCTGCTGCTTGGCCTCGAGCTTGTCGATCTGCGGCTGCGTCATCTTGAGCTCTTCCTGCACCTTCTTGATCTGGAGCAGTTGGAGTCCGCCGAATCCGCCTCTTCCACCGAATCCCCGGCCCTGGCCACGCCCGCCCTGGGCGGAAGCCATACCGAAGCTCGCAACGAGCAGCGTCACCGCCGCGGCTGCGATCATTCCTCTTTTCATGATCGAGTCTCCTGTTACTGCGTGTGAGCGACGTTTGTGGCGCTCTTCGTTAGGGTTGTATGCTCTGGTGGGTTCAAGTAAAGCTGTTACCGCAGCCTAAATTGCGCCGGGTCTCCCGGGACCGCCGCCGGGTCCGCCGCGGCCGCCGCCTCCACCGAAACCGCCGCGTCGCGGCCGGTTCTTCTCTACGATCGCCTGCTGGGCGGGCGAGAGGACGGCCTTCGTCTTGTCGCGGGCGGCCTGGTTGATGCCGCGGAACTTCTGGAAGTCTCCGTTGGCGGCTTCCATCTGCTTCCGGGTGTCCGCCCCGATCTGCTCGATCTTCTCCTTCTGGTCCGCCGTGAGCTTCAGGTCGGGGAGCGCGGGGAGCGGAATGCCGCCTGCAGTGAGCGCGTTGAGCTCGGTCATCATGGCGGGGACCTTCGCCTTCTGCTGGGAAGAGAGGAGCGCCTCGACCTCCTTGCTCGCCTTCTGGCCGGCTTCCGTTCGCTTCTGCATCATGGCCTGCATCGCGGCCGGGTCCATGCCGCCCATTCTGCCGCCGGGACCACCCGGTCCACCGGGTCCGCCGGGCGGAGGCCCACCCGCTCCGGGCCTGCCTGGACCGCCGCCGGGACCTCCCATGCGGCGGCCGCCGCCGCCCGCGAACATCGCGCGGCCCTCTGCAACATACTTGTCGTGAATCGCCTTCGCTTTGGTCTTCTGGTCGGGCTTCAGCTTCAGATAGGAATCGAGCACTTCGACCGGGACGCCCGCCAGGACCATCGGCCGGCGCATTCCGCGTCCGAACTGGCCTCCGCGTCCGCCGCCACCGCCGGGTGCGCCCGGACGGCCCTGACCGCTACGCCCTCCAGCTCCACCGGGACGGCCGGGAGGCGCCTGCGCCTGCGCAACCAGGGCTGCGGCGGAAAACAGCAGAGCGACGGCGCATGCCGCCTGGGATAAAGGTGATCGCATGGGAGGCTCCAGCGTGCGCAAGTGCCACGCATATGAGGTGTTACAGCACATGTCCAACTCTACGGACGGCGATGCGCGCAGCCGGTAACAGATCGTGTGGAAAAAAAATCAGAGGCCTGCGCGAGGAATCACATTCACCGGGAGGTCGCGGCCGACGCGATGTACCACCAGGGATGCGAGCGCGCCGGGTCGGATGTCCGCGGCGCGGTCGAAGAACCCGATTGTGGATTCGACCCACCGGCCGTCCAGCGATACGATTCGGTCGCCGGCGCGGAGACCAGATTCGGCGGCCGGACTGCCATCGTATACCGATTTGATGACAGGGCCATCGGCGCCATCCTCCAGCGTCATGCCCCAGAGCGCCGCGGGAGCGACGACTCGACGCGTCCCATTCCGATCCATGAGCGCCCTGAAGACGCTCTTCATCACGTCCGGCGGCTCAAACGAGATGGGGGTGAACGATACGCGCTTCGCCGCATAATCGAGGGTGGTGCGGAAGCGGGAGAAGAAGGTGAACCCGACGATACCGTCCACCGGTCCCTCTACCGTTCCGAGCATCTGGATGACCGGGTGGTCCAGCACCATGATATCGAAGTCCTTCACCACGGCGCCGCCGACGTCGAGCGACTTCACGCGCGCGAACGGATTCAGGCTCATCCCCATGCCGAACATGCCTCCGCCGGCCGGCGCCGCTCCGCCAGGCAGTCCGAGAATCTTCGCGACGCGGTTGGACACGAAAGTGATCGGAGAGCCCGTGTCCAGCACCAGCCGGAACGGCCCCTGCCCGTTGATTCGCGCGCTCACGCCGATGTGCCCGCTGCGAAAAAGGTGGAGCGGCGCGACATGGATGACGGGCTGGGGCAGTGCCCGGGCAGAAGCGCACGGAATTGCGGCGGCGAGCAGCACTACAGCGATCGTACGCTTCAACCTACAGCCCTCCCCTGCCAGCCGTTATCGAAAAGTGGCGCGTCTCACCTCCCCGCCGCACATCCACGGCTACCTGCTCGTCCGGAGCGAGTCCGCGGAGCTGCTCCAACAGGAACACGCTGCTCCGAATCGAGACCGCTGCCTTCCCGGGAGAAGTTACCGACGTTACCATGTCGCCGCTCTTCAGACCGGAAGCTGCCGCCGGCCCGCCCGGTAGCACGCTCCTGACAACGACCCCATCCGCCGTCTCTCCAATCTCGATTCCGAGGAATCCACGCGGCACGACCTCGACTGGCTTCTTCGCGAACATGGCGGCTGCCATCTTCGCCATCGCCTCCATCTGCTTCTGGTCCTTCACGGGCTGCGCGAGCCGCTTCTTCTCGGCAGAGGTGATGTTCACGGGAGCCGGCGGAACGAAGGCGAGGGGCGTCCAGGCGAGCGTCGGACGCGTTGCATCGATCTCGATTCGGAACCGCGCGAGGACGTTGTAACCGATGACCCCGTGGATCTGAACGCCCGTGAGCGCGAGCTGATTCATGGTCTGGAGCTGGAACGGCCCTTCGACCCTCGCGCCGATCTTCTCCACCACAGGCCCGCCCTCGACCTCCAGCCGGTTCACGACTCCCCAGTGCTGCGCGTTCGGCTTGATTCCGAGCTTCTTCGCCACGTCCTCCGCCACGAAGAGCGCGGGCGCGCCCGTGTCCATGATGAAGTTGTACGGCCCGGACCCGTTCAGCTTTGCGCGCAGCAGGATGTGATTCGTCGCCGCAAGCCGGTAGGGAACGTGCCAGACCGGCCCGGCAGAGACCAGATGAACCAGCAATAAAAAGAGAGGCATGAACGCTCCATAACGAACGCCAAGGGTGTGTTGACCGCGAATAACGCCAATCCACGCGAATACGCTCCGAATAGCATTGTTCGCGTGGATTAGCGTTATTCGCGGTTGATCTCAGTCTGTTCCTGGCCGGCTGAGCAGCCTGCGGCGGCGGCCCCCGAAGCCGAAGGATGGCACGTTCGCGGTCTGGCCCGTGGTGATGTGCTCGGCGTCCACCGTGAATCCCAGGAAGGCGAGGCACATCTCGTTCGTGGTCTGCTCACCCCACGTGACCAGCTTCGGCGGGTTGTTCGGGTTGTGCGGGTTGCCGGTCGAGTTGTCGTAGGTGGCGGTGAGACTGAGGCGCGAGCCCTTCGGGAGCTTGAGCGGCTCCCGCCATGCGTACGTGTTCTGCCAGTTGAAGTCCCAGCTCGGAATGTGGATGAGGCGCTTCTTCGTGCCGTCCGGCAGCGTGGCGCTCACGGTGATCGACCGTCCGAGCAGGTGCATGTGCGGAAGGACCGTGAGGAGCGAGGCGTCGAAGACGACGGGCAGCTCCGCGGAGACGGTGTAGTCGGCCTTGCCGGGCGGGATGAGTAGGAGCGGCTGCATGAGCGGCAGCGTGTAGAGCTTTTTGTCCACGGGCCCGTTGCAGTAGTAGACGCCGACGCGCGTGCGGTCCGTTTCCGGCTTGCCGCTCTTGTGGTAGTGGACCTGGAGGATGATGTCCGCGCCCTTGGGCCACGGGATTCCAACGCCTTCGGGCAGTCTTCGCGGGTAATTGCCGGGCGCCCATCCGCCGAGGAATCCCGACGGCGGAAAGCCGATGCCGCCGCCCTCGACCGAGTAGCCGGCGCCGGGGTCGGCGGCATCCAGCTTTCTGCCCTGGCCCGTCGTGTCGAGATACGCGATAACGTGGTGGACCACCGCGCGGTTTCCTGGCCGGAACTCGAGCGCCGAGAGGTAGCGGTCCGCGTCGTTCGGGTTTGGAATCACGAAGCAGCGATAGACGTCGCGCCCGTCCGCGGCCAGCGAGTAATCTTCGGAGGGCGTGAGCGTCGCGTCGGGCGTTCCGAGGTTCCAGCCGGGCGTAAACTTCGGGGCCGGCGGCAGGTCGGCCCTGCTTCCCTCTTTCGCGCCTTCGGCAACCCACTGCTTCAGCGTGCCGATCTCGTCCGCGCTCAGCCGCCGCTCGTCGTGAAACTCGCCGTGCGAATCGGCTTTCCACGGCGGCATGACCCGCGATTCCGTCAATGCAGCGATCTGGGTGGCGCGCTTCTTCACGTCGTCGTAGCTGGCCAGCGTGAATGGCGCCACTTCACCCGGCCGGTGGCATGCCGTGCAGTTCTTGTAGACGATCGGTGCGATGTCCTTATTGAAGGTGAGCGCGCCCTTTGGCTGCGGCGACATTGCACCCGCGCCAGTGGCCGCAAGCACTCCGGCGCAGATTGCTACCCCGACCATCAAGCGGTGCCCCATCAAGACGTTCTCCCTGTTCGCGCTTAGCAGTCGCGTGTTGCGACCCGATTGGGTTCGGCGGGCCGCGCCCCGCCGCTATCATGCCTGCGGCCAGTCGCGCACCTCCGTGCGCGGTACGACACCCCCATATGCGTTCTGCCCCGGAGGCGGGGAGTTGGCGCGAAGCGCATGTCAGCGGGAGGGTGCAGCCTCCCGTCGGCCGCAGCGCGTTTTATGTTTGCCGTTCATCGACCGGAATCGTAAATGAAGCAGCCGATTGCCTTTGTCGTTTTCGACGGCGCGGGCCTTCCCGCGACGATTGCGTCCAGAGCCTGGCGCAGGTCGTGCGAAGTCGCGGCGAAGCGGGGCTTGCCGAAGTCGATGTAGAGATTGTCGATTCGGCCGTGGTAGGCGAGATGGCCATTCGAATCGAACACCGCCGCCTCCGGAGTCACCGTCGCGCCTGCCAGTTTCACCAGGACATGCTTCGGGTCGAGCAGACCGGTACAGGTGTAACCGAAATCCTTGTAGTGTTTTCGGGCGTCGACCGGCTTGCCGTCCGCCTCGCAGTAGACCAGGTAGAACGCGACCTTCTTCGGGCCGTACGCCTTCACGATACGGTTGAATTCGGGCGCATATTGGTTCGAGATCGGGCAGTCGTGCGCGATGAAGAGCAGGCAGGTCGCCCTCTGGCCGTGCTGCGCGAGCGGCTGGACCGTCTTTCCATCGAGGTCCTTCACCGACGGTGCCTGGGCAGCGCCCGTCGCCGACAAGGAAGCAGCGAGCATTGATACAATGAATAGATGGCTCGGGCGGAACAAGGTAACACCGATTTCCCAACACGAAACAGAGGGGCGCGGCGGGTGGATTTCCCTCCCGCCATACGCCCCTACGTGGTCGATTCGATAAAGGTTTCGTTACGGCTTCGGCGCAGCAGGCGTCGTCGGCGTGGTCGCCGTTCCACCCTTGTGCTCGTGATTCCTTCTGAGCTCCTTCAGCTTCGCCTTCTGCTCGGGCGTGAGGATCGCGGCGATCTTCTCGTGCGTCGCCTTCATGAGATCCTTCATCTTCTCTTTCTTCTGCTCCGGCGTCAGCTTCGAATCCTCGCGAATGGCTTTCGCCTGGGTCTGCTGGTCCATCAGGATGGGCTTCAGGTCCGCCTTCTGCTGGTCCGTCAGGTTGAGCTGCTTCAGGACCTTCGCAAGCTTGCCATGCTCGCCCTTGCCGGCCTTTGCTGCTTTGGCCCGCGGCTGGGGCGCCGGGGCCTGCGCAAGCGACGCGGTCGAGGTAAACGCCATTGCTCCCAACGCAATCAACGCGCCGGCAATCAGACTCACTCTCTTCATCAACTCTGTCTCCTCTGTCGTGTGAGCGGTCCGTGGGGACCGCTGAACTGTCAACTGGGCAGATAGACGGAGCGGATTCCCGAAAGTTCATTCCGGCGCGAGTATGATTCTGTCTCCTTCAAGGAATCGAAAGGAGCCCAGCCGCGTACCGTTGAAGACTCTCCCATCTCGCTCTCAGGATTCGATTACTCCATGACCGACACCGCACGCAAGCCGAACGCGCCGGACGTCTCGCGTATCTCGCATAAGCCGAAGCTCGTCATCATCGACGGCTACGGCCTCCTTTTTCGGGCCTATCTCACGCCGGGCCCTTACTTCGCCACGTCGGACGGCCGGCCGACCGGCGCCGTCCGCGGATTCACGAACATGCTCCTGACTCTCCTGAATCAGGAGAAGCCGGACGCGCTCTATGTTGCGTGGGATGCGCCGGGGAAGACGTTCCGGGACGACAAGTTCGACCAGTATAAGGCGCACCGGCCGGACGTTTCCGACGACCTGCGGAAGCAGTTTCCGGTGGTCCGGCAGATGGTGGAGGCGTTCGGAATCGCTTCGATGGAGACGCCGGGATTCGAGGCCGACGACCTGATCGGCACGCTGGCGAGCGCGGCGGTGAAGGAGGGGTACGAGGTCACCATCGTCACCGGAGACTCGGATCAGCTCCAGCTCGTGGGCGACGGCGTTCACGTGCGCATGACCCGGACGGGCGTGACGGACATGGAGCTGTTCGACGCGGAGAGGGTGCGCGAGAAGTACGGCGTGGGGCCGGAGCAGATCGCGGACTTCAAGGCGCTGGTCGGCGACACGTCCGACAACATTCCGGGCGTGCCGGGCATCGGGAAGGTGACCGCCGCGAAGCTGCTCCAGCAGTGGGGCACGATGGACAACCTGATCGCGCACGTCGACGACCTGCCGACCGGCAAGATTCGGGACAATCTGGCGAACAACACCGAGCAGGCGCGCCTCTCGCTGGAGCTGGCGACCATCCACTGCGAGGTTCCGCTCGAAGGGCCGGTCAGGCGCTATGATCCAACCGCCGCGGACTGGCAGCGCGTCCGCGAGATGTTCGCCGACCTGGAATTCAAGACCCTCGCGAGCCGACTCCCATCCTATGCGCCGATCTCCCCCCCTTACGAAGGGGGGCCCGGGGCGGGTGAGCCGGCGGGTTCGTTCGAGGTCGGAGTGGCCGTTATCCGGTCCGCGGAGGAGCTCGAAAGCGCGATTCGCGCATGCTCGGACGCGGGAGTGCTGGCGATTCGCGTAGAGACGGACCGCGTCGGCCCCACCCGCGCCACGCTTCAGGGAATCGCGTTTGCCCCCTCGCCGCATCGAGCCTGGTTCGTTCCGACTACTCCCATACTCCCCCCCTCCTCCCCTCCCACACTCTCCCCCGGTCTCTTCGGCGATGAGGAAGAGGATGCGCCGTTTGCCGCGCCACCTGCCGCATTCCGGTCCGTTCTCTCGGACGAGAAGGTCGCGCGGCTCGGTTACAACGCCAAGGTCGAGGACATCGTGCTCACGCGGCACGGCGCGCCGGTCGGGCCATTCGCGTTCGACGCGCAGATCGCCGCCTATGTGCTGAACCCCGGCCGGACGTCGTACTCGCTCGTCGACCTGGCGGAGGAGCACCTGAACGTCCGGCTGGAGGTCGCCGACGCTTTCTCGGAGGAGGAGCGGCTTGCGCGAGAGGCGGCGCTCGCAGTGGCGCTGCGCGAGCCGATGGAGCAGCGAATCCAGGCGGCCGGACTGACCGAGATCATGCAGAGAATCGAGATGCCTCTCATCCCCATCCTTGCCGACATGGAGCGCGTGGGCGTGCCGGTCGACAAGGAGTGGCTGGGAAAGCTCTCGCGGGAGATGGGCGAAAAGATCGAGGGGCTGGCGAAGCGCATCTACGAGCTGGCCGGCGAGGAGTTCACCATCGGCTCGACGCAGCAGCTCCAGCGCATCCTCTTCGAGAAACTCCAGCTTCCTACCGGAAAGAAGATCAAGACGGGCTTTTCGACCCGCGCGGACCTGCTGGAATCGCTCGCGAGCCAGTATGAGATCGCGCAGCGAATCCTGGAGTACCGGGAGCTGACGAAGCTGAAATCGACCTACGCCGACGCGCTGCCGAAGCTCATCAACCCGGAGACCGGGCGGATTCACACGTCGCTCAACCAGACCGTTGCCGCGACCGGCCGGCTCTCTTCCAGCGACCCCAACCTCCAGAACATCCCGATCCGCTCGGAGGTGGGCAGGGAGATACGGAAGGCGTTCGTCGCGCCGAAAGGTCAGACGCTTCTCTCGTGCGACTACTCGCAGATCGAGCTGCGCGTCTTCGCGCACGTCACAAAGGACCCCGAGTTGCTGCGCGCATTCGCCGCTGATGAGGACATCCATGCGACGACGGCAAGCAAAGTCTTCGGCGTGCCGCTGGACCTGGTCACGCCGGAGATGCGCCGCCGCGCGAAGACCGTCAACTTCGCGGTCATCTACGGCCAGAGCGACTTCGGGCTGGCGAACACGCTCGGAATTCCCACGGCGGAGGCGAAGGAGTTCATCGACGCCTATTTCGCGCTGTTTCCCGGCGTGCGCGAGTACACGGAGCGAACGCTGGAGGACGCGCGGCGGAACGGCTATGTCAAGACGCCGCTCGGCCGGCGGCGCTACGTGCCGGAGATTCACAGCGGCAACTTTAATATCCGGCAGGGGGCGGAACGGGCGGCCGTGAACATGCCCATCCAGGGTGCGGCGGCGGACATCATGAAGCTGGCCATGATCGACGTATTCCGCCACCTCCGGCAGGTGTGCTATAATTGTACGCTGCTCCTTCAGGTTCACGACGAGCTTGTATTCGGCGTGGATGAGGACGCGCTTCCTGTCGTCACGCCCGAAATCGTCCGCCTGATGGAGAATGCATACGCGATGGACGTGCCGATTCGCGTGGACGCAAAGGCCGGCCGGAACTGGGCGGAGATGACGCCCGTGAAGGTCAAATAGTCAATTGGTCAAATAGTCAAATAGTCAAATAGTCAAATAGTCAAATAGTCAAATAGTCAAATAGTCAAATAGTCAAATAGTCAAATAGTCAATTGATCAATTGGTCAATTGATCAATTGATCAATTGACCAATTGATCAATTGACCAATTGACCAATTGACCAATTGATCGCGATTGCAGGAATCGCGCGCATTTGCGCGAAAAGATAGCTGTTTCGACATATCAACTGCGCAGCGCCGGCTAAGCGCTGCGCGCGACTGATTTCGGCAGAGCGCCCCGGATTGAACGACGCTCTCCGCGACTGTCCATACTGATGCCGCTTCCCGTCCTCAAGCCGGAAGTCCCGGCGGCATCGCGAGAGGAGTTCGCCGCAATGACTGATGAGAATCTGCACCCGAGCGCGGAGACCGCGGAAGGGACGAGCGTCGCTGCTCAGGAGGCCGCGCCCGCGGACGACACGACCGAATCCGTCGATTCGGCCGCGCCCGCGGATGCGCCCGCCGACACCAGCGGGGCCGTTCTTGACGAACCGGTCACCGACACCACGGGGTCGCCTGCCGCGGGAGAATCCGTAGCGGCGGAGGGTTCGCCGATGTTCACGGATGCGTCGCTGGGCGCGCCGCCAGAGACATCGCCAGAGTCCGCCGCCGAGACCACTCCCGCGCCATCAGCCACGGATGCCGAGCCCGCTGCCCATTCAGCAGCGCCACCCGCTCCAGCCGCGCCGACTCCCGCGCCGCCAGCTCCCGCCCCCGCGCCGCCGCCTGCCCCCGCGCCAGCTCCGCCACCGGCAGCCCCGTCGAGACCGATCACGACCAATACGCCCGAGATGTCGATGGAGCAGGCCGACGACTACTCGAAGACCTTTACCGCGCTCCGCGAGGGCGACGTAGTGTCCGGCGTCGTCGTCCACATCGACCGCGGCGAGGTCCTCGTGGATGTCGGCACGAAGTCCGAGGGAATCATCCGCCGTCACGAGCTCTCCCGGGACTCGTCGCTCAACGCGGAAGACATCGTCAAGGTGGGCGAGCGGATCGACGTCTACATCATGGAGACGGAGAACCAGGACGGCAACCTGATTCTCTCCAAGAAGCGTGCTGACTTCGAGAAGGCCTGGGAACGCGTACAGGAGTCGAAGGAGAAGAACGAGACGCTCACCGCGATGGTGACCGACCGCGTCAAGGGCGGCCTCGTCGTGGACCTCGGAATCCGCGGCTTCGTTCCGGCGTCCCATGTCGGCAACGGCTCGATGAAGAACAACCTCGAGAAGTATGTTGGGCAGTCGATCCCGCTCAAGGTGATCGAGGTCGACAAAGAGCGGCGCAAGGTCGTCCTGTCGAACAAGCTCGCGATGGACGAGGACCGGATGTCGAAGAAGGCCGAGACGGTCCAATCGCTCCAGCCGAACCAGATCCGCCGCGGAATCGTGCGCCGCCTCACCAACTACGGCGCGTTCATCGACCTGGGCGGAATCGACGGACTGCTCCACATCTCCGAGATGTCCTGGACACGGATCAATCATCCGTCCGAGGTGCTTAAGGAGGGCCAGGAGCTCGATGTTGTCATCCTCAAGATGGACCTCGACGCGGGCCGCGTGTCCCTCGGCCTCCGCCAGATCCTGCCCGATCCGTGGACGGGGATTGATGCCCGCTACCATCCCGGCGACGTTATCACCGGAACCGTCACCCGGGTGGTTCCGTTCGGCGTCTTCGTGCAGGTGGAAGGCGGCATCGAGGGAATCATCCCGAACGCCGAGCTGACCGGCCGCAAGGGAGGCAAGGCGCCCGCTCTGAACCCCGGCGAGGAGGTCGAGGTGAAGGTGCTCGACGTTCGGCCGGAAGAGCGGAAGATGTCCCTCTCGCTCCGCCAGCTCCAGCAGGAGCAGGAGACTCGCCGCGAGCGCGCCGACGTGGAGACCTATCAGGAGCGCGCCGGCCGCGAGGAAGCGCCTCGCTTTACCATTGGCGATGCCCTCCGCGCCAAAGAGGAGGCCGAAGCCGAAGCCGAGGAAGACGCGGAAGACGAAGCCGAGGAGATGGAAGACGAAGAGGAGTAGAGGAAAGGGTCAACGTGTCAATTAGTCAATTGAACGGCCGTCTATTGACTAATTGACACGTTGACCCTTTGACCGAACGACCCATGCAAATCGGAATCACAGGAGGGGTGGCGACCGGGAAATCCACGGTCGCCACTCTTTTTCGTAAGCGCGGCGCGACCGTATTCAGCGCGGACGAGGCGGCCCGCGAGGTCGTTCAACCCGGCTCGTCCGCTCTCGACGCCATTGCGAAAGCATTCGGGCGGGAAATCCTGCTGCCGGACGGGCCGTTGGATCGCGCGGCGCTTGGAAGGCGCGTGTTCGCGGACCCGGAAGCTCGCGCCACCCTCGAGCGAATCACCCATCCGCTGATTCTCGAACGGCTCCGCGCCCAAATCGACTCCGCGCGCGCCGCGCTTGGGCCCGATGCCACAATTGCAGTCGAGGTCCCACTGCTCTACGAGGCCGGCATGGAGGATTGGTTCGACCACGTGATCGTTGTGGCGTGTGCGCCAGCGGTGCAGATGGAGCGCTTGCGGGCGCGAAGCGGGCTGAGCGAGGAAGAAGCTCAAAGGCAGATCGCGGCCCAACTGCCGCTCGATGAGAAGGTCCGGCGCGCCCACATCACGATCTGGAACGACGGAAACGAAGCAGACCTGGCCAACGCGGTCGAGAGCGTATGGAATCGACTGGCGAGCGGAACAGGACAGTAGCACATGCCTGGCCCCACCGCCAGTCAAGCGAGAGGATTCACGCTCGACCCGGCGACCGGGGCGAAGCATTCGCGCAGGACGATTCGTGCGTGCTGCCTGGACCGTTGCGCGAATGCTTAGCCCCTACGCTGGTTTATCGCGGCATGCGGTGCCGACTCTTTTGAAAGGCGTTGTCCCTGGCCCCCCCCCGTTCCCAGGAGACAGAATCCATGCATGCAGCGGGCCATTAAGCCCCCTCTCCTGTTTTTGGGAGAGGGGGTTGGGGGGTGAGGGCCCGCCTCACCAGGACTCGGCGCCTTCGGTCCAGGGGAACCACTGCTGGAACTGCGCGGTTTGGCCCGTGGACGCGGCGGCCGGGAGCGCGTTCCAGGTGGCCGAAGGGATTCCGCCCGCGGACTTCGGGTCCCAGATGCCTGGCATCTTGTGCCACTTGGCGTGGCCGTCCGCATAGACGTAGATACCGCCTTCTTTGTGGCGATGGAGCAGCGGCGGCTGGCCGTTGGTCACGAGCGACAGATTTCCCGGCCCGATCAATTCGCGGCCGAGCACGGAGGCGGACTCCACGATGAAGAGCTTCGATGCCGGCGCGGGTATTGCCGCAAGTGTGTATGCCGCGGCCGGGTTGAACTTGAAGGTCGAGATGTCGTAGAAGAAGGTGCGGTTGAGCGCATACGAAAGCGGCTGTAGCGGCTGTCCCGCGCCGTTCACCCGGAGCGGAAGCCGGGCCGGGATTCCGGTTGAATCCGACGGGCATTTGTGGACTTGGAGGCTCTTCTCGTAGGGCTGGAGCAGGTCGAAACAGCAGGGCGGAAAATAGACCGGCCCGCCCGCGCCGCTGAACCACGCGAACTGGGTGAATGGCGGCGATGTGACCGGGCCGCCGTAGTCCGCCGGCGGGAACGTTTCATCGTAATCCTGGACGTACATCGACAGGCCGAGGCCGATCTGCTTGCCGTTTGAGAGGCAGGCCGTCTGCCGCGCGGATTCACGCGCCTGGGAAAAGACCGGGAAGAGAATTGCAGAGAGGATAGCTATTATTGCGATAACAACGAGCAGCTCGATCAGTGTGAAAGCGGCGTGAGCACGGCGGGAGTATCCACAGTTCAACGGCTTCTCCTTCGAGCAGGGCGGGGATGACAGCGATGAAACCGTCCCCACCATCATATCACAGGCCCCCCTGCCTTGCAACGGTTCGGCCATGCCCAAGCGAAACGGAAGCCGATAAACAATCGCTCGATTTGGAGCCGGAGCGCGAGGTAATTGAGGAGTCCATGGCGTAACAGGGATTGGGGTGACTCATATGGCCATGCTAAAGATATTGTCTGGAATCGTGAAGGATGGAGTAGTAGTGCCTGAACATGGCGATACGCTTCCCGAGGGAGCTCACGTTGGTATTGTGCTCCACGAAAATGGCGAGTCCCTGCTGCTGGCACCGGAATTCGCCGAGTGGGATGCCGCGGGTTCGGATGCCTGGAAGATGATAGACGCATGGGAGAAAGAAGAGGGCGTTGAACCCTGGTGACATTTACTGGGTCGAGTTCGCACGCGCCAGCGGTCATGAGCAATCTGGCCGCCGGCCAGGCGTTATTGTGCAAGACGATAGTTTTGGCGCCAGCCTGCCGCTGGTAATTGCTATACCGTTAACAACGGCGGAACTCGCCGGGCGTTTTGCTGGAACTGTTGCCATCGCTCCAGACGGCAACAATGGCCTGCGTCGGACCTCGTTTGCACTCGTGTTCCAGATCCGCGCGATCGACCGAACGTTGGTTACAGAGAGGCTCGGCTGCATTGCACAGGAACAGCTTGCCGAGATTCATCGGCAGCTGGATTTGCTTCTCGGTCGGGCAACTGCGAGCCGACTCGCATCCGGTGAAGAACCGGTGGAATGAAGAAGATTCTCGTTCTGAATGGTGCGCGGCATATCGCGCGGCTGATCCAGGTCAACCTGGAGCGGCAGGGCAAGCAGGTTGCAATCGCCGATTCAGCGTCCAGCGCCCTCGAGCAAATCGCTCGCGATCGTCCCGACGCGATCTTTACTGACGATTCCATGAGATTCCTGGATGGGGTGGACGTCTATCGCTCCCTGAGGAATCACCCGGCGACGAAGGATATACCTATCTACATCGTGCCGCCGGGCAGCCCGTGGCCGCGGCCATTTGGAATCCCGGAGCTTCGCGAATGGACCGATTTGGACGATGACGATGAAACGCCGCAATGACGGTTGTCGCGGCAGGACAGGTGTTCCGTAGCAGCTTCCTCGGGCCGCCCCCTCACTCCGCCCCCTCACTCCGTGTCTCCCGGCTAGACCCTCCGCCGGATGTCGCCCCCGGCATACCCGGTACCTCTTCTCGTTATAGTCGAAATCCGAATCGTAAAGCCCCTATCTCCTGCTCCCAGTCGGGAGGAGAATGGGGCGGCGGCGCGTATTCACTGGTATTACGAATCGTCTCTGGAGGGACCCATGAGCAACGAATCGGGCGACGTTCTGCCGCTGCGCCGAATCGACCATCTCCGCTTCTTCGTTGGCAACGCGCGCCAGTCCGCCTACTTCTATCGCAACTGCTTCGGGTTCGACGTGGTCGCCTACGCCGGCCTGGAGACCAAACTCCGAAATGAGGCTGGCTACGTGCTTCGGCAGGGCGACATCACGTTCGTGATCGCCTCTCCGCTCTCCGCCGACCACCCCGAAAGCCAGCGACTCGTCCAGCACGGCGACGGCGTGATGGACGTCGCCATTGAGGTGGACGACGTGCGGGCCGCTTATGAGGGGGCGGTAGCGCGAGGCGCCGTGGGCGTGCGGGAGCCGACCGCGCTGGAGGACGCCAACGGCGTCTACGAGCTGGCGGCCATCCGTGCCTACGGCGACACGACCCATACCTTCGTCAACCACGACCGCTACCGCGGCGTCTTCATGCCGGGATACGAGCCCATCGATCCGGCCCGCTACAATCCGGCGACCTCCCATCCGGTCGGCCTGAGGGACATCGACCACATCGTCGGCAACGTCGAAGAAGGGAAGATGGACGAGTGGGTGGGCTATTATGAGCGGGTGCTCGGCTTCTCACAGCTCGTCAGCTTCGGCGACAAGGATATCAGCACCGAGTATACGGCGCTCATGTCGAAGGTCGTGCAGGGCGGCAACGGGCGAATCAAGTTCCCGCTGAACGAGCCGGCCAAATCACGCCGCCGCGGGCAGATCGAGGAATACCTGAAGTTCTACGGGGGGCCGGGCGTGCAGCACATCGCGCTCGCCACGGACGACATCATCGCGACGGTGCGGGCGCTCCGCGCCAACGACTGCTCGTTTCTCCGAGTCCCGAAAGCCTACTACGAGATGCTGCCGGAGCGCGTGGGCAGGATTCCCGAAGACATGCAGGCGATTGCGGAGCTGGGCATACTGGTGGACCGCGACGACGAGGGCTATATGCTCCAGATATTCACGAAGCCCGTGGAGGACCGCCCGACCCTCTTCTTCGAAATCATCCAGCGGAAGGGATCGAAGAGCTTCGGGAAGGGCAACTTCAAGGCGCTGTTCGAGGCGATCGAGCGGGAGCAGATGCTGCGCGGCACGCTGGAGGCGAATGCGTGAATGGACGCGGCGCGCGGCCGCAATGGCCGCGCGCCGCGCGCAGGCATACGCGGATCAGGACTTCATTTTCTTCATTCTTGGTTTGGGCGCTTCCATCTTCGAGGGATCGAAAGGTTTCCCATCCAGGAGAGTCTTTTCGGACAGACCTTCGACCTTCTTGAAGAGCCAGCCCTTTCCGGTTTTCAGGAGCGTGTCGCGACTTGTTCCTGTGCTGGACATCTTGTGGGTCTTGCCATCCGGCGTGAGCATGTCGCCCTTCATCACGTAGGACGATTTGACAACGGCGGTTTTGCCCTTGACCGAAATATCGTTCGCGGTCATCGTGGCCTCAAGCGTCTTCATCTGCTTGAATTCCTCGGTCATCATTTTGGTCGAATCCGCCGCATTGTAGGTCTTGCCGTGCTGGGTCTCCGAAAAGTCCGGGGTACCCAATGCCATAACGGCCTTGATGTTCTTTGACGCCATTGCCGCGGAGATTTTTGTGTAGGCGGCCCTGATGTCTGCCTTGTCGTCGGCGCGCGCAGGCGAACCGAGCGACATTGAGGCCAACGCGGCGAGAAGCGCGGACAGCGATAACAGTGATTTGCGCATCGATTTTCTCCTTTTCGAGTGTTAGCGTGACGGGCATGCCGGGTGCGTCTGGCGGTGCAACGCAGTACCGTTACTTGCCTGCCTTGCCGGCTGAC
>Ga0068855_100000917_pt1 | contig 36633 bp, 30 predicted proteins | sample KBSCornC52_FD_66592 | JGI IMG/M metagenome (GOLD analysis project Ga0068855, IMG submission 66592) | Corn rhizosphere microbial communities from Kellogg Biological Station, Michigan, USA - KBS Corn C5-2 | ecosystem: Host-associated > Plants > Roots > Rhizosphere > Soil ...
TCCCTGTCGGTTTCTTCGAACCAGGACGAAGTCGGCCTGCCGCGCAGTAGTCTTTCTTAGCCCCACACCCCTGTTTCCGTCGACCTTCTTTATACAAGGACGGGAGGACGGGAGGACGAGAAAGAGGCGAGAACTTTGGGGCTCGCGCTGCCGCCAGCGAGTCCGGAGCAGCGTCGCGGGCCCGGCCCTCCGGCTTTCACTCGAGGGAAGTATTTTTGGTTTTGGTCCCCCAAAAACAAAAATGCGTTCTCGTCTCCCTGCGTCCTCCCGTCCTCCCGTCCTCCCTGTTGATCTCAGGCACTCGAATGGGGCTGTCAGAACGCTAGCAGCCCGGAGCGGTCGCTAGGCTTGGCCTGGCGACGCTACGGTAGTTTCTGCAAGGGATCTGCGGCGGGGCAGCCCGAGATGCGATGAGTCTTTAGATGCCGCTAGGGCGCGGGGCATTCGGGCGCGGCGCGACCGAGTCGGCACAGCTCGGCGCCGCGTTTTTCCAGCGCTTCGGCGCTGTTGTCACTCTTGGCGAGCTCGGTGCCAGCGCGGTACTTGGCGGCCAGCACGAAGCAGGCGTGCGCGGAATCGCTTTCGCACTGCATGACCAGGTGGGTGAGCGCGATGCGGCGGAAGCGTTTGGCTTGCTCTAAATCGGCCGGGCCGGTCGTGCCGGTTTCGAGCGCTTGCGCTGCGCGTGCGCACTCGTCGAAGTCCTTCCTTTGGTCGCAATACAGCTCGGCCTTGAGCAACGCCTCGCGTGTCGTGGGCACGTTGAGCGGCGGCGCGGCGATGACGGGGGACGCCGCTACGGTCGCGGGCGCGGCCGAAGCGGCGGGCGCGGGCGCGGCCGAAGCGGCGGTCGCAGGCACGGCCGAAGCGGCGGGCGTCGGCGCATCCGAAGCGGCGGGCGCAGGCTCGCTTGCGGGCGCTACCGACGCGGACGCGGACGGCCCTGAATCGAGGGTGCGCGCGGCAATGGCTTCGACCTGGGGTGCGGCCGGCGGCGGCGTGGCGCGGGCGGCCGGCGCGGCGGGGGGCGGGGGAGGAGGTGAATGAGGTGCGCCCAGCAACGCTGCGATGGCGCCGCCGACACCGCCCACTGCGATGCCGATGCCGGTGGTCCAACGCATGCCGTTCACGCAGCGAGCCCTTGCCGGATCAGCAACGCTTGCGGATCCGGCTTTCTACCCATGAAGGTGACGAACAGATCCATCGGGTCGCGCGCGTCCCCCTGCGACAAAATCGCGTCGCGGAAGGCGCGGCCGACGGTGGGGTTGAAGATGCCTTCGCGCTTGAAGCGACTGAAAGCGTCGGCGTCCAATACCTCGGCCCACTTGTACGAATAGTAGCCGGCGGCGTAGCCGACCGGGTGCGAGAACAAGTGTAGGAAGCCGGCCAGCATGCCGTAGTCCTTCGGTAACTCGCTGGCGGCGTAGCGCTGCAAAATGCGGTTGCCGTAGTCCATCACGTCGCCGTCGCTTTCGGGAGAGTAGTCGATGTGCAGGGCCAGATCGACCGCGGCGAAGCCGAGCTGGCGCATCTGCATGCTGGCGGCGCGAAACGTGCGGGTGGCGTGCAGTCGTTCTAGAAGCGCTTCAGGAAGTGGCGCGCCGGTTTCATAGTGGCCGGCGAACAAGTTGAGCGCGTCGCGCTCGGAGCACCAATTTTCCATGATCTGCGAGGGCAGCTCGACGAAGTCTTGGGCGACCCGCGTACCGGCCAGGCTGCGCACGTTCACGCGGCTCAGGCAGTGGTGCAGCAAATGGCCGAACTCGTGGAACAGCGTCTCGACGTCGCGGTGCAGCAGCAGTGACGGCTTGCCGCCCGAAGGTGGCGCCGAGTTGCAGCAGAACACGGCCAGGTTCGGGGCGGGGGGAACGGAGGCGAGCAGGCCATGCATCCACGCGCCGCCGCGCTTGTTCTCGCGCGGGTACAAATCGACGTGGAAGATGCCCAGGCGCGCGCCGGCTTCGTCTTTGATCTCGTAGGTGGTGACGTTCGGATCCCAAACCGGTACGCCGCTTCGCGGCTCGATCTTCACGCCGTACAGCCGCTGCGCGACCTCGAACGCGCCTTTCAACGCTCGCTCGGCCGGGAAGTAGGCGCGCAGCTCTTCTTCGTCCAGCTCGAAGCGCGCTTTGCGCAGCTTCTCGACGTAGTAGCCGACGTCCCACGGCAACAGAGGAAGCTGCGCGCCCAACGATGCCGCAAACTCGCCGAGCTCGCGCTTCTCGCGCTCGAAAGCGGCCTCGGATTTTTGCGTCAATTCGTCGATGAAGCGCTTGGCGCTATCGCCGTCCTTGGCCATGCGGTCGTCGGTCACGAGATCGGCAAAGTGCTTGAAACCCAGCAGATTGGCGCGGGTGCGTCGCAGCTCGAGCAGCTTGCCGATCAAGCCCCGGTTGTCGTGCTCGCCCTCGGTGCCGCGAGCGTTGAACGCGGTCCAAATGTCGCGCCGCAGCTGGGCGTCGTCTGCGTAGGTCAAGACGGCGGTGACGCTGGGCGCCTGCAGCGTGAAGCGATAGCCGGGCTTGCCCTTGGCTTCGGCCGACTCGCGCGCCATCGAGCGAGCCGACTCCGGCAAGCCTGCCAGCCTGGCTTCGTCCTCGATCAAAAGCTCGAAGGCGTTGGTGGCGTCGAGCACGTTTTGCGAAAATTTGGTGGTGATGACGCTGAGCTCGGCGTCGATTTGCTTCAGCTTCTCTTTGTCGGCGGGCGACAATTGCGCGCCTTGGCGGCGAAAGTCCGCCAGCGTCTTGTCGAGCAGGCGCTTTCGCGTCGCGTCCAGGCTGGCGGCTTCCGGCGTCTGCGAAAGCTCCACCAGCGCGCGGTACAGGCCGTCGCGCAGGGCGATGCTCGACCAAAAGGCGCTCACGCTGGGCAAGACGCTGTTGTAAGCGTCGCGCAGGGCGGGGGTGGTGGCGACGCTTTCCAGGTGCTCCACCACGCTCATCGAAAGCTCCAGCTGCTCGGTAGCCGCCTCCAAGGCCCCGAGCGTCGAGGCGTAGCTGCGCGGCGCGCGTTCGATGGCGTCGAGCGCCGCCTCCGAGCGCGAGATCAGTTCCTTGATGGCCGGCTCGACGTGCTCGGCCGAGATGCGATCGAAGGGGACGTCTAGAGTATGCTGGCCGACGGTGAGCAGAGGGTTTTCCATGCGAGCTGGGTTGGTTATAGCGCACCAGGGCGGGTCCGGAACCCCGCTAGTTCGGGGCACAACGGAGGTGCTAGGCTGATAGGGCTGTCATGAGCGAAGCGAGCGCGTTGCCTGCTGAAGGTGAGCTGCTGTGGGAGCCGAGCACGGAGCGCCGAGCCGCCTCGCGCATGGCCGATTTCATGGGTTGGGTGGAACGGGAGTGTGGCCAGCGCTGCGACGGCTACGACGCGCTTTGGCGCTGGTCGGTCGAACAGGTTGGCCCGTTTTGGCAAGCGGTGGCGCGTTACTTCGACGTGCAGATGGGCGGCTCCGTCGAGCCCGCGCTCGTGGGCACGCTGCCCGAGGCGCACTGGTTTCCGAACGCCACCTTGAACTACGCCGAGCGGCTGATGGGTCGCCGTGACGACCACCTGGCCATCATCGCGCGGCGGGAAGATGGCTCACGCCAAACGCTGAGCTACGCACAGCTGGCCGAGCAGGTCGCGCGCGCGCGTGCCGGCCTCGTGCGCGCCGGCGTGAAGCGCGGTGATCGCGTGGCGGCGTTTCTGCCCAACGGCGTGGAGGCGGTGGTAGGCGTGCTGGCCGCGGCCAGCCTGGGCGCCATCTGGTCGAGCGCGGCGCCCGAGTTCGGCGTGAAGAGCGTGCTCGACCGCTTTCAGCAAATCGAGCCGACGGTGCTGCTGGCTTGCGACGGCTACAGCTACGGGGGCAAGCGCTTCGAGCGCGCCGCCGAGCTGCGTGAAATTGCCGCCGCTTTGCCGTCCTTGCGCGCCCTGTTCGTGGTCGGCGAGGCCGCGGCCGTGGGCCAAGCCGGCGGCGTTCAGGCGCGGCCGTGGAGCGAGCTCGTGGCCGAGCATCAGCCGCTGATGTTCGAGGCGGTGCCGTTCGAGCACCCGCTGTGGATTTTGTATTCGTCCGGCACCACCGGCTTGCCCAAAGCCATCGTGCAAGGTCACGGCGGGATCTTGCTGGAGCACCTGAAGGCTTTGGCCCTGCACATGGATCTCGGCGAAAACGATCGCTTCTTCTGGTTCTCGACCACGGGTTGGATGATGTGGAACATGGTCGTGAGCGGGCTCGGTTTGGGCTGCACCCTCGTGCTGTACGACGGCAGCCCGGCGGTGCCCGGGTTGTCGGCGCTGTGGAAGCTGGCCGAGCAGGAACGCATCAGCTACTTCGGTACGAGCGCGCCCTTCTTGCTCGCTTGCAAGAAAGCAGGTCTCGTGCCCAAAGACGTCGCGGAGCTGAGCGCGCTGCGCAGCATTGGCACGACGGGCGCGCCGCTGCCGAGCGACGGTTTCAAATGGGTATACGCGCAAGTTTCGCGCGAGGTGTTGCTAGGCTCGGTCAGCGGCGGCACCGACATTTGCACGGCCTTCGTGCTGTCTTGCCCGCTCTTGCCGGTGCGCTCGGGTGAGCTGCAATGCCGCGGTTTGGGCGCCAAGCTCGAGGCTTGGGACGACGCGGGGCGCGCGCTGACCGGCGCGGTGGGCGAGCTGGTGTTGACGGAGCCGCTGCCTTCCATGCCGCTCGGCTTTTGGAACGACCCCGGGCGAGCTCGCTACAACGCCAGCTACTTCGGCGTCTACCCCGGCGTGTGGCGCCACGGCGACTGGATCAAGCTGAACGCCGACGGTGGCGCGGTCATCTACGGCCGTTCCGACTCGACCTTGAATCGCGGCGGGGTGCGCATGGGCACGAGCGAATTTTATCAAGTCGTCGAAGCCCTGCCAGAGATCGCCGATAGCCTCGTAGTCGATACCGGCTCGCTCGAGGACGCGGTCGGAGAGATGTGGTTGTTCGTGGTGCTGCGAGAGGGCGCGGTGCTGGACGCGGACTTGAAGCGTCGCATCAAGGACGTGCTGAAGAAGGAGCTGTCGCCGCGCCACGTGCCGGATCAACTGCGCCCCATCGCCGCCGTTCCCCGGACCCTGAACGGCAAGAAGCTCGAGGTGCCGGTCAAACGCATCTTGCTGGGTGAGGATCCGCGCCACGTCGCCAGCCGCGACACCCTCGCCAACCCCGCGGCATTGGACGCCTTGGTCGAATTGGTTAGGAGTGAAAAAAATGGTTAGCGGGCTCGGCCTGTTCGGCAAGTGCGCAAAAGCCGTGCGAAAAGCCGAGTTTGCCCATGGGGTGGCGCGGCCGGGGGCGCGCGGCGACGGACGAGCAGCCGCCCCTCCGGAGCCCGGTGCGCCTCTAGAAATGGGCTTGAAACCGGTTCCATACGTGGCACGATGGACCGGCGCTTGATCTTTCTCGTTTACGAATCTGGAGCCTGCTCATGAACGTACGTTTCGTCGCTAATTTGGCCTTGGTTTCGGCGCTCGCCTCGAGCGTGGCCTGCAGCGCGAGTGGCGACGGCTCCAAGAATCACGGCAACGACAACACCGGGGCCACCACCAGCACCGGCGCCCAGCCGAATATCGGCATCGGTGGAGGCCCGGTCCTCAACACCGGCGGCAACGCCCCGCTGCCCATGGATCCGAATGATCCGCGCAACGTTCCGGTGCGTCCGAAGATTTGCGACGCGAACGGCACCTGTACCTGCTTGCGGCTGGCCTTGGTCGGCAGCTTGGACTCGAGCGCCAACACCAAGGATACCAAGCCGTTCATCGACTGGCTCAACGGCAACAGCGACGGCACCGCGACCGTGACCATGGTCTCGACCAAGCCGACGATCGACGCGGCGTTCTTGGCCATGTACGACATTCTGGTTCTGGCCAACGTCAACACCTGGAAGTTTTCCGCCGACGAAAAAGCGGCGGTAGCAGACTGGGTCAAGAAGCAGGGCGGAGGCATCGTCACGCTCACGGGCTTCGCCAGCAACGCCACCGAGACCGCAGATACCAGCCAGCTCGTTGACTTCGCGGGCATGGGCTACACCGGCACGAGCATGACGGAGTGGACCGCGCCAAATCTGCCGGTGGGGCAGGTGCCGCCCGACCCCATCTATTACAAGGGCGGCAGCGTCGACATGCGCAACTGCCTGTTTCGACGAACGTCGATGGTCGACAAGGACGCGGGCAACACCTGGGCGATCAAGTTTGCCCCGCAAGCGGCCCCGCTCGACAAGCTCACTCTCTCACTGGACTACGTGGGCGCGTACATCGGTTGGCCCGTGAAAGCACCGACCGGCTCCACGGTGCTCGCCACTGATCCCTCCACTGGCAAGAACATGGCGGTGGCGCTCGAGGTCGAGGGCGCGGGGCGCATCGTCTCCTTTGGTGACGAGTGGGTGGTGTTGGCCAACCTTTGGCAGCCGATCAGCGCGTTCGTCGGTGGGGGTGGCATGGGCGACATGTGCTACGTAACGCCCACCGGCACCGATACCGACACTTACCACTCGGTCAAGACGCTCTATCAAAGCAAGCAGTTTTGGTACGACGTCATCAACTGGGTGGCGCCGCCCAGCGAGTGCAACTTCACGATCATGGATCCCGACGTCGTCGTGAAGTAACTTTCGCGGAGCCATTCAGCAGCCGCCCGCGCGCGATTTGCACCGCGAGCGGGCTCTGATCGACGCCGGCGAAGCGGCGCCCCAGGTTTTTGGCCGCCACCAGCGTGGTGCCGGAGCCGCACATCGGGTCGAGCACGCGGCTGCCTTCGAGGCTGCTGGCGCGAACGATGCGTTCCAGCAGCGCCAGCGGCTTCTGCGTCGGATAACCGGTAGTTTCCGCGATCAGCGGCGTGTTGGCGCGCATGGCCGGGCAGTCGCTCCAGACGCTCCCCAGGCGCCGGCCCTCGTCGGCGTAGTAGCGATAGGCCTTGCCCGAGATCACGCGCTCCCGAAAATGGCGGCCGTCGGCGTCGACGTTTTGGAAATGCATGCGCAGGCTGGTGGCGGCGAAGCTTTCGCGCAGGGCGGGGTCGTCGCCGTTCCAAATGGGCTGCTTGCCGCGCGCGTAGATCAAGATGGTTTGATGGGTCACGCTGGGGCCGCTACGCTTCTTGCCGCCGTTGCCGGGCACCCAGATCACCTCACCCATGAACGCACTGCGCCCGAACACGCGATCGGCCGCGACTTTGGCGTCGTGCACCGTGCGGTGGTCGAGGTGCAGCCAAAGCGTGCCGCGCTCGCTGAGGGCGTCGCGCACGACCGCCAGCCTCGGCTCGAGCATCCGCAAAAAATCGTCGATGGTGCTCCAGGCGTCGTCGTAGGCGTGCTGGCCGCGCACGCGCTCGCCACGGCCGACGCGCGCCGCGCGCTTGCCGCCCGCGTTGAACGGCGGATCGGCGTAGGCCAGATCGAATTTCTCCCGCCGCGAAAGCTCGGGCACGAGCTCGAGACAGTCGCCGTGGTGGACGCCGCCTTCGCCTGCCTTCAAACACCACCGCCGTCGGGCGCGCTGCCGGCCACCGGCATCAGCGTCGGCGGCTCCAGGGGCTCGTCGGCCGCAATTTCTTCGAGCAAAGCTTGGTCGAGCTCCTGGCCTTTGGGCAAGGGAGGCAGCCACTCCCAGTACGGGCCGCCGCCGCTGCAGCCGGCCTGCGCCTCTTCGGGCGAGCACGCGATGCGCAAGTGCAGGTGGTCGTCGTGCGGCAGGCTGTCGCCCGGCTGTAGCATCACGGTTTGCGCACGGTATTGCAGCTCGAGCGGTTCGCCGCGTGAGCGCGCGTAGTCCATCAACAAGGCTTCGAGCGGGCGGCTGATGAACAGGAATTGCACGCCGATCTCGGGATCTGTCACCAATTTCTTAACGAGCAACCACTCGCGCGCGACGTCGAGCCGGACGTAGTCTTCCGTGCCTTGAACGACGGCGAGACCGTCGCCCTCGTAGCGCACGAAGCCGGGGCTGGGAATGGGCGCGCCCGCGGGCGTGAGCGCGTAAAACAAAAGATCTACGTCACGGCCGCTACGGTGCGAAGCGTGCCCCGGGATCTGACCGCCACGTTTGGCGCCGAGGTCCCCCACCACCAGCACGCCACCGGGCAGCTCGGCCTCGACTTCGCCGGCAATGCGCGTGATGGCGCTCACCAGCCGCGGGCGGCCCCAATGATTGTGCCCCTTGGGCCGGTAGCGCTCGAAGCCCAAGCCGCGTTCAGGTAGCTCGACCGCGCCGGTTTGGACGCCCGAGTTGGGCATGCCCACCGAGCCCGCGAGGCCGGGCGCGAGCGGCGTCGGGGCGCTGAAGCAGCCGGCCAAGGCCAAACCGAGTGCGCAGAAAAACGGTTTGGTTATGGGCATTTAGCCCAACTCCGGGATGAACGTTTTGAGGTGCTCGGCCACCTTGCGGGCGCCGGCTTCGGAGGCGGAGCCGTCGGCCAAGTCGAGCTTGTTGTCCCGCAGGGTGAGAAACCCATGATCGACGAAGGCTTGGAAGGCGTTGGCCAAGATCGATTTGCTGACGGCTTCGCTGCGCTCGAGCTCGCCGGCCAAGAACGCGCGGTTGCCGATGGCGATGCTGCGCTTGAGCAGCTCTTTCTCGGCCAGCGGCGCCTTCACCAGCTCGGTCAGCGAGCGAGCCGCCACCCAATAGCCTTCGAGGAAGTTGCGGATCACCGCCGAGTACAGCACCAACCAATCGAGGCCGCTCCAGCCGTCGCGCCCGGGGCCGATGCCGAGCATGCCGCTTTCGTGGACCAGCTCGCCGTCGCCCAGCATGCGCGCCAGAGTCTCGTCGAAAATCTTTTCGAACGGGCGATCGGCGCGGAAACGGAACTCGAACTTGAACAGGCGACTCAGGGCCTGCACGCGGTCGCGGACCCACAGCGTGGGCTCGCGCTTCTGCGGCGACGCCAAGAGCGCGCTCGCGACCAGCGCGCGCTCGACGAAGAAATGCACGATGATGTTCTTGGAAACGTCGAGCAACAGCCGTCGCGCCGGCACGACCACGTAGCTGGCAGCTTCGCTGGGGTTCTGGGTCTTCGTCACCGGATCATCGGGCGAATGCACCTCGACCAAGTCGGCGTCGACGAACATTTGCACGGCTTCGCGCACCGATTCGGAGCGCACGCGCCCGGCGGGCGTGGTCAGGGCGGGGGACGAGCGTGCGCCTTGGCGCCGCGCGACCGACAGCAAGCGCTCGGCTCGCAGGATCAGCTCGCGGTGCGGTAGCCCGCGCTGCTTGTGCGACAACAAGACCATGGCCGTCAGCGCCCCCGGGGTGATGGAGGTGACGCGGTTGATCTCGTCCATCACGCGGTTGCCGAGGCGCGTGACCAAGCTGCGCCGCTTGGCGGGGCTGAGCACTTGGCCGACGTCCAGCCCGAGCTCTCGCTTCAAATCTTCGAGCGCCAGCACCTGACCGACTTGCATGTTGATGCGGCCATAGCGGTGACGCAGGACCTCACTCGATTTCAAGAGCCCTGCCGCGTCTTCCTTGGACTTTTCGGCGCCTTGCAGCTCGCGCTCGTAGGCGGACGCCTCGATCACTCGCTCGTAGCCGATGCTGACCGGCACGAAGAAGCACGGTCGCTCCGGCACCGCCAGCGCGGCGTCCATCAACATGTTGAGCAAGCCGAACTTGGGCGCGACCAGCTTGCCGGTGCGGCTGCGACCGCCCTCCAAGAACAGCTCGATGGGATAGCCGTCGCGGATCAGCCGACGCACGTAGGCGTCGACGACGGCCGCATACAGCCGGTCGCCGCGGAACGAGCGGCGAATGAAGAATGCGCCGCCGCGCCGAAAGATCGCGCCCACCGGAAAGAAGTTCAGGTTGTCGCCAGCGGCGATCACCGGAAGCGGCAGGTTCTGCTCGTTGAAGATGTAGCTCAGGATCAGGTAGTCGACGTGGCTCTTGTGGCTGGGCAGCAGGATCAGCGTGCCCTCGCGCGCGGCGGCGCGCAGCCGCTCGATGTCGCTCTTTTCGTACTCGATGCCGGCGTAGATGCGGGTAAATACCCGGTGAAACACCACCTCCAACAGCTTGATGGTGGTGCGGTCGGGCGTCGCCTGCAGCTCGGTCAGCATCTCGTTGGCGCGGCGCATCAGCGTGTGCCGGTCGTTGCGCTCGTCGGCCAGGTCGTCGATGACGGCGCGCAAGCGCGGGTTGCGCACCAGCTCTTGGCGCACGCGCTCGGGCGCTTTATGCGCGGGGCCGGTGACCGCGCGTCGTTCGCGCTCCAGCCGTCCGAGCACCATGTACGTCAGGCGTCGCAGGCGCACGGCGTCGGTGGCGGCGCCGGGCTCGAGCAAGAACTTCGACAGATCGATGGGCTCGCCCAGCTTCAGCTCGACGTGCTTGAAGTTGTGCAGCAGCTGCGCGGCGGTGCGGGCCGGGCTCGGCCATTCGCGTGGCCCCAAAAGAAAATCGAACGGCTCCGTCCCGCGGGTGTTGGGAAAGTTCGTCCACACGAACACCTGTGGCACGATGAAGATGGGCTTGCTCTGCCGCCGCTGGAGATCGAAGAGCGAACGAACCAAGTCGTCGCCCTCCTTCAGGCCCCGGCCGCCGGAGGCGCCGGTCGCGACGTCGATCACGCCGGGGGGGCGCTTCAGAAACAGCGCCGCCGAGCCGCCGCGGGCGAGCGCGTCTTCGAGCTCGTCCGACTGAGACACATTGGGGCGCGGCAAGATGGCGTTGAGCCAGCCCTTGCCCATCGGGTTCAAGATCCACAGCCCCAGATCGTTGACGAAGCGAACTTGCGGCAGCTGGTAGCGCTTGGTCAGGTAGTCGAGGGCGAAGAAGTCGATGAAGTTGAGGCTGCGCAGCACGTACACGACCGAGCCCTGCTCGGACAACGCGCGCACCTCGCGCACCCACGCCTCGTCCACCTGGATCTTGTCGAAGAAGCGCCGGTACAGCGCGCGCAAGATCGGGTTCGGGACGTAGGTCTGGGTGAGCTCGCGGTCGGAGGTCATGGGCGTCGGGGCGGCTGGATCATACTCAAGCTCGCCCAAGGCGCCGCGAATGTTGATCCGGCCCGCGTCTCCGGCTACCGAAGACGGGCTCATGTCGATGGTTTCGCCGAGGCCGGCCGCGTTTGCTCGTGTGGCCATCGTTCTTTTCGCGGGCCCCCTGAGCGGTTGCAAACGTCATTCCCCGGCCCCGGCTCCGGTTCCCAGCGTGGTCGCGCCTGCGGTGCCGTCGGCGGATGACGCGAGCGCCAGCGACCCCGCCGTGCCAGCGCAATGCCGAGCCCTGGCCGGCTTTGGCCTGACGCTCGACGCGGCCCCGACCCCCGCCGCCAAAGCGGCGCCGGAGGGGACCGAGGATGAAGACGACGACGCGCTGCTCCCGTTCGGCGTCGACATCGGCGAGGCAGTGCCCACGTCGCGGGGCTTTGCATTGGCTGGCATTCGCGGGGCCGGCCAAGCGTTCGTGGCGCGGTTGAGCGACCATGGCGGACAGCGCATCGACCTCGGTGAGCTGCATGGAGACGCGGAGACGCCGGCGCTCGCGCCGTTGGGCGACGACGTGTTGATCGCGCTGCGCGGCACCGACGCCGCCGGCTTCACCGTCAAGCTCGGGCGCATCGCGGGCGCCGACGGCAACGCCGTGGAATGGGGCTTCGAGCTGTCGAAGCTGGGCAAGTCCGTCACCGGCGTCCAGCTGGCTGCTTCCGGCGCGCGCGCGGTCCTCGTCTATCAAAGCGAAGAGAAGCAAGGCGCTTCGCAGCTGATGCTCGGCACCTTTGCCACGAGCGCGCTGAAGGAGCCGTTTCAGGTCAAGCCGCTCGACGCCAAAGACGCCGAGATGCCGCGGCTCACCACGCGGCCAGGCGGCTATTGGTTGAGCTGGGTACGCACCCTGCCGGAGCCTAAAAAGGCCGGCAAAAAGCCGGACGCCACCGAAGCCGCGCAAGACCCCGAAGAACGGGAGCTGCTGGACGTCGGGCTGCGGGTCGTCGAGGTGGCCAAGCTGGACGAACAAGCCAAGCCGGTGGGCGCGCCGCTGCGCATCGGTGAGCCGCGGCGCCAGGTCTTGCTGTACGACGCGGCCCCGCTCGCCTCCGGAGGGCTGTTGATAGCGGCGCGCTCCGACAGCGCGACGCCGGGTGCCGAGGGCGGAGCTTTGGTTTTGAGCGAGGTCGGCGCTGACGGTAGCGTGCGTGAGGAGCGCCTGGAGGACGACGAAATCGGCGCGGGCGCGCCGGCCCTGTTGGTCGACGGCGACCCCAAGCTGCCCGGGCCATGGCTAGCGATGAGCTCGCCGAGCGACGCCACCCGGCTCGGTTTGGCGCGCGGGGGCCAAACGGTGCTGCAAGCTGACGCGCTGCTCGGTCACGGTGAGGTGCTCGCGGTCAGCGCTGGCCACTTTTTGGTGCAGCGCGCCCGCGGCCGCAGCGTGACGCTGGAAGCGCTGGACTGCAGCTGGCCGAGCGAGCCTGCCGCCGAAAAGAAGTGATAAGGTTGCGCCATGGCGACGGCCCTGGTGTTGCTTTCGGACGGCTTCGAGGAGATCGAAGCGGTGACCATCATCGACGTGCTGCGGCGCGGTGGCGTCACGGTGACGACGGCTTCCCTGGGCGAAAAGCGCGTTACCGGCTCCCATGACATCACGCTCGAGGCCGACACCTTGCTCGACGGCGTAGCGGTGGAGCGCTTCGACGCGCTGGTACTGCCGGGCGGACCCGCCGCCAAGACCTTGCGCGAGGACGCGCGCGCCCAAGCGACGATTGGGCGCGCCGCCGCCGCGGGCAAGCTGCTGGCGGCCGTGTGCGCGGCCCCCACCGCGTTGGAAGTCGCGGGCGTGTTGGCTGGCAAACGCGCGACCGTCTACCCTGGCAATCAGTTGCCGAGCGCGCAGCAGGTCGAAGAGCGCGTGGTCGAGGACGGCGATGTCATTACCAGTCGCGGCCCCGGTACCAGCATGGAATTTGCGCTCAAGCTGGTGGAGCGGCTGAGTGGCGCGGCCGTCGCCAAAACGACGGCCGAACGGCTGCTGTTCAGCGCGCCTCGCTAGGCGCGGGCCCACGCCGCGCGCTACGGCAGAATTTCGACGGCGAGCGTCTCGGTGCCCCACGGGTAGCCAAGCTCGCGCGCGGTGCCGGTGGCTTGTCCCTTGCCCAGCAAGCGCGCCACGACGTCCAAGCCCAAGTCGATGGCGGCGCCGTTTTGAGCGGCGGTGATGCAACGCGCAGCCGTCGCGGTTCGAACATCACTCCGTGGAGTGATGCTCGAGTCGAGCGCGCACAGCTCGTCTTTCAGCGCGGCGGTGACGGCGACTTCGGAGCCTTGCAGCAAGCCGGCGCGCGCGGCCACCAGCGCACCCAGGCCGACCGCCAACGTCAGCGTCAGGCCTTCCTTCACGCGCGAAAGGTAGTCGAGCAAGGCGGCGTCTTCGAGCGCGAGCCGGGCGCCGTAGCCGCCCGGAATCAACACCAGCTCTGGCGCGGGACAAGAGTCGAGCCCGAGCGCCGGGCCAACCTGCAATTGCGCACGCGTGGCGTGCAAACCGGGCGTGGACGACACCAGCTCGGCCTTGATGGCGCGCCAGTTCCATTTGCGACCTGCGCTCGAAAAGACCTCGAGCGTGCCGGCGACATCGAGCAAATCCATTTCGTCGAAGGCGATGACGGCGAGGCGATAGGGGCGGGTGCGCATGGGCGAGATGGCTACGGCACCAACAACAGCTGGCCGGTCGTGCCGCGGCTTTCGAGCGCGCGCTGCGCGGCGGCCGCTTGGTTCAGCGGAAAACGCTGAGAAATGTGGGTAGTTAGCTTGCCGTGGGCGAGCATGGCGAACAACGCTTCGGCGGCGGCCAGCAGCTCCGAGCGCGTGCGCGTGTACGCATACAAGGTCGGCCGGGTCACGAACAGCGAGCCCTTCTGAGCCAACGTCGTGAGGTCGAGGGGGGCGGGCTTGCCAGAAGCGTTGCCGTAGCTGACCAGCAAGCCGCGCGGTGCCAAGCAGTCGAGCGAGCCTTCGAAGGTCGCTTTGCCCACCGAGTCGTAGACGACGGGCACGCCCTCCGGGTACAGCTCCCGCACCTTCGCTTTGAAGTCTTCGCGCGTGTACACGATGACGTGCGCCGCCCCGTTCTTGCGCGCAGCTTCGGCCTTTTCGTCCGTGCCGACGGTGGCGACGACCTTGGCACCGAGCTCCGCCAGCCACTGCAGGGCGAGCGAGCCCACGCCGCCGGCCGCCGCATGCAGCAGCACCGGCTCGGCGAAGCGCACGGGGTGTATCCGCCGCACCAGCATCTCGGCGGTAAGGCCCTTCAGGAACGATGCCGCCGCGACCTCGTCGGAGATCGAGTCTGGCAACGGCACGAGCCGCTCGCACGGCATCGTCCGGACGGTGGCGTAGCTGCCGGGCGCTTGCGCCACGTACACCACGCGCTGGCCTTCACGGAGGCCCAGGTCTTCGCTCTGGGGACCGAGCTTTTCGATGACGCCCGCGGCTTCGACGCCCAGCGTGGCCGGCAACGGGACCTGGTACAGCCCCGTGCGGTGATAGGTGTCGATCATGTTCACGCCGACGGCTCGGTGGCGAACCCGGGCTTCGCCGGGGCCGGGGTCGGGCAGATCGAAGGCCTCGTAGGCCAGCACGTCGGCTGTACCCGTCTGATTGATGCGGACTCTGTGTTCCATGGGCCCGGCTGGACTCTACAGCGTTTTCGAGGCCTTCGCGCGCCAGCTCTGGTCTCTGTGCTGGTTCCGGGCCGGCTGGGGGGGGCCCGCCGAATATGGTATCGCCATGAGGATGTTGGCCGATGGCTTCGACTTGAAACCGAGTAAGACGCCCAAGAGCGCGAGCGAGCGCGAAGCGATCCTGAAAGGCAGCTTGGGCTTTGGTCGAGTCTTCACCGAGCACATGGTGACGATTCGCTACGCTGGCGGTGCTTGGCAAAAAGGGGAGCTGGTTCCGTACGGCCCCATCACCCTCGACCCGGCCGCGTCCGTCTTGCACTACGGCCAAGCCATTTTCGAAGGCTTCAAGGCCTACCGCCAGCCGGACGGCAGCATCGCGACGTTTCGGCCCGATGCCAACGCCAAACGCTTCGCGGCGTCGGCCCGGCGCTTGGCCATGCCCGAGCTGCCGGTCGCGTCGTTCGTCGGTGCCTCCGACGTCCTGCTCCGCCACGAAGCGGCGTGGGTGCCGAGCGGCGCGGGCGAGAGCTTGTACCTGCGCCCGCTGATGATCGCGACCGAAGCGGCGCTGGGAGTGAAGCCGGCCAAGGAGTATACGTTCCTGCTGTTCGGGTCGCCGTCGGGCGACTACTTCCCGCAGGGGGTGAAGCCAATCAGCTTGTGGCTGTGCACCGACTACGTGCGCGCCGCCCCGGGTGGCACGGGCGAGGCGAAGTGCGCTGGGAACTACGCCGCCAGCTTGGTGGCGCAGCAAAAGGCGATCGACGAGGGCTGCGTCCAGGTCATTTGGCTCGACGCCGTCGAGCGCAAGTGGATCGAAGAGATGGGCGGTATGAACCTGTTCTTCGTCTACAAAGACGGCGCCGGCCACAAGCTGGTGACGCCGCAGCTCACCGGCACGTTGTTGGCCGGGGTGACGCGTGACAGCCTGCTCAAGCTGGCGGTCGACCTGGGCTACGGCGTCGAAGAACGCATGGTCAGCGTGCAAGACTGGGAGCGGGGCCTGAAAGACGGCTCGCTCGTCGAAGTGTTTGCGTGCGGTACCGCCGCGGTCATCACTCCGGTGGGTGAAGTGAAGTTCGACGGCGGCAAATGGGACATCAACGGCGGTGAGTTCGGGCCGCACGCGCGCCGCCTGCGCGAGAGCTTGCTGGCGATTCAGTACGGCCAGAGCCCGGACACGCACGGCTGGATGCACCGCGTGCCGTGATGGCAGGCGGGCGGGGTTGGCTGCGGCGCGCGGCGCCCTTTTTCGGGCTTTGCTGCGCGCTCGGGCTGGCCGGTTGTCATCGGGGCAAGCCTTCGCCCAGTAGCGTGTCCGAGCAGAGCGGCCGCAGCGTGCTGTTGCCGCAGCGGCTGGGTTGGCTGAGCTCGGAGCGGGCGAGCGGCGCCTTGCCGAGCGCGGTGGCCCTCGGCGGCAAAGCTTCGGGCCGCGTGCTCTTGTACTTCGAGTTTGCGGCGAGCCCGCCGGGGCGTCGTTTGCTGCGGGCCGAGCTGGTGCTGACGGTTTCGGGTGCGCCCGGCACGTCGATCGGCGTCGAGCTCAGTCGAGCCGAGGCGGCGCGCGGCGAGCTGCTCAGCTGGTCCGATCAACCGCGCGCGCGCTACCCGCGATTGTCGGCGCAGTTGTCGAGCGACGGCGAGCCAGTGCGGCTGGACGTCACCGAGCTCGCGCGGGCCGAATCCAAGCCGGGCGAGCCGCTGCGACTCCTGTTGCGCGCCGAGCCCGACGCGCCAGAGCCGCTGTTGATCGAGACCGGGGCTGCGGGCGGGGCGGCCCCGCGCCTGCAAGCCTACTGGGAGTGACGACGGCGCCGCGCGGCCAACTGCGCTAGACCAAGTAGGGCCAAGCCGTAGGGCGCGCTCGAGCGCGCGCCGCCCACGGCGCGGCACGAGCAGCCTTTGGCTTCCAGGGCGTTGCGGTCGCCGGCGACGTTGCCGTTGCTGCCGCCCACGCTGCCGTTGCCACCTTCGCTCGAGCCGGGCGCGTCGCCGGAGCCGTTCGGGCCGTCGCCGCCGAAATGGATGCCGGGATCGCCCGCGCCTTCGCCACCGGCGCCACCCGCGCTGGCGCTGCCCAGCTGCGGCGCCTCGCACGCGCCATCGACGCAGGCGGCCGCGCCCGGGCACACGGCGTCGGCGCAGTCGTCGACGCAGTCACCGGCGCTGCAGTGCTGGCCCGCATCGCAGGCTTTGCCGGCGCAGCCGTCGTCCACGCAGTGGCCGCTTTCGTTGTCGCACTCGCCCTTGGCGCAGCCAGCACAGCCGCACTCGACCAGGCAAGCGCCGCCTTCGCACACGAAGCCTTGCCCGCAGTCGATGCCGTCGCAGGGATCGACGCACACGCCCTCGGCGCAGCTTTGGCCGGTGGGGCAGACCACGTCGTCGCAAGCGCCGATGCATTTGCCGCCCATGCACACCTTGCCGGCGTCGCAGGTCTTGTCGGCGCAGGCCGTTTCCACGCACGCGCCGTCGATGCATTTTTGGCCGGCGTCGCAGCGAAATTCACCAGTCCCGCACAAGGGCACGCAGCGCGCTTTGACGCACAGCTCGCCGGGCGGGCACAGCTCGCCTTCGTCGGTGTCGCCGTTGCAGTCGTCGTCGAGGCCGTTGCACTCTTCCGTGCCGGGGGTACGGGCGGGCCGGCATTCGCTCTCGCCCAGCGCGTTGGCGCAGTCGGTCAGGCCGGCCGCGCAAATGCCGGGCTCGCCGGTGTCGCAGGCCTCACCCGAGCCCGAGCACTGAAGACCCGTGAACAAGAAGACGTAGTCGTTGAAGTCGCCATCGTTGCCGCCCCATTTGGTGGGGCCCACGTTCTGATCTTCCGAGCCCATGTAATAACCCCGAGGGATGGTCTTGGAGGCGTACATGATGGTGGGGATCCAGCGATCGCCGTCGGTGCAAGTCGCGCCGACGCACGCCGGGTCCAGGCGCTTCTCCGAGAAGTGCCCCTCGTTCGACATGAGCACGAAACCGATGTCGCCGCCGGCGTAGTAGGGGTTGGAGGCGATGTCCGCGCCGGTGAAGATTTGCCCGGGGTGGTGCAGCGGATCGGCGGCTTTGCCGAACGGTGGGTTGGCGACGTCACCTTTGATCAGCACGAAGATGTCGTTCTTGCTGCAAGCGCCCCCGCCCGAGCTCATGCCGGTGGCTTCATCGCACACGGTGGTGGGGGCCACGTCGGTTTGGGGCGAGTTGTACCAGCCGACGAACGCGGACGTGTTGCCGGTTTCGTGCAGCAAGAGCTGCGCGGTGAAATCGCAGAGGGGCTTGAAGGTGGCAGGCTCGGTGCTGGCGTCCGCTTCGGCGTCCAGTACGCCGGGCCCCTCTTTGAAGTCGAACAGCTCTTGCAGGCCGACTTCGTCGCTCGGGTTGGGCAGTGGCATGACCACGCCGTCAGGCTGGGTCACGGCGGCGTGGGCGTTGCCGGAAAGAAGAGCGGTGCCGGCGCTCAGCAGCGCGCCGAGCAAGCCCGTGATTCGAAGCCCGCGGAAGCGTGAGGAAGCGATCATCGAAACCGTTGAGCGTAAGGGTTGGCAGAAGCCGAGCAAACGATTTTGCCGTCTCGAGACCAACGATGGGGGCGCGAGTGGGTGAGTACGCTACACGTGCGCTTTGACTCGGCGCGCGCTCGCGTCTGCCGCTCGCGTTCGTTCAGCTCTTACGGCCGCGGCGCCGGGCAAGTAAGATTTCGGCTGCGGTCGGCTGCCGCGCCGGGGAGGCAGGCGGCACGCTGCCGCGCGCGTTGGCGACGACGGGCGGCGTGCGCGGAGTCGGCGGCGTGCCGGGCGCGTTCGCTTTGCGGGTAGCTGGCAGCGGCGGCGGGCGCGAGAAGCGCGGCACGCTGGGCGGCGGCGTTTCGGTGCCGGCAGCGGGCGCGGGAGGTGCGGCTTTGCGCCCGCGCAGCCTTTTCAGGGCTCCAATCGCGGTGGCGGGGGCGGCTTCGGTCGGCGCTGCGCCTTCGGCGGCAGCGGCGGGGGCGCGCGGCGCGCGGCGGCGTGCGAAAGCGTGCTCCAGGCCTTGCGGGACGCTCAAACGCCGCGCCGACACCGCCAGCAGCAGGCCGAACGCCGCGATGCACAGCAGCCACGGGCCGAGCGCGGTGTAGGCAAAGCGCTCGGCGTCGCGATCCAAAAAGACGCCGGCCAGCGTGTCGCGCATCTTGCCGCCGCTCTGCTCGGCGATGCGACGGAGCAGGCCGCGATCGGTCCCGGTGGGGCGCAGCTCGTCGCCGAGCGAGAGCACCGCGCCGGTGGTGGCTTCCAGCTTCTGCGTCTGCTCGTCGACCAACGACGCGACGTAAGCCCCGGGGCGAGTAGCAGGTACGGTGGCGCTGTAAAGACCGGCGCCCACCGCATCGAGCGGGATGCTGAGCGAAGTGCCGTCCGGGGCGGTCACCTTCGCCATCAGTCGCCGCAGGCTCTCGCTACGGCCGTGGTCGTCGGTCACGCTGGCGCGCAGGCGCAGCTCGCCGCCGCTGGTGTCGGCTTCCAAGCGCACGTGCGGGTTGTCGGCGCGCCGCGAAAGCTCGCGCGCCAGCTGCCCGAAGAGTCGCTCGGCGCCGGCCCAGCCGGTCCAGGCCTGGCCCCAGCGATCTTTGAAATCACTGGTGAATACTGCGGAGCGGCCGACCCCCACGGACCAGCTGGCTAAAAGGGGATCGCCCTCGGGCCCGGTGAGCATGACCTGCGCTCGCCCTTTGGGAATGGTCACGACGTAGCCGGTCAGGTTCGGCGCTTGGCCGAAGTCGATGCCGCGCAGCACCGGGCTTTGGGCGCTCGGGGCCGGGCGAAAGGGCACTTCGTTGATCGCGCTGCGGGCGGCCAGAACGGTTTCTTGAGCGAACACGGCGGGTAGGCGCGTCGCGTCTTCGATCAAGTAGAAGCGGCCGTCGCCGAGCTTGCTCATGCGCTCGAGATCCGGAACGTCCGAGCCGTTGCCGAGCGCGACCACGCTGGTGGTGATGCCGCGTGCTTTGGCGCCGCTGACCAGCGAGAAGGCGCGGGTGCGCTCTTCGGCGTCCGAGCCGTCGGCGAACAACAGCAGGTGTTTGAGCTGCACGGTTTCTTTGGCCAGGGCCGCGTACCCGGCCTGCAGTGACGTGTCGACGTAGATGCCGCCGCCGCCCACGCCGACCGCGCGCATGGCCTTGGCCATGGCTTCACGGTCTTTGATCTCGCCGAGCGGGATGGTCCACTGCACCGCCGTATCCACGTGCATCACGCCCAGCCGATCGCCGGCGCCGAGCAGCTCCATCGAACGCACCGCGGCCTCGTTGGCCAAATCGAGCTTGGTGCCCGAACCGACGGGCGCCCCCATCGAGCCCGAGATGTCGACGGCGATGACCTCGGCCAAGCTGGCGCGCCGCCGCTCTTGTTTGACATCGAACGAAACCGGGCTGACCTCTTCCAGCGGAGTCTTTCCGTAGCCGCCGGGCCCGAGCGAGCGGTCTCCCCCCATCAACAGCAGGCCTCCGCCCAGATCGCGGACGTACGAGGCGAGGGCGGCGATTTGGGCCGGTGACAAATCGACGGCGCTGATGTCCGACAACACCACCAAGTCGTAGAGCGCGAAGCCGGCGGCGTCGGCTGGCACTTGAGTGGCGTCGCCCGCTCGCACTTTGAACGCCGCGCTCTCCAGGGCGTGCACGAGCGGAGCTGCCAGCGGGCGGTCGCGTTCGAGCACCAGCGCGCTCGCTTCCCCGGTGACGCGCACGAAGGCGGAGCCGCGGTTGTCTTCCGGCGCTTCGTCTTGGCGCTGATCTTTGGCGGTCAGCTCCACGTCGTAACGGTGCAGACCCGGGTCGGCGGCGATTTCGCGCAGGTGCACCACGTCTTCACCGCCGGCGATGCTCACGTCACCCTGGCGCACCAGCTCGCCGTCGCGGTACACGCGCACCTCGACCTGCGCGTCGTGTGCGGCCGAGGTCACGATGCGCAAATCGATGGCCTCGCCTTCACTGGCACGCCCGCCCGCCGAGACCGCCACGACCCGGATGTCCTCGAGCTTGCGTTGATCGAGTGGCACCACGTCTACCCGCACCCCGGCCGCGGCCGCCAGCGCGGCTTCGCCCAAAGCGTCACCGCGCGTGGATACGCCGTCGCTCATTAACACGATGCGAGCCGCCGAGTCGGGCGGGACCTCCGACAAGCCGCGGCGAATGGCGGCACCCAGATCGGTGCCGTCACGCGCCAGCTCCGCGCGTTGCGGGGCGGGCGGGCGCAGGCGCTCGCGCAGCGGATCCTCGACCACCGCGTCGGCGGCGAAGGCCAACGTGCCGATGCGGTCGCCGTCACGCATGCCCTGCTCGGCGACCTGGATTTCTTGCTCGACCCGCGACTGGGCGCCCGGCACGAGATCGATGCTGCGGCTGCGATCCACCGCCACGATCACGCTCAGCCGGTCGAGCTTTTTGCCCAGCTCGACGCCCAAAACGGCCAGCGCGCACGCTGTCGCCGCGCAGCCGGTGAAAAAGACCATGGCCAGCGCTCGCGGGCGCGCACGCCGTTGCTCGAAGCGCGCCAGGCGCGTGGTGAGCCAGAGCAGCAGCAGGGCGATCGGGACGGCCAACACCGGTCGAGTCAATCGCAGGTAGGGCACCGGCACGCTCAGCCACTCGAGCGCGAACACCAGAGCCGGCACCAGCGCCACCAGGCGCATCAGCCACAACAGTAGCTTCAAGTGGCACCCCGTCGCTCGGGGCGCAGCGGTCGAATGCGACCGGCGTCGACACGACCCGGGCTGCGCGTCAACCAAACCACCTGCACCACGATGGCCAGGAGCGCCAGGGCTGCCGCCAGAAAGCCCCAGTCACCGGGTGACTCCACGACGGGGGAGCGACTGGCGCGCGGCGGAGCGCCGTTGGTGGCGCTGCCGGGGGTCGCGCGTCTGAGGTCGCTTTCGCTCTCGCTGGTCAGATTGACCACGGACAGCCCGCTGCCGGGGCGCGGTCCGCCGTAGCTCACCAGGTAGAAGCCGGGTTGGTCGGGGTGGGGAACGATGGCGACGCCGCTGCGAGCTTCGAGCACACTTTCGAGCCCGGAGGGGTCAATCAACTTGACTTGCTCGAGCGCGCTCGGGACGCGCAGCCGAACCGGCGAGCCCGTGCGCGCGGGACCGACCACATGGCTCTGGCGGTGGGCTCGGGCGAGCTCCGCCAAATTGCGCACGAAAAGCACGAAAGAAGCGCGAAGTGGCCAGTTGCTGTCACCCACGTCGAAGCCGACCAGCGTGCCGGTGCGACCGGCCTCCGACACGTCGACGATCAGCGCACCTTCGCGGCCTTTGACGAGCAGGCTCTGCGCCGAAGGAGGATCGATGGCGTGGGCCTTTGCGATCGCGACCCCGTCGAGGGTGATGAAACGCAAGCGCGGATCGGTTCGGTCCCACGAGGTGACGACGGGAGCGTCGAGCGCTTGGCCGACCACCGCGCCCCGGCACGGGCCCGGAGGTGGGTTCAGGATGACGAAGTCGGCGCCGGGCAGCTCGGGCGGGCAAGCGCCGCTGACGACCACCCAGGCATCGTCGCCGATGCCGCTGCTGCCAAGCTCGGCCAGCGGCACACCCAGTAGCTCCAAATCGGGGTCGGCGAGCAGGGCCCGTTCGAACCAGGGACTCTGGTGCGCTGGGGACGTGATCGTGGTCAGCTTGCGGCTGGGGGGGACGCGCCCGAACGCGCTGTCGTCCACCGCCAGGGCATCGTGCGGCGACAGCTCGACCAGCAGGCCCGTGCCGGCGTCCGTGGGTGCGGCTTCGAAGCCGAGCACTACGGGTGCTTTCTGACCCGGCTCGAGCCTCAGCTTGCGCGACGCCAGCACCGTGGGCGAATTGCGCTGCTTCAGGGTGACGAAGACGTCGCGGGGCGCTTTGGCGAAGCTTGCCACCTCGGCGAACACCTCGACGCGCTCTTGCGAGGCCGCGGCGCTGCGATCCACCGCGCGGCCCACGTCGATCCGCACGATGCCGGCGTTGTCGGCGGGCTCGCCGACTTTGACCACGCTGAGCGGCACGCGAGTCTGCGGCAACGGCGCAGAAAGCCCGCCATCGTCGCTGATTACGACGATACGGCGGCTGCCCGCGCGCTGCGCCAATTGCTCGCTGGCGAGCGCGATGGCGCGCTCCAAATGCCCTTCCACGCCGCGCGCGGCCAGCGCCGAGAGGCGCGCGCGCACACGCGACAGGTCGCGATCGGCGGGGCCGACGACACGCGGCTCAGCGCCGGCTTCGATCAAGAGCACGTCGGCGCCTGGTGGCAGCGCGCTGACTACGCGCTCCGCTGCGGCCTTGGCCGCGACGAAGCGAGGCTCACCCGCCGAGTCGGCCAACATCGACGCGCTGACGTCGAGCACCAGCGCCACGTGCTCCGAGTCGATACGCGCGCCGGACAGGGCAGGGCGCGCGAGCGCGAGCCCGAGGGCGGCCAAGGCCAGACCCTCGACGAACAGCAACAGCCGGCCGCGCAGGCGTTGCCACGGGCTCCGTGCGAGCAGATCGCGTGCGGCTGCCTGCCACAGCCAGGTCGAGGCTACTGTCACTCGTTGGCGCCGGACCTTCAATACGTAGAGGACGACCAGCGGCCCGAGCAACCCGAGCAGCCAGAGGCCTTGCGGGTTCCCCAGCGCGGGTAGGCCAGTCGAGGGCACGAGCCGAGTCTAGCCCGGAATTCGCCGCCGGGGCCCACGCAGCCCGTGGCGTGCCAGCAGCCGCTCGTGAGCCGCCTCCCGCTGGTGCGCAATGTCGGTCAGGACGGCGTCGATGGCGGCGGTTCCGACGTCGCACACGGTCGCGAGGTTCTGCTCCGCGATGCGCTCGCGCACGGCCTTGGGAGCGGGCGCCTGCAGCGCCTTGAAGGCCTCCGCGGTGAGCGTGGAGACGTCCAAGAATGCGGTGCCTTGAGACAGGCCTTTGATGCCTAAAAGCGCGCTTTTTCGCACCAACTGCAGGGTTGGATCGGGGGTCCTGCGCACGTACGGAACGAGCCGGTCGGGGTGGCTCAAATCGGCGTCGGCGGAGGGGTGGAAGGCCGCCATTGCAAAGTCGTCTAGCCGTCCGAGACCGAGACCGGGACCGCGGCCTGCCTCGGCGCGCGCTCGCAGACGTCGCGCGTAGTCCTCGAAGCCGAGCCGGTCGAGGTCGAGCAGCGGGTAGATGAAGAGCGCGATGTCGGTGCTTGGCGCCTGGTCGTGCAGCTCGCCCAACCGCTGGAGCGACTCCGTAAAATCATCGTGATCTAGGCTGAAAACTACGCGCAACGTGACCTGCGCGGACTCGCGCGCAGAGCGTGCCCACGGACAGAATCCGAACCGCTCCACGACCTCCACGGCGTAGCGCTCGTACGCCTCGAGCGTGGAGCGAGCGAGCTCCGAACGCAGCTCCGGGCTCAAGACTGACCTGGCCACGACCTACCTCTATCATTCGCCGACTTGACGAGCGCCATGAAAGCCATGCAAAGTGTCACTCAACGCGAGCGCGCTTAGGTCGTGCTCCGTTAATTACAAGAGGACGGACAATGGCCGGACGTAAGAAGAAAGCATCGAAGAAGGCAGCGGCACCGATGGCAGCAGCCCCGGTTGCCAAGAAGGCGAAGAAGAAGGCAAAGCGCAAGGCGAAAGCCAAGGCGGCCGCACCGGCTGCCGCGATGCCTGCTGCAGCCCCTGCCAAGAAGGCCAAGAAGAAGGCCAAGCGCAAGGCGAAGAAGGCGTAATGCTTCCGGATGAGCGCGAGTGCCGGAGCGTCAAAGCTTCGGTGCTCGCGCTCTCTGTATTTTGTGTGTTTGTGGGCCTTTCAAAGGCATTCGCGTTGCTCAGCAATGACACGTCAACGCGCTTGAAACGCCAGCCGACGTAGCGACCGTCGAACCTATTCAATCTTCCTTGCTGCCCAAGACGATGCGGCGCATCGGTGCTTCCAGCGGCTCGTCGGTGAGCACGCGCACGTAGCGCCCGCCCAGGCGACGGGCGGTGGCGCGCAGCTCCTCGACCAACCCCGCAAGCCGCGCCAGGTAGGCCTCGATGGCGCCCGGGTCCATCGTCACCTCCACCTCCGCTTGGGTCTCGGCGTCGACCAGACCCAGGTCCCCCTCGAAGTCCGGCTCGAGCTCCATCCGGCTCAGCACCTGAACCAGGGTCAGGGCGTGCCCCTGGGCGCGCAGGCGGGACAGCTCCTCGGCGACCGGGCCCGCATCGAAAAAATCACTCAAGACGACGAGCAGGCCGGGTCGGAACGCCCGCTCCGACACCCCGCGCAGCGCCGCCGGCAGGGATGTCCTACCGCGCGCTTCGATATGCGTCAGCTCACGGAGCAGGCGATGCAAGGCGCCGCGCCCGCGCCCCGGCTCACCCACCACCGAAAGCCCGCGCGTGTCGCTGTTGCCGCTGACCAGCAGCTGCACCCGCTCCGAATCCGCCAGCGCCAAGTAGGCGATGGCGGCCGCGATACGACGTGAAACCTCTATTTTTCTGGGGCTTCCGAAGTCGAGCGACGCCGAGGCGTCGATCAAAATTCGCACCGCCACGTCTTCTTCGGCGCGGAAGGTTTTTACCACCGGCGCGCCACTGCGCGCGAACGCCAGCCAGTCGATGCGCCGGAGATCGTCGCCTGGCGCGTACGGTCGGTGCTCTTGAAACTCGGCGCTGCCGCCGCGGCGACGCGCCACGTGCTCGCCCGCGCCGCCCGAGCGGACGTCGACCTTGAGCCGCCGGCGCAGCAGGGCGAGCTCGCGCACGAAGTCGGCGTCGAGCAGGCTCTGGGGGGTCATTGCGGGGCTTCGGGCTCGGGCTCGGGTTCGACCACCGGGGGCTCCGCTGGCGGTTGCGAGGTGCCCTCGGCGGCCTCTTCTTCGGCCCGCAGCTCGGCGTCGAGCAGGGCCTCGAGCTGGGTGAGCCGTTCGCGCTCTTGGCCCAGGCGCGCGTGGGCCCGCCCCGCGGCCATGGCAAACAGCCCCACCCCGAACAAGGCGTAGCCGGCCGAGCACAGGATGGCGGGTAGGATGAGCGACTCCACGTTGGCCGAGCCGCGCTGGATCTCCTCGGCCAAGACGAAAGCATAGGTCGGCGATGGAGACGCGAGCGCCAACGTACCGTCGCTGGTCTGGGTCACCACGCCGGCGATGGCCATCACGATCCAAGGCCCGATGGCCGCTACGACGGTGGTAACCACGAGCAGCACCCGGGGTACGGTTGCGCCCTCGGCGCGGGTGCGAAAGAAGGCCGATAGTCCGCACAAAAACAGCAAGAACGCCAACAGCTGCCCGTCGAAGGCGATCAGCACGTCGCGATCGGTAGGTTTGGACAGCGTGAGTAGCCCCACGCCCACACAGGCCCCGAACGCCACCAGCACCAGGCCCATCAGCCAGGTCGTGGCCGGCACGACGCCCGGTCCCAAGGCGCGCAGCGTGGCGCTGCGCCCAGCCCGGTCCCAGGCCACGCGGACGCGCCGTGACGGCCCCAGCGGCTCCCCAGCGACCATCAGCACCACGAAGGTGAAGAAGACGAACAGGAAGGCGCCCTGAGCCTTGGCCCACTCCACTTGCCGGGTAGCGACGGCCACGATGGCGCAGCAACCGGTGAGCAGCAGCGACGACACGATGGTCCACACCCGCAGGCGGCTCGAGCGGTCGTCGCTGGGGCCGGCCAGGTTGGCGATGGTGACCTCGTAGAACAGCCAGGCCGGTACCAGCACCGCGACAGCCGGTAGGACGATCAAGAACGCCAGGTAGGGCAGCCCCAGGTCCGCGCGCACCCAAGCCGTGGGCAACCACACCGGCGGCCCCTGCGCGACGGCGGGCCATTGCTCGTGCACCGCCATCGAAAGCGCGACCCCGAGGCCGATGAACGTGCTGAACGACAGCGTGAGGGCGAGGATCAGCGTGACGATGATGGCGGACGCCGAGCTCTGGAACTTGGAAGACAGCGCCAGCCCGAACGCTACCGCCAGCGCGGCGAACACGAAGCAGCAGAAAAACGCGAGAATGACCTCGGTTGCGGTGACGCCACCGAACAGGAACGGCAGCGCCCCCACCGGCGCGAGCATGACCAGGTACAGGCCCAGGTACGTGTACGCTGCTAAGAACTTTCCACGCGCAATCCGGGCCGGGCTGAGGCTCGTGAGGGCCAACGCCTCCCAGGTGCGCCCGTTCTTCTCTCCGGCGATGGTGCTGGCCGCAACCGCCGGCCCGAGCCAAGTGACCAGCGCGAACGCGAGTGAAAAGAAGGTGTGGAAGATACCCACACCCACTTTGGCGGGCTCGGCGGTGACGCTGGCAATGCCGCCCACCGAGCAGATCAACAGCGCGACCGCGACCGTGATGGTCATCAAGATCACGGGTGTGCGCTGCAGGCGCGCCGACTGGCGCAGCTCGCGCATCCAGACCGGGTTGGGATCGCGGGTCAAACGCAGAAAGCTCCAACGCCCCCGCGCAAACACCGAAGAGCCGGGCGCCAACGGCGGCACCGAGGGAGAGCCGGATTGGACGCTCATTGCAGATCTCCGCGGGTGACTTCGAGGAAGATGCGCTCGAGCTCGTTCCTCTCGGGCTCGACGCCCACGATGCCCACGCCTTGACCGACCAAGTGGCGCACCACGTCGGCCACGAAGCGTTCGTCACCCGTGTAGTCGACGGTCAACAAGCCGCCGGGAGCCGGATCGACTTGGTGCACGCCCATGCCGCCGGCCAGCAGGGGCACCACCAGGCGTGAATCACCCAGCACCCGCAGCTTGAGCCGTCGTCGCGTGGCGGTGGGAATCGTCACCCCGCCCGGCGTCAGCAGGGGCTCGGGCGGCGCGGGTTGGCCCGCTTCGGTAACGGTCGGCGCGCGCGCCGCGGCGTCGCCTCGAGCGCGTCGTGCCAGCTCTTCGCCCAGCGCGGCGATGGGGCCGGCAACGACCAGCTGGCCGCGCTCCAAAATCCCGACCGAGGTGCAGACATCGGACAGCTCGGTGAGAATGTGGCTCGAAAGAAAGATGGTCTTGCCCAGCTCGCGTAGCTCGAGCAGCAAATCGCGCAGCTCGATGCGGGCGCGCGGATCCAGATCGCTGGCCGGCTCGTCCAAGATCAAGACCTTGGGATCGTGCAACAAGATGCGCGCGACTTGCAGCCGCTGCTTCATGCCCTTGCTCAGCTCGGCCACCAAGCGGCCGTCCAGCTTGCGCAAATCGGTCAGCTCCAGCACCACGTCGACCACGCCACCGTCGGGCACTTGGTAAGCGTCCGCGAAGAACTCCAGAAACTCGCGCACGGTGATGCGCTCGTACACGCCGGCGTGGTCCGGCATGTAGCCGATGGCGCGCCGCACCTTGTCGGGGTCGATGCTGACGTCGTAGCCGTCGATCTCGACACGCCCGGTGGCGGGCTCGAGCAAGGTCGCCATCACGCGAATGGTGGTGGTTTTGCCGGCGCCGTTCGGGCCGATGAAGCCGAAAATTTCGCCGTGCGCGACGTCGAAGCTGACGTCGCGCAGCACCTCGCGGGTGCCGTAGCGGTGAGAAAGATGACGCACGCGGATGGCCGGGACGTCGCTCATGGCACGCCTCCTTCGCCCACGACCCGCAGCAGGGTGCGGTCGGCTTCGAGCGGGAAGCCGCTGTCGGTCAGCTTGCCCTCGCCGCCGTCGAGCTGACCGAGCAGCACTGGCACGTCGTCGGGCCAGAAGTCGATGTTGCGCGTGGTGGCGCCTTCGATGGCCTCCCAGGCGCTGAACAAGCCCTTGCTGCAGCTGTCGAGTCGGTCTTTGGCGGCCTCGAGGTTGAGGCCGGAGCGACCGAGCGAGCCGGTCGCCGGGATCGCGAAGGGTTGGCCCACGTCTTCGGCCACGGCTTCGCCGTCTTTGATGCGGATGAAAAAATGAGCGGGACGGCGGGGGGAGCCGCCCGCCAGGAGCACGACACCGACCAGGTCGCGCCCCAGTCGGTTCTTGATCGTGATTTTGCCGTCGGCGCCGCGCAGCAGGCTGACGCCGCCGCCGAGGCCCATGAAGCCGTCTTCTTGGACGACGACGACCTCCCAGGGGCGGCCGCGCAGGTTGGTCAGGCGAGCTCCGTCGCGATCGACGACCAGGCGACGGCCGGTTTGGTCGGCGTCACCCGCGACGTCCAGCACGTTGCCGCGCGCGCTGGTTTGCACGGTGCGCTCGCGCGCCGACGAGGCGTACAAGCCACGAAAGCGCGTGGCGGCGGCGCGAGTCATGCCCGCACCGGCTTCGACCAGCGTGAGCCTGCGTGCGCGCCCGCTCACGCCACGTCCGACCGCGCCGAGCGCGACCACCAGCGCGAGCGCGAAGGCGGAGAGGGCAGGCAGACGCAAGAGCGCGCTCAGCGGCCGGCCGGATTTACGCGCCAGGTAGAAATTGAGCGGACCTGCGACGCCCGCGTAGGCGAGCAATAGCAGCGCCGAAACGACGATCGTCCAGCGCGTGCCTTGGTTCGGGTCCAGCTCGCGCCGCACCTGAGTCAGGCGAGACTCGTCCAGGGTTTGCTCCGCGAACGGCAGCGCGATCGCGGCGTCGCGATCCCAGGCGTGGCGCGTCAAATCGGCCAGCTTGTGGTGCGTCCAAGGGTCGCTCACGAACGGCTCGGCGTTGGGCCGGAACGCCAACAAATGCAGCTCGCCCAGGCCGTAGCTGGCGGCCGCGCCCCACGGCGTCGGGCGCAGATTGCCGCCGCGGTAGCCGTGCAGGCGTTGCCGCGATTCGGCGCTTGGCGTCAGCCGCAGCTCGGCGACGCCCGACGGTCGTCCTCCCGAAGGGCCGCCGCTCGGGTCGATGGGCAGCGCGAACACCGCCTGACCGCGCAGCTCTTCCGGCGCGGGTTGCTCGTAGACGCTGCCGCCCACCCAGCTCTCGAGGTAGGGCGCGCGCAGATCTTCAGGGCGCTCGGGCACGACCGCCAGCGCGCCGCCGGCCAGCAGCCAGTCGGACAGCGCGGCGCGGGCCTCTTCGCCGATCAGCGAAAGCTCGGCCGAGGTCGCCAACACCACGGTGGCGGCCGCGTAGCCGCTGGCGTGGTGCGGAACGACGGGCTCGCCGGTGTGCGCGTCCTGACGAGCGCTCGACACCGACACCAGCGGCGACGAAAGACCGCCCCAGCGCGTGTTCGACAACGGCACCCCGATGAGCCGCACCGCCGGCGCCACGTGGCTGGGCGAGCTGAGGTCGAACAGCAGCGGATCGTGGCTGCGATTTTCGGCGCTCTTGGCTTCGGCCAGCAACTGTCCGTCGGCGGCCCGCGCCGCCACGCTCAGGCTCGGCGCCATGCCCGGAAAACCGTGCACCGGCACCTCCACCGCCACTTGCGAGCGAGCCGCCACCGAAAACGGTACGTCGGTGGCGTTGTGCGGCCCACCGCCGGCGCGGGCCCAGGCCACCTGGGCTTCGACCGCCAGCGTACCGCGCACCACCTCGTTGGAACGGTTTTCGATGCGCACGTGCGCGCTCATCCAGCCGTCCACCGCCGGTGTACCGCTTCCGAGCAGCGGCTCGATGTCGAGGGAAAGGGGCGCGGCGGCGTGGGCGCCCAGGCTGGTGCCGAGGAGCGCCAAGCCCAAGCCAAGGCCCAAACGGCGCCCGTAGCCAGCGAGAGCAGGTAGGCGCTGCACTAGCTGGCCGCCGCTGCGTGAGCCACGTTCGCCGGGAGCCGTTCGACGCTGCCGAGCAGCTCGGCCACGACGCGATCGGTGGTGACGCCGTCGGCCTCGCCCTCGAAGCTGCGCAGGATGCGATGCCGCAGCACCGGTGGGGCGGCGCGCTTGATGTCGTCGAACGACACTTGGGCTCGACCCTCCAAGAGCGCGATGGCCTTGCCTGCCAGCACCAGAGATTGCCCGCCGCGCACTCCGGCGCCGAAGCGCACGCTGCGCCGCACCAGCTCGGGTGCTGCCGGCGAGCCCGGATCCGACGCGCCGACCAGGCGCGCGGCGTAGCGCAGCACCGGCTCGGCCACTTCGACCTCACGGCACAGCGCGCGCAAGCCGAGCACGTCCGTTTGGCCCAGCACGCGCGCGGGCGTGGGGGCGGGCGCACCGGTCGTGCGCCGCAGAATTTGGGCGAAATCATCGTCCCCCGGGCTCTCCACCAGCACCTTGAGCAAAAATCGATCGAGCTGCGCCTCGGGCAACGGGTACGTGCCTTCCATTTCGATGGGGTTCTCGGTGGCCAGCACGAAGAACGGTTCTTCCAACGTGTGGCGCACTCCGGCAATCGTCACCGAGTGCTCTTGCATGGCCTCGAGCAGCGCGCTCTGCGTCTTGGGCGTGGCGCGGTTGATCTCGTCCGCCAACACCACCTGGCCGAAGATGGGGCCGCGGTGCAGCTCGAAGCGACCGCCGGCGCTGCCGCCTTCGCCCATCACCAGCACGTTCGTGCCGGTGATGTCGCTGGGCATCAGATCCGGCGTGAACTGAATGCGCGAAAAGCGCAGATCGAGGCAGCTCGACAGCGTGCGCACGAGCAAGGTCTTGCCCAGGCCGGGGTTGCCCTCCAAGAGCACGTGACCGCCTGCAATCAGGCCCCACAGCACCTGCTGCACCACTTCATGCTGGCCGACGATGACCGTGCCGACGGCTTCTAGCAGCTGCTCCGAAGCTTTTTTCGCCGCTGCCAGCCGCGACTGGAACGATTCGCTCATGCTGGGCACGGATGCTAGCAAAGTCACAGCCGCACGCGCGCCGCGAAAATTCAGGGCTCGAAGTAGCGTCCCACGTGCTCGCGGTATTCTTCGGGCACTTCCGACTGTTCGACGGCGCCGATCTCGCCCGGCGCGACGCTGCCCAGGCTGCCGGTGCCGCGCTGGTTGGCGGTATCGCCCGGCCGCGCGGGGGCTCGGCCGAGGGTGGCGGCGTGCATCGGGCCGACGCCGCTTCGCTGCACGTTGGCTTTGGCGCGCAGCTCCGGGGCCGCCACCGCTTGACTCTGCCCGGCGTGATCGCCCGAGCCGCTGTCGTGGTGTGAGCCGGGACCGCCTGGGTCCTTGCCGCCCGGCTGGCCTTGGCCGGAAGACTTGCCCGGCGCTTCCCCCGGACTGCCTGGCATCGGCATCGGCACCATGCCCAGACCGCGCTCGGCTTCAGAAAGGCCTCGCTCGGCTTCGCCCAAAGCGCCGTCTCGCTGCGCTTCGCGCGACGGCTCGGGGTTGGCCATTTCGCGCAGCTGCTCCTCGAGCTCCTTTTGACCTTCGGGTGAGGCCAGGCGCCGGGCCATGTCTTCGAGCTCTTGCTGCGTCATCGGCGAGGGCGCGCCACCGGGGCTTTGCTGGAGCTGCTTCTGCAGTTGCTCGGCCAGGCGCTTGCGCTCTTCCTCGCTGAGCTTGGATAACGCTTTGCCCATCGCCTCGGCCAAGCGGCGCGCGGCCTTCGGATCGCCGCTCGCGCCGAACTCTTTCAGGTCCTCCAGCGCTTCCGGATCGAGCTTGCCTGCCAGCGCGCGACCCAGCTCGCGCAGGGCATCGGCCTCGGCTGAGCGCTTGTCGAAGCCGTCGCGTTGCTCTTTCAGCGCGTCGGCCAGACCCGGCGCGCCTTTTTCGCGGGCGGCGCGCTCGGCCTCCTCCAGCGCGTGTTTGGCGCTTTCACGCGCTTGTTTTTCGGCTTGATTGGCCAACCGCTGCATCTCTTGATCGAAGGCGGTGATGTCGCCGTCACCCAGCGCGCGGGCGGCTTTGCGCGATTCCGGGTGCTCGTTCAAAGCCGCGATGGCCGCTTCCAGCCCTTGGCGATTCTGCTCTTTGCCCAGCTCGGAGCGCAGCTCGGCGATGCTGTCGCGCAGCTTGGCCATGCGCGAAAGCGCCTCGCGCTTCTCCATGCCTTGCGCCAGCTCTCCGCGCAGCTTCTTGGCTTCGTCGGCCAGCGCGCGCAGCCGCCGTTCGTCCTCGGGGCTGCGACCTTTTTGATCGCGCAAAGCCTCGATGAGCTCGAGCCCCTTGACGTTGCCGCGCTGCACGCGCTCGACGCCCGGCGCGCGCGCCAAGGGTGGGGCGGGCGGTAGCGGCGCCAAGCTCAACCAAACGATGGCGGCCGCGCCTACGGGACCGAGCAGCTGTGGCGCGTCCAGCACCTTGGGACCGCGCAGCTTGGCGCCACTTCGGCCCAGCGCTGCGACGGCGCTTTGCCGCAAGTGCACGGCCGCCTCACTACTCTCTTTTCGCAACCCCAACGCGGTGACGATTTGCTCGTTCGAGCCGAGCTTCTCGTCCAAGTACAGGGCCACGTGCTCGTCGCTCCAGCGCTTGCGCATCGCCACCACCGATGCGGCCAGCGCGCCCAACAGCCCGAGCCCCGCCGCGAACGGGCGAAGCTCACCGTGACGCAACCACCAGAGCGCGCCCGCCGCCACCGCGCCCGCGCACAGCCCGAAGGCGGCGCCGGTGAGCGCGCGCCCGAGCCAGAGTCGCCCGCGCACTCGGCGCGCCATGCGTCCGAATGAACGCTCCAGCTCGAGGGGTGCGGACGCTTCGACCACCTTTGCCAGCGTAGCGTTCCAAGGCAGGTCAAGCCAGGCCCCGGTGGCGAACGGCCGCTGGCGGCGGTGTAGGGGCCGGCGAGCGGGGGATCTGCGCGGGAGGCGCTGGCGGCTGCGTGCTAACTTCGCCGGGTCATGGCCCCTCCCAAAATCACCGTGCCCGAGCTGCGCGCCAGAAAGACGCAGGGGCCCAAGATCGCGATGGTCACGGCCTACGACGCCACCATGGCCAAGCTGCTCGAGGCCGGTGGCGCCGATGTGCTGCTGGTCGGCGACTCGCTGGGCATGGTGGTGCAGGGGCTCGGTAACACCCTGCCGGTGACGCTCGACGAAATGTGTTACCACGGCCGCGCGGTGGCCCGGGCCGCACAGCGCGCCCACGTGATGGCGGATCTGCCGTTCATGAGCTACCAGGCCTCGCCGGAGCGCGCGGTGGAATCCGCCGGCAAGCTGCTGAAGGAGGGCGGTTGCGAGTCGGTCAAGCTCGAGGGCGGACGCGACTTCGCCGAGCACGTTCGGCGCATCACCGCCGCCAGCATCCCCGTCATGGCTCACCTCGGCCTCACCCCGCAGAGCGTGCACGCCATGGGCGGCTTCAAAGTGCAGGGCAGGGGCAATGAGGCCGCCGAGCGCATGCTCGAAGACGCACGCATCCTGGAACAAGCGGGCGCCTTCGCGCTCTTGCTCGAAGGCATTCCGAGCGAGCTGGGCGCGCGCATCACCCAAGCCGTGTCCATCCCGACGGTGGGCATCGGCGCTGGCCCGGGTTGTGATGGTCAGGTGCTGGTCTGTTACGATTTTCTAGGCATGTACCCCGACTTGCGACCGCGCTTCGTCAAGCGCTTCGCGGAGCTCGGGCAAGCCGTCGTCGACGCCACGCGCGCGTATGTGTCCGAGGTGCAAAGCGGCACTTTCCCGAGCGAAGCGCACTCGTTCGGTCCTGGCCCCAAAGCAGAGCCGACCGGCAACCAACCCGTGGTCGCGAAAGCGCCGCCCGGTTACGGACCGGCCAGCGGTGAGTGAGGCTTCGGCAATGCACACCCCCGCCGTTCACCGGACGATCGCCGAATTTCGAGCCGCTTGTGATGCCGCTCGCGCGGACGGCGCGCGACTGGGCTTCGTGCCCACCATGGGTGCCTTGCACGCGGGGCACTTGCACCTGGTGCGAGTGGCGCGCCGCCACGCCGAGCGCGTCGCGGTCAGCATTTTCGTGAACCCGACGCAGTTCGGCCCGAACGAAGACTTCGCGCGCTACCCGCGCAACCTGGAGCGAGACGTCGAGCTCTTGGCCAGCGCCGGCGCGGATCTGGTGTTGGCGCCAACCCCGGCGGAAATGTATCCGCCCGGCGAGAAGACGCGCGTGCGCGTCACCCAGCTCACCGAGCACCTGTGCGGCCCCTTTCGCCCGGGGCACTTCGAAGGCGTGGCCACGGTCGTGACCAAGCTGTTCGCGATCGCCGGCGCGTGCACCGCCGTATTCGGCCGTAAAGACTACCAGCAGCTGAAGGTCATCGAACGGCTCGCGCGCGATCTGCTGTGGCCAGTGCAAGTCGTCGGCGAGCCCACGGTGCGCGACGCCGACGGGCTGGCTTTGAGCTCCCGCAACGCCTACTTGTCCCCGGACGAACGGCGACGGGCGTTGGCCATCCCGCGCGCGCTCGCCGCCGCCCACGCCGCGTTCAGCGCCGGTGAGCGCAACGCCGGGGCCTTGATCGACCCGGTGCGAGCACGGCTGAAAGAGGCGGGGCTGCGGCCGGACTACGCGGAGATCGCCGATCCCGATGAGCTTTTTCCGCTCGAGCCGGGGGCTCAGGTCGAAAAGCGCGCGCTGATTGCGCTGGCTGCCTTCTGTGGCACCACCCGCCTGATCGACAATCTGGTACTGGGGGAGGACGCGGCGCCGGCGCTGGCGCCCCTCGAGGCAGAATGAGCGAAGCACTTTCAGCGAACGAACGGCGTTTTCCCGGGGTCTTCGTGGTCGTCGAAGGCATCGACGGTTCGGGCAGCACGACGCACACCAAGCTGCTCGGCAAGGCGCTTCGGCAACGTGGCCTCAAGGTGGTCGAGACGTGCGAGCCCAGCTCCGGTCCCATCGGCGCCTTGATTCGCCAGGTGCTGCAGCGGCGGCTGTTCGTCGCCGATGCGACCGGGCCGCGCGCGTTCGCGTGGTCGACCATGGCGCTCCTGTTCGCGGCCGATCGCATGGATCACCTGGATTCGACGGTGGTGCCGGCGCTGCGCGAGGGTGCGGTCGTCCTGAGCGATCGCTATGATTTGTCGAGCTTGGCGTACCAATCGGTGACCGCGCCCACCGGCGAAAAAGTCGTACCCTGGATCCGCGAGCTGAACGCGGCGGCGCTGCGACCCGATTTGACGATCGTGATCGACGTGCCGGTCGAGGTAGCCGAGGAGCGCCGGCGTTCGCGCGGCGGTCTCGAGGAGATGTTCGAGTCGAGCGAGCTGCAGACGAAGCTGTGCGCCGTGTACGCCGACGCCGAACGCTTGGTGCCCCAAGACCGGGTGCAGCACGTCACGGGCGTGGGCGCGGTGTCGGACGTGGCCGCCGGCATTTTGAACGCCGTCACCGCCCTCGATCCGGCGTTTTTCCGTGACCGCAGCTCGACTTAGCGCTCACCGGGCGGGCGCAAAAACTTGCCGCGGCTCGGCCGAACGGCCCATAGTTGGCGGGTGCTCGTGAGCTTGCGTGCCCTCATCCTTGCCCTACCGCTCTTGGCCCTGGCCTGTGCGTCTTCGCCGTACCCGTCGGTGAACGACCCGCTGCCGCCGCCGGATCCGGGCACCATTCCCGATGGCCCGAGCGCGACCGTTGCGCCGCCACCGGCCGCCGCCGTCGTAGGCGGCACCCTGCAACGCGCCGATGTCGAGCGCGTGGTCGACGCCGGGCTGGGTCGCTTCCTCGGCCACGTGGTGCTCGAGCCGAGCCTCAAGGCCGGCAAGTTCACCGGCTGGAGCATCGTCGAGCTGTTGCCCAAAGATCAGTGGGGCGGCGTGGATTTGCGGCCGGGCGACGTGGTCACCAAAGTCAACGGCATGCCCATCGAGCGTGAAGCCCAAGCCTTCGACGCCTTTCAGGCCGTGCGCCAAGCGCCCGAGCTCGAGATCAGCTACGTGCGCCAAAATCAGCCGCGCACCTTGCGCTTCGCCATCGTGGGCGCACCTTCGCCATCGCTGCCGAAAGCCGCGCCCACCGCCGACAACGCCACCCCGTCCCCCGCCCGCTGATCGCGCGCCCCAGCTCGAACCCGGGCTGCCACACCGCAGCCCGAATCGCAGAAGCTTCCGTAGCGGCGAAAGGCCACCCCGCGCGCTCGAGATTTTACAGGAAGGTCAGAAGGTCAGAAGGGCAAAAGGAACGGAAGGAGAGCAGATGATTGGGGGTCGCGCTGCCGCCGACGGCCCTTGGGGAGCGCGTCGGCGCGTCGCTTGTGTCCTTCGGAGGAAATATTTTTGGTTTTGGTCCTCCAAAAACAAAAATGCGTTCCTCTCTCTCGCCTTCTGCCCTTCTGCCTTCTGCCCTTCCTGTGAAATCCCGGAGGGTCTCGACAC
>Ga0068855_100000918_pt1 | contig 36626 bp, 36 predicted proteins | sample KBSCornC52_FD_66592 | JGI IMG/M metagenome (GOLD analysis project Ga0068855, IMG submission 66592) | Corn rhizosphere microbial communities from Kellogg Biological Station, Michigan, USA - KBS Corn C5-2 | ecosystem: Host-associated > Plants > Roots > Rhizosphere > Soil ...
CAGCACGACAAAGGGGCGAAAGAAAGCCCGGGCGCTGCTTGAGCGAACGATGCGATGAGTGGTGAGCGGGAGGACGGGAGGTGCGGGAAGGCGAGAACGCACTTTTGTTTTTTGGAGGAACCAAAATAATTTCCCTCGAGGGAAAGCTGGAGGGCTGAGCCCGCGACGCTGCCGCAGACTCGCTGGCGACAGCGCCTACCCCAAATTCTCGCCTCCGTCTGGCCCTCCCGTCCTCCTGTCCTCCCTGTGAAAAACTCTCGATCGTACGAGGTGGCCACTCGCCGCTACAGAAGCTTTTGCGATTCAGGCTGCGGATTGGCAGCCCAAGATGTGTGGAATCCCCAGCAGCCGCGCAGTCGCGCGTGAGCGTGCACGCCGACCTCGTGAGCGCATCGGTTGCGGCAAGACTCCTACCTTCGGCGTAGCAAATCGCTCGCGTCTGCGCCCTCTTTTGCCGTGACGGATTCGCCAGTCCTCGACCACTGCTTGATGACCGGTACGAAAAAAGGAGCGGCCAGATGCGAGCACGCACAACGGCACTGCAGATCTTCATGTCGAGCATCGCGCTGGCTGGCCTGGGCTGCAGCATCGAGCCCGAGGATTCGCCCACGGAAGAGGGGGGTTCGGCAGGCGCGCCTTCGACGAGCGGCGCCGCCACTGGTGTCTCGGGCAACAGCGGCGTCGCGGGGCACAACGTTGGCGGCGTGCCCGGTGGCACCACGACGGGTGGAGCAAGTGCCGGCGCAAGCACGACGATCGGCGGCAATTCAACCGGTGGTATTGCAACCGGTGGTATTGCAAACGGTGGTAACCCCAACGGTGGGAGTGCAGGCAACGGAACGGGCGGGCGCCGCGGCTTCGGCGGCTCTGGCGCCGGCGGCCGCGGCGGAGGTGGCAGCTCGAGCGGCGGAAACAGCGGCAATGCCGGCGCTTCCAACACGGGCGGGACGGGTTCTGGCGGCGCGCTCAACTGCTCCGGCGCGCCGTTGAGCGGGGGTACGCAGCACTGCTCGTCCAACGCGCAGGGCAACGTCGGCAGCTACTCGTGGACCATCTGGTCGAGCGGCAGCGGTGGTTGCGTGACTCCCTACGGTGTGGGCGCTGCGTTCAAAGCAACCTGGAACAACTCCGGCGACTTTTTGGCCCGGGTCGGGCTCGGGCTGGGCTCGAAGAAAACCTACGATCAGTTCGGCACCTTCTCCGCGGACTTCGCCGAAACCAAATCAGGAAGCGCCGGCGGCTACTCGTACGTCGGCATCTATGGTTGGTCGGTAAGCCCGCTCATCGAGTACTACATCGTCGACGATTGGTTCAGCAATCGCCCCAATCCAGGCGGCAGCAAGGTGGGCACCGTCACCGTCGACGGGGGCACGTACGACATCTACAAGCACCAGCAAGTCAACCAGCCGGCGATCACGGGCGGCAACCAAACCTTCGATCAGTTCTTCAGTGTTCGGCAAACGGCGCGCTCTTGCGGCCATATCTCGATCTCCGAGCACTTCAAGCAATGGGCCAGCTTGGGCCTCAAGCTCGGCAACATGGAAGAGGCTAGAATCCTGATCGAGGCGGGCGGCGGCAACGGCAGCATCGACTTTACGACCGGGACCCTCACCGTTCAGTGACCGGAGGGCAGCGCCCCGCCTTTGCTCCCGTACAGCCGCCCGAACGAGCGTGCCAACATCAGCGACCAGGCGGTGAGGCCGAGGCCGAAGACGCTGGCGTGGACGACGCGGCGTAGATCGAACTCGCCGACGAAGGCGAGCAGCGAGTACGCAACCGCAAGGTTGGTCAGCGCCCACAGCACGTTCACCCGTGGCGGCGACAAGCCCTGAAACGGCGGCTTGGCGAACGGCGTTTGTAGCTCGCGCCCCAAGACGCCCGCCACGAAGTGCGGGACGAAGTTGGCGCCAAAGATACCGGCGAAGAAGTACGCGAGCAGATGAGACCAGGCCATGAGCTCTCCTCAAGGCAACTAGCGGTTGCCAAGTGGTCAGCATAAGCGAGGCTCGCAAGATGGCAACAGCCGCTTGCCATCTTGGCCATCTTGGCCATCGCCGGCCTAGCATCGGCTTGCTTTGCCGCGAGTCGAGAGCAAACGACCCAAAACGCGTCGCACCCAGGGCGTCTTGGGCGGCCGCAGCCAGCGCGTGGTGCAGCAGGTGCTAGCGGCGGCCGTGGGGGAGCTGGGCGAGTCCGGCTACCGAGCGTTTCGCATGGACGAGGTGAGCCGCCAGGCCCGCGTGAACAAAACGACCATCTACCGGCGCTGGCCCCGCAAGGCGGAGTTGGTGGCCGCGGCGGTCGATTGGATGAGACGGCTGGTGCACGACGTTCCGCTGCCTGACACCGGCACGCTCGAGCAAGACTTGGTCGAAGCCTTCCGGCGCCGCGGCGGCTTCAAGCACAGCGTCGAGGGACGCGCCTGGGCGCGGCTGCTCGCGGAGCAACACGATCCGGAGGTCCGCGCCATCATCGGCCCCGCCGTCGAAGAGCGCAGCGCTTCCTGGCACGAGCTCGTCACGCGCGCCGTCGCGCGCGGCCAGCTGCCGAAAGGCACCGATCCAGGGCTGCTGCTCGGAATGCTCAAGGCCGTGGTCGACGCCTGGACCCCCTCCCCACCCCGCCGGCTGAAGAGCGCGCTACTCGAAACCGCCGTTCGCACCATCGTCGCCGGCGCCCGCGCCGGGTCGTTGGTTTCTGGCAACGCGCGGGCGCGGCGCTAGCCTGCCGCGAGCGCTCGGTCGAGAGCAGCGACGCCGCCCTCCAAGCCGGCCAGCTCGGCTTCGCTGCGAAGCTGCTGCAGGCGAGTGCGGGTCTCGCTCTTGCCGGAATCCTTCTGGAATTCGAGGAGCGCCAGAACCCGATTGGCCAGGTGAGCGATGTAAGCGGCGTCCTCTACGCTGTGGAGCGCCAGCCGAGCGTGTCGCTCGGCGAGCGCATCGAAGCCGCGAGCCAGGCAGGCTTCGGCGAGACGCGCGTGATAGAACGCCGTCATCGTCGGCGGAGAGGCGCGCAGCACGTCCGCGGCCGCATCGACGCGTTGCTGAAGCTGCTGAGCGTTGGGTGCAAACCAGGCATCCAGCGATACCAGCATGGGCCCCACCAGCCACCAGTGCGGTTGAATATTCAGAGCCCGGCACTCCTCGGCCGTACGCGCCGCGTCGTCGAGCCGGCCCAGCTGGCAAAGCGCGTCTGCGCGCTCCGCCAGCAGCATGCCTTCGAACATCGACGATGCGGTGGCGCGCGCTTGAGCCACCGCGATCGTGATCTCCTCGAGGGCGGGCTCGCACTGGCCCATCTGAATCAGCACCAGAGCACGCGTTTCGCGCGCTATCATCTCGGCGCGACGGTGACCGGCGCGCTGGGCCTGCTCGATGCCGATTTCGGTGGCCGCGAGAGCGCCGCGCATGTCGTTCGTGAACAAGCGTGAAACGCCGAGCATGTAATACTGATACAGCTCCACCCGGCCAAGCCCGTGCTTGCGACTCAAATCCACGGCGCGCATGAAGTAATCGAGCGCGGTCCGCATGCTTCCTGACAGGTAGTAGGCATCGCCCAGGCAGCTCAACGCCCTCGCCTCCAGCTCGACGTCGCCGGAGCGCGTGGCGTGCTCGAGGGCCAGCTCTTGCTCGGCGCGCGAATCGAGCCCGGCCGTGAACTGCAGCGAGCCGCGGATGCGGTGAATGCGCGATTGCGCCGATTCCATGCCGCTCGTCGAAACCAGCTTCGAAGCCTCGTCGAGCGCACGGTGCCCTTGGCTCATTTGCTGCACGATGCGATGAGAGTCCGCCAACCCGATCCACGACAGGCAACGCTCGGCGTCCGTCGAGGCGTAGCCCAAGGCACGCTCGAACGCCGTCAGCGCGGCCGGCGCATCGGCTCGATACAACATCAGCTCACCCTCTCTTTGGGCAAGGGCGTGGCGGTCCGCCGCCCACTGAGCCAGCTCGGCGCCGCGGCGGAGCAAAGCTACGGCGCGGTCGTACTCGAGGGCATCGATGCAAACCGCCGACGCCGCCCAGTACGCGCGCGGCGCCGTCGCGTCCTCGGCGCGGTCCAAATGCTCGGCGCGCAGCACCAGATCCGAAGTACCAAACCAGGTGGCGGCGCGCTTGTGCAGCTCGCGTCGAACCTGCTTCAACAAGGAGGAGTACACGCCGTCGCGAACCAGCGCGTGGGCGAACAGCCAGTCGCCGGCGAACGGGCGCACCAGGCCCCGTTCCAGCAGCACCGCGCACGAGTAGCCCAGCTCACCCAAGAGGTGGCGCAGCAAGTCGAGCGAGAACCTTTGCCCAATGACCGACGCCGCCTGCAGCGCGCGCTTTTCTCCAGCTGGCAAGCGATCCATCCGCGCCTGCACCAAGCTCTGCACGGAGTCAGGCAGCACCCCTTCGGCCTCGCTGGCCAGGAGTTGCTCCAGAAATAGCGGGTTTCCGCCGCAACGCTCGACGCAGGCCCGCAAGCGCCTGGAATCGGGGGCCCCCAAATGCTCGGCCAGCTCGCTCAGCGCCGCCGACGACAACGGCAAGAGATCGAGCCGAAGCAGCCGCCGCGAGACCCCCGCGCGCTCTTGCCAAGCTCCATCCAAGGGATCGCCGTCGATGCGCGAGGTGAGCACGAGCAGGATACGTTGGTTTGCGCCACTTTCGGCGACTCTCGCCAGGGTATCCAGGGTCGCCTCGTCCGCCCAGTGCACGTCTTCCACCACGACCAAGAGCGGCGCTGTCTTGCTCGCTCGCTCGAAGAGGTCCGCCACCACGTCGCTGCGGACGGAAGCGCGCATCTGCTCGCTCATCGCTTCGTAACGACTGCGAAGCAGCGGTGGCTGAGGCAGCTCCAGTAAATCGTGCAGGCAAGACAGCCGTTCTTCGGTCAGCGCGTCCTGAAAGGCCGCCACGTGACGCTCACGCTCGGCAACCGACGCCTCCGACCCCACTCCCAGCACGCTGCGCGCCAATGAGCGAATGGCGTCTTGCCCACGCCCGGTTCCAAAGTCGAAGACCAGCCCCGTATGGCACTCGAAGCCATGCTTCGTGGCGCGCTGCTTCAGCTCTGCCAAGAGCCGGGTCTTGCCGACGCCCGGCTCGCCGCGCACGTGCAGAACTGCTCCGTGCCCAGCGGCCGCGCCTTGCAGGGCCTCGGCAAACGCCGTCAGCTCGTCCGCACGCCCTACCAGCGGACTGCGAAACTCCGGTTGCGCCTCTCCTATCGAGCGGACTTTGTAGACGCGCACCGGCTCGGCAAGCCCTTTGACCGAAACCTCGCCGGCCGAAGTTGCTTCCACGAGGCGGGCCAGCGCCCGATAAATGCCCGAAGAAACGACGGTCTCGCCAGCGCTGGCCAAGCCGTCGAGCCGCGACGCCAGGTTGACCGCATCTCCCAGCACCGTGTACTCGCGGTGCACGTCACTGCCGCTGGTGCCCGCTACCACCTCACCATTGGCAATGCCGATGTGCACCGACAGAGGACGACCCAAGTCTGCGCTCAAAGCCTGCATGCCCTGGTGGATTTGCAGAGCCGCTCGGACCGCACGCTCCGGATCGTTGCCGTGCGAAACGGGCGCGCCAAACACGCCCATCACAGCATCGCCAATGTGCTTGTCGACGGTGCCGCCAAAGTCGCGAATCACGCCGTCCACGGTCTTGAAGTAGCGTTCGAGCAGCCCGTGAAGCTCCTCCGGATCCAGCTCCGACGACATCCGCGTGTAGCCGGTGATGTCGGCGAACAAGATCGTTACCTGGCGTCGCTCGCCGCCCGGCGCCTTCGCGGCGGTGTCCGAGGGGGCCAGCTTGGCTCCGCATTCGGCGCAGAACTTCGCTCTTGCTGGTGCCGGCTCGTGGCACAGCGGACAGCGCGCTTCGGACATGGCGGAGAGCGATGCTACTCCGAGCTTGCGCGCACTGCGACTCGTTTTCCCCGCGGATTCTTCGCTGAGTTCCCGCCCCGCAGTCGCCCGAAAATAGCGGCAGAGCCCAAGCTTCCGGCCGTCGCCCCGCGCCCGACGGAGGCGTCGTCAGGAATCGCGTCCGCTCGTTGCCGGCGCGGGCGCGCGTTCACGGCCCCCCTCGCAACCTGGGACCTCAAGACCCCGCGTGACGCCGTCAGCAAATCTGTTTGACGTCAAAATATTTCGGCACTAGCCTCACCTGCTTGAGCGGCGAACCAGGCGAAGAGCTGCGGCAATTCTTGCACGACTCGGTGAAGACCTTCGAGGAGCTCGAGGCGCTGCTCTTTCTCGTTCGACACCCGGACCAAGACTTCAGCGCGGAAGCGGTTACGGCGACCTTGGGCGCCACCGTAGGGTCGATCGACGAAGCACTCGAAGAACTGGCTCGTGTCGGTGAGCTGGTCAACATGACGCGGGCCGGTACCGTTCGTGTCTACCGCTACGCCCCCCGCGACGAATCTATCCGTCGGCGAGTTGCGGAGCTGGAAGCTGCTTACAACGAGCGGCGCATGACCGTAGTGCAGATGCTGAGCGCAAATGCTCTGGAGCGTGTGAGACGTGCCGCCATGCGGCGACTAGCGGACGCTTTCCGCATAGAGAGGGGCAAGAAATAATGGCTCAGGCCGCATACGCCCTGGGTGTGCTCACGAGTATCCTGTGCGCCGTCCTGCTGATCCGCAGCTACCGGGCGAACCGCACGCCGCTCCTGCTCTGGTGTAGCCTCTGCTTCGTCGGGTTGGCGCTCAACAACGTGCTGTTGTTCGCCGATCTGTTCATCGTGCCGCAAGTCAGCCTCGAGCTTTGGCGCAGCGTCATTGCCCTGGCGGCGCTGATGCTCATGTTGATCGGCTTGATCTGGGAGGAGTCGTGAACGACTTTCTGCGCGGGGCGTTGGTGATGGCCAGTTTTTCGATCGGCCTCTTCTTCCTTCGCTATTGGCGCTCGACGCGGGACCGGCTGTTCCCGTTGTTCAGCGCTGCTTTCTGGCTTCTCGGACTCAACTGGACCGTCGCAACCCTGGCACCAAGTCTGGCGCAGCACGCCAACGTGCTCCGATTCCTGGCTTTCGTGCTGATCGCGCTGGCCGTGCTGGACAAGAATCGACGAAGAAATACCGACCGCTGAGGTCGGTGCGAGGGGCCATAGAGACCGGCGGTCGAGGTCCTGCGGGCCTAGGCCGCGACTGAATCTCCTTGCTCCACGTCGCGGCTTCTGGCTTGATCTTGGCGCTTGAGCCAGTCGCAGCCCAAGGCCGCCACCGTCGGCGACCCCGAAGTGAAGCCGCTGGGCGAGACGCTGAGTTTCATGCAGCTCGTTTGGGCCGTGACGCACGGGCTCGAGTCAGCATCGAAGCGCATGCACGCCGAGTTGGGGGTCACCGGCCCACAGCGGCTGGTGCTGCGCATCGTGGGCCACCACGGACGCATCTCGGCGGGCACCCTCGCCGACGTGCTGCACATTCACCCGAGCTCGCTCACCGGCATGTTGCGGCGCCTCGAGCAAGCCGAGCTCATCCGGCGGGAGAATGACCCGTTCGACCGGCGCCGCACGCTCATCGAGCTGACGCGGCGAGGAATACGCCTGAACGAAGAGCGGCGCGGCACGATCGAAGCAAGCATCGCCAGCGCCCTGTCCAAGCTGCCAAAAGACAAGCTTGCCGGGGCCAAGGCCGTCTTGAAAGCCATCGCCGCGTCTCTCGGCACCGGCGCGGACTCCGACGACGCTTGAGAGTACTTACTGGGCCTCCGGCGGCGCCAGGCCAATGACACTTCAATCCCGGAGCTGCCCAACGGCGGCCCGCACGGCGAAAGCGACTGACGTTGGCTGCTAAGCGCGGAAGATGCTGAGCAGCGTGTCATCCTGCACGACGCGGCCGGAGCGCAAGAAGCCTGCGAGGGTGGTGGTTTGGCTGCGAATGGGGACAATCGACGAGCATGGCGGTGCCCCCGCCCCCTGACAGACCAACACGCGAGCGCTGCCGAATTCACGCACCACTTTCCTGACCATTCCTCGCAGTGCTGCGGTCGGAGTGTGCCGATGCGAGACGAGGCCGTCGCGACCTGAAGCGCGCTCTCGGGGTCGGCCCCTCGACTCCCCACCGGTCGTAACGAAGACGACGTTGTCCGTTTCGGGAAATCGTGGATGCATCCGCGAGCCCAACGCCGGGCGAACCTCCGCGCCCGGACACGCAGCGGCGAGCGCACGCCGCAAGCTCTCGAACGACGCCGCGGCTCCCAGCACGACCAGGTAGGACGAGGGCATTACTTTGACGTCAAACTATCACCAGCGACCGAGCTCGAGCAAGCACCGAACTGGCTCGCGACGACCGACACCTTTGCCACGCACGCGCCGCGAGCGACGTTGAGCCCCCCGGTAGCAACCCGAGTCTTCGGAGTGGCCGTGGACGCCCAAGAACGCGCAACAAATTCCCGCAGATTCGGGGATTCTTTGACATCAAAGCAGTCACATGGGAGGGCATCGTTGCTTTCCTGGCAGTGCCCCCAATGAACGTCCCCTCGGCGCTGGTCGACAAATTCAAAGGATTTAGGTCTTGGGCGCTTCGGTTCGAGCTCCGTGTGGCGCCAACCGAGTCCCAGCGCCTCTTCGCGCTGACCGTGGTCATCGGCGTGGTCTGCGGGCTCGCTGCGGTCCTCTTCCACTTCTCGATACGCTTCGCCGAGGGCCTCTTGTTCGACCGCGCCATCACCGCCCCCGGCGACCGTTGGATGGTCTGGGGAGTGGTGACCCCGGCGCTGGGTGGCCTGGTGGCTGGGCTCTTGCTCAAGTACGTCTTCCCCAATGCTCGAGGCAGTGGCGTCCCCCAAGTCAAGGTCGCCTACGCCTCGCGGGAAGGCGTCGTGCGTTTACGCGACGCCGTCGGAAAGCTGTTCGTGGCCAGTCTGCAAATCGGGTCTGGCGCCTCGCTGGGGCGCGAAGGCCCCACCGTCCAGATCTGCAGCGGCCTCGCCAGCGCGCTCGGACGCTTTGGCCGACTATCGGCCCGCAACCGACGCCGTCTGATCCCCGTAGGGGCCGCCGCGGGCATCGCCGCGGCCTTCAACGCCCCGATCGCGGCCGTGACATTTACGATCGAGGAGGTCGTAGGCAATCTCGATCAGACCGTGCTGTCGGGCGTGATCGTGGCGGCGGCGTTGGCGGCCGTAATCGAGCGCAGCGTGCTGGGAACGCATCCAGTGTTCTCCGTGCCGCGGGTCTTCGGGCTCGACGACTGGCGCTCGCTGTTGGTCTACGCAGCCCTCGGGCTGGCAGCGGGCATATTGTCCATCGCTTTCACCGACGGCCTGCTCTGGCTCCGGCGCCGGTTCCGTGATCAAAAACGCATTCCCGACTGGTGTCAGCCGGCAATCGGCGGTCTGGTGACCGGTGGCCTCGCGGTGGGAGCGCACTACTGGCTCGGTGTAGGCGGGGTGAACGGGGGCGGCTATCGCGTCGTCGAGGACTCGCTATCTGGCCTGCTACCGCTGCGCGTGCTGTTGGTTCTTTGCGTCGCCAAGCTGATCGCGACCGTTTTCTCGTACTCGAGCGGAGGCGCTGGTGGCATCTTCGCGCCTTCGCTGTTCATGGGGGCAATGCTCGGCGGCGCGTTCGGGGCCCTCGACCGAGCCGTATTCGGCCACGGGCCGGAAGCCATGGGAGCCTTCGCTCTCGTGGGGATGGGAGCCACCTTCTGCGGAACGATACGAGCCCCGATGACGAGCGTGCTCATCATCGTCGAGCTCACGTCCGGCTACGGGCTGATCTTGCCGTTGATGATCGCGAACATGAGCGCCTATGCGCTTGCCGGCTACTTGCGCCCCGTCCCCATCTACGAGGCTCTTCTCGAACAAGACGGCGTTCACTTGCAGAGCCGAGGCTCGCTTCAGGCCCTCGAGCATCTCAAGCTGGCAGGTTTGCCCGTTAACGGCGACGACCGAGCCCGCCTCCGCGCCGGCGGACGAGCCAGCGACCTGCTCCAGTCTACGCTGCCACCGGCACAGCGGGTGTTCCCCGTGCTGAACGCCTACGACAAAATGGTCGGCCTGGTCACCAGGGACGAGCTCGCGCTGTTGGAAGCCGAGCCCTCGCTATCGCTCCTAGTTACCGCCTCCGACATCATGCGAGCCCCAGCGAGCGTCAACATCAACGACAGCCTGCTCACGGCCCTCGACTTGATGCGCACGGAACGACTCCCGGAGCTCCCGGTCCTCGGAGTCGACGGCCAGATCGTGGGCTTCATCGACGAAGCTACGATTGCGCACGCCTATTTGCACGAGAGCGATCCCAAGTCGCGGCCCAACGGCCGCTGACTCCGTACAAGGCTACGCCCCCCTAAGCTAGGACGCACAGCAAGCTGTCGCCGAGCTCGAGCCCCGAGCGCAGAAATTGCCCCAAGGTGGTCGTTCGCCGCCTTGGGGGCTCATCGGCCGAAACCAAGGTTGCGCGGTCGTAGGCCAGCACTCTGATGCCGCCGAAGCGAAGAGTGGCGGTCGCCAAAGCGCGCCGGAACAGGTAGCTGGGTCCGGCGAGGTGTACTTCGCGCGGGGGGAGGGGCCCCACGCCGAGCCCCTCGAGCAGCGGGCAGGAGCAGCCCCGCGACGTCACGCAGAGCACGCTGTCGGTCGAGGGGAGCCACCGGGCAGCGCGCGGGTCCGGCAGCACGTCCGTATCCCACTCCCCGTCCCCATCGCCCAGAATTCCGCGCAGCTCGGACGCATTCGTTGCAGCTCCTACCAATGCAAAACGGCACATTCTCCGGCTCCTCGACAGGCCGAGTTAGCAAGAGCCATTCCGCGCTCGCACCGTGCGTTTCTCGCCCAAAAGCAAACGGGGATACTCGCAACCAGCGGTTCAGTTCGACACAACTGGGTCATCCCGAGCCTGCTCGGTGTCCTACGCCTCAGTAGCTCGAGCCGCATAGGTCGGTAGACGCAGGTCGTCGTTGAAGCTCTTCCGCATAGCCAACTTGCCCAATGTCGGGATGGCCAGGGCTCGAACCGCGGCGTTGCGAAGCCAGAGGCCAAGTCTCGTATCTGGGGCGAACGAGGCGGCAAGCTTCACCGCAGCGTCTTGCTTGGCGGTGATGAATGGTTGCAGCAGACGCTGATACCGTTCGAAGGCGCCTTGCGGCGCAATGCCGCGAGCCAATTCCGCGGCCAGAACGTAGGCCCCGACCACCGCCAGAGCCGAGCCTTGGCCAGCTAGGAGCGATGGCGCGTAGGCCGCGTCCCCCAGCAAGCCAACGTAGCCGCGATACCAATGGGGCATCCGTATCTGGCTGACCCGATCCAAGTAGATTTCGGGACAGGAGTCGGCGGCTGACAGGATGTCCGGCAGCTCCCAGCCCATGTCTCCAAAGCGAGCATGCAGGTAGTCCTTGGTAGCTCGAAGATCCAGGGCCCCCTCGCCCGGGTCGGACTCCGCAGAGACCAGCAGAAACATGGTCCGGTCGTCGCGCAGCGAGAGCCGACCAACCTGCAGGCCAGGCGTACCGAAGTTGACGTACGCCCTTTCATCGCGCTTGCGATAGCCGGCGGCCTCGAACGCCGCTACGCGGAAGCCAAGGTACTTCTCGAAGCGTTGCGATTTGCCGAAAACGTGCTCACGCACCACCGAATGCAGACCGTCGGCGCCGACTACGACGTCGAACAGCTGGCTCTCACCGCTTTGGAAGTTCACGAGAACCCCGTCACCCTGCTGAACGATGGACGTGGGGCCATCGCCCCAGCGGACTGAAGCTCTTTCAGCGATCGCTTCATGCAGAATGGAACTGAGCTTACCGCGCGGTAGGCTGGTGTATCGACCACCCGTGGCGGCTCGAAATAGCTCGACGTCGAGCCCCGCTTTGCGGCGGCCCACTTCATCGACGAAGCGAACTTCGTCGAGCTGATAGCCGGCCTTCAGGACCTGCGGCAGCAGCCCCATCTGCTCGATGATGTCATAACCCAATCCCCAAAAATCGATGACGTAGCCTTCCGTCCGGAGGCGCTTGGAGCGTTCGACGATGGTAGGCGAAAAGCCGTGGCGCAGTAGCCAGAACGCAAGAGCTGGCCCGGCGATACCGCCGCCCACGATGAGAACCGAGCGACCAATCATTGTACCCGAGGCTGCAAGCTCAAGCGGAGCGACTGGGCTCGTCCTCGAGCGCCCAAGCCGGCGGCTGATGGTCCGTGTGGCTCGCGCGAACGACGAGCACGTCGTCATCCGCCACCGCGCGCTCGGTGAGCCCGAGCAGGGCTTCGACGAAAGCGGCCAGCCGGTCCCGCAGTAATTGCGTGTCGTCCGCCACGAGCGGCAACGACCAGCCCGTCAGCTTGGCCACGACCGTGCCCCGCACCAACGGCGCTCGGTCGCACCCTGTGAGCAGGGCGCGAGTCCGCAGGCTGACGGCGCTTCGAGAGAGCGCTAGCTCGGCAAGAGCAGACCAGGCACGTTGCAGCTCGCGTCGCAGCCCCAATGCATCGACCCGAGTCGGCTCGCCATCCACGGCGCGTTCAACCGCGTGGAGTGCCTCGAAGCGCACTTGTCCGGGACCGGACTCGAGGTAGTGCTGCACGTTGTCCCGCAGCAATGCGTACTGCGACCAATCCAGCCGGACCGTCCCGTAGCGACTTCTGAAAATCAGTTCCATCCAGGGCACCTTCCGTTCGGCAGGCCAGGTTCACGAGCCGGGAGCCCGAGGGCCCGTTCGTTGAGGTTTAAAGCAATTATTTTGATGTGCAACTATTAACGCCGCGAGGGGTTGCCAACAGGCGGCGCCGACGGTACTGACTGAGGTCGCAAACGCCTCGAACGGAGCGCACCGAATGAAAGTTGCGGCAGCTGTCGGCGTGGCATTCCGTTGGCGCCGACGTCGGCTTCTGCTCGTTCTGTCGGCATGTCTGTTCTTTCTGATTCCGCTTTGCGCGCTACCGGCTATGGCAGAGACCCTGCAGGCGCCGGTCGGCGGCAAGGCGCTCGCTCTCGGTAGTGCCCGGGTCGCCTGCGCTCCGCCAGCGGGGGGGTGGGTACTGGACGACCGAGCGCAGACCCTGCTCCCGCCAACTGCCGTGGCGAGCATAGGGTCAGCCGTTGAGCTCCCCATTGCGCCATCCGCGGCCGCCTGCCCGACCAGCCACGCCGTGCTGAAGCTCGTTGCGACTGGCCCTTGGCCGACGATCGACCCCAGCAGCGTCGTGTTCGCACCGGATCAGGGCTCCGTGGAAGCGCGCGGCCGTGGCTTGACCGGGGTTTCCCTGGCTTGGCACAGCAATACCGCGTCGGGAACCGACACCTGCCAGAGCCCGAAGCTCGAGCCGAATACGGAGCGATGCACGTGGACGGTCGCCCACAACCTGCCCACGAAGCCCGGTACGGCCTTGATGTGGGTGCCACCCGGCGGACGCGCGGGCGCCGACGTCGTTACCTACGACGCGGCGGGCAGGCAAGCGTCGGTAGACGCGTTCGTCTTGGCGCCGGCAAGGGTCAACCTGGCAAGCTTGCTTAGCCCGGACGCATCCATCGACTTATCGACGGGGCGAGGCGAAGTGTCGGTGACGCACCCCGACAGCATCGTGGCAGTCGATTGCGGCGACGTGCGCTGCGATCTATCGAGCGACAAGCTGATTGTCCGTTCGCTCTCGAGCAGCGTCAATTCGGTGGAGGTGAAGTTCCGACTCTCGCCGGGCGTGTTCGTGGCCAAGGGGTTGGGGTTCGACTCTACGCCCGTCGCGCACCTGGCGGTGGTGCACTGCCCGATGTCGGTGGCCTCGAGCTCCCCTCTGCGCGGTATCGAGGATGCACGCGTCGTCGTTCGCATCGAGGGAGGTTGTGCAGCAGAGCTGCCAGGCCTCCGCTTCCTGAGCGGGAGCACGCCGCTCGAAGTGCTCGGCACCCAGTCCATTCCGAACGGCGCGGAGGCAATGCTCCGCCTCGGCGCTACGGATGCGGAGAAGCTCGCCATCACCGCCGTCCACAGCGACGCACCCGGCGTAGCCGTCGCCGTCGCGCGGGTGAACACGGCACCGGCCCCTGCCGTAGCCGAAACACTGGAAATCGAGCGCCATCCCAACCTCGGCTTCATCCCCAACAATCGACCTGCGATCGTCCACGCTCGATCCCTGTCGACGCATGCGCGTCTGGTCCCCATTCCCGTGCCTGGGGTCTACAGCGTCGCCGAGCACGGCTCGATCTTCACCATCACCGGCGACCCGAACGCTTCCGGCCAGGCCAGTCTCCGCTTCGGCTACCGCGACGACACGCTGGCCGGAGATTTCGCTACCGCGGATTTGGCGACCTTGACGAGCCCGATCCAGCGCAGCATTCATGAGGCCAATATCACCGCGCCCTTTGGCGGCTCCGCCTTGGGTCCGCTGCCTCTAGCCGAATTCGTGTGTGGCGCGGGGCCGCGCGGCTCGGTTCGGGTCATGCCTGGCGTCACCGCCCATCTGCCCTTCGGGCTGCGCGATGGGTGCCGAGTGATCTTTCACCGGGAGCGCCTATCCCCGGAGTTCGGAACCCAAAAGCTCACGCTGGACGTCGAGGTCATGGACGCCGACGGTGCGTCCCGTGGGGAGGCGCGCGTCAGCTCGAGCATCGTCTTGAGACCAGGACCGGAACCGCTGCTGGCCTGGATTCACGGGGTGAGGCAGCCTTTCGATCGGGTAGTCGTCCGGCTTGCGCACGTTGCCGACGAAGCTCACTACGTCAATGCCCTGGAAGTCCAGACTGGTACACCGGAAGTCAAATGGGCAGCGGTGCTGGGCACGGGGCGCGGCCGGCTCTACGCGACAACGGCCATTCCGACGGGCCTCTATCGCTTCGGTGACGCGCACCACAGTGGTGTCCTCACCCTGAACTTCGGCATCTTGTCACGCCTGACCTGGCTCGACTCCGACGGCCACGAGGGCTTCCTGGGTCTGGAAGCGGGAATCATGGCCATCGGCCTGGCCAATGAAACCGGAGATTCTGGGCGTTCCCTCACCCAGGTCGGCGCCGTTGGCGGGCTCGGCATCAGCGTACCGATCGCCAACCGCGCCGCGCCGACGCAGGCGTCCATCAACCTTCACGGCTGGCTCGAGGAGCGCGTTTCGTCAGGCGGACGTGACGCGGGGAAGCGCGCCGCGTTCATTTTCGGACCGAGCATCTCCATCGGCAACGTAGGGACGAACTTGTAGCAATGGAACCACGCTCGCGCGTCCGACCCGAATCACCGCCAAGCCGATGGCGCAATCGCACGATCGTGGGCTGCGTGCTCTGGGCGTCGATTGCCGCGATCCGAGCGCCGCACGCCAGCGCGCAAACGAGCCCGGAACGCCCCGTCCGAGGCCTAGAGGCGGCTGCCGTCACACCACCGGCTCGTGTAGAGCTTCGGCAAGCCGTGCTCGACCAGCTGAACCGTGACTCGCACCTGCTCTCGTCCGGCATCGAGGTCGCGGTCCACGACGGCATCGTCGAGCTCAGCGGCACGGTTTCAGCGCCGCTCGGGAGAGAACGCGCCGCGCGCGTGGCCGGCGTCGTGCAAGGGGTTCGAGCGGTGGTCAACCGCGTGCGATTCACCGCGTTGGTCAGACCCGACGCTCTGGTGGCACGAGACGTAAGCCGCGCTCTCAGGCGCACGGCCGCGCTGACGAGAATGCCCATCCGTGTGCGCGTGGCCAATGGCGTCGTGGAGCTCTCGGGGGCCATCAGCTCTTGGGACGAACAGCAACTCGCGGAGCGAGTCGTGAGCAGTGTGCCCGGCGTGCGGTTTTGCCAGAATCAGCTCACCTGGGCGCGGTCCATCAAGCGAACGCCGGCCATCGTGGCGGCCGACGTCGAGAGCCGCCTGGAGTGGGAGCCTTTGGTTCAGCATGATCCGATCAAGGTCAAGATACAGGGTGCGCGCGTCAGGCTGTCGGGAACGACGGGGGGCCCTGCCGAGCGTTCCCGCGCCGTTTCGCTCGCGTGGGTCAAGGGGGTGAGGTCCGTCGACGCGAGCGCTCTCGTCATCGACACCGCCCATCGACCCGACTGGAACTTGCGCCTCAACTTCCCCACGGACGCGGAAATTTCGGCTGCGATTCGCGACTTGACGACACTTTGGGCTGCCGTCCCCGTCTCCGGATGGAGCGTGTCCCTGAGCGCAGGCGTAGCCACGCTCGCTGGAATCACGCCGACGCTTGCCGAGGCGCGCGCCATCGAAGCGATGACGCGGAGCGCAGTCGGAGTAGTCGAGGTGCGGAGCGAGCTGCGTGGCCCTTGGTGGCGAGCGCCGGCGGCACCAGCCCCGGCTCCTCCACCGCCTTCTGGTGACCGTATCCGGCGCAGGAGCGTGCCCCAGCGGCGTTGAGGCCGGGAACGCTGGTACCTGCGCCCATTCGCTCAGTGCAACGGTGCGACAGGCGTGGCGGCTGATGGCCCCGGAGGTGGCTGGCACGCACCCTGCACGACGCGCACCGAGAAATCTCCGCCCGGCAACGTGACCAACCGCGGTTGGTCATGAAGCAACGTGTCGAGCTCCCGGGCGAGCTCGAGATCTCGTCGCGGTAAGCGCACCTTGTCGTCGACGGCGTCCGGCCTCGAGAGGCAGAGAGTCGTAGTCGACGCAAGTCGGGATACTTGGGCGGCGGCGGCAACTCGACCCATGAATGCAAGGTCGCTGTCGGTCCGGGTGATCGCCTGCTCGGCCAGGGGTAGGTCGACGACGGTAACCTGCCCCTGCAACGTGCCGCGCAGAGCTCTCTCGAGCGCCTCTTGCGCCGACCGCGGCAGCGGGGCCCCCAGATGCACGACATTGAGCCGCAACAGATCGGGCGGGGTCGGCTCGATCGCGACGGTGAGCACCTCCCCCAATGTGTCCCCTGGCCAGACCTCCAACAGCGCGACCTTGGCGCGCTCGCTCGATTTTTCGAGTTGCTCCACCAGTGGCGGCGGTGGGACGGCACTCGGCGTGGGGCGCGGGGTCAACAACGTGGACTCCAGCCCCGCAAAGGCGGTGGCGTCCGGTACCGCCAGCACTTCTATGCTGGGCTTGACGTGGGCAACCCGTTCAATCTGTGATGCCAATCGAGCCCGAGTCGTTTCCGCATCGCTGGCTGTTCCCAGTAAGACGACCACGACGTCCACGGCGTGCCGAGCAACCTGCGCCTTGCTTTGAACGATCCGTACCCGCTCGCCTGCGAGCGCGTCGCGAACGGCCCTGCGCACCGTCACTTCCCAGACGACCTCGTCCAGCGCACGACGGAGCGGCACATACACCGCAGCCAGCAACAACAACGGCATGGAAAAGCGCAGGGCCGGCCCCAGCTTCGACTGGAACAAATGCGAAAGGCGACGGGCCAAGAGTCGAGCGATGGGCGCGTCCTGTCCCTTGGCGAGCTCGTCGCGCTCCAGCGTCGCCAGATCTACCCGATTGAAACCCGACGCGACGAACGACGCGCACCCCACCGCGACAATCGCCACCAAGTTCGTGAGGAAAAGAAGCGCGGCCCCACCTGCCACCGGCCACGCCAGCGTGCCTAGGCCATAGCCGCTGGCGCAAAGCGGTGGAACCAACGAGATGCCAATGGAAGTGCCGGCGGCCGTGCTGGCCGTATCCGAGCCGGGACGAAGCGACGCATACACCCCGGCAAGCGCGCAAAACCCAGCGGTCACGAGATCCAAGACGGTCGGTGTAGTTCGGGCTGCCAGCTCGGCGTTGAACTCGTGGAAAGGCAGCATCAGGGTGATCGCGGCGGCGCCCCCGACCGCCACGGCTACACTGAGCAACACTCGGCCTCCGGAGCGAAGAACCAGAAAAGGTGAGCCGGTCGAGAGCCCCATCGCCAATCCCACGATCGGCCCCATGAGGGGAGCCACGAGCATTGCGCCAATCACGACCGCCGTGCTGCCCACGACGAGACCGAGGGTAGCGATGCCCACGGACACCACGAGCTGCAACCAGTAAGAAACCGCCTCGTCGGCGTCACGACGCAACATGCCCTGCACGATGCGCTCGCGATCCTCGCGATGGCTTCCCAATAGACGCAGCAATCGATCCTGCAACCGGTGCAGCGTCCGCCCGGCGAGTCGCTCGCTCATTGGTGAACGCTAGCAGCGGTTGCTTTGAGATCCAACCAAAGCGAGCCGTTTCGCCACGGTGCTCGACCCAGCTCGGTCTCCGCAGCGCGGAGTTGGCGGCGTTTGATCCGACGTGCCAGGCGGTCGCTTGGCGCCGTGGACTTTTGCGGCGTCATTGCGCAACACTCGCGCTATGTCCGGCTTCGAGCTCGTCGCGCTCATCATCGGCCTCGCGGCGGGGGTCGCCTACGTCAACGCCAAGGTGCTGCGGCTGCCGTCGGCCATCGGCATGATGGCAATGGGCCTGCTCGGGTCGTTCGTAGTCGTGGGCTTGAATCGGCTGGGCGTCGTGTCATCGGACTGGGTCGAAGGCCTGATCGCTCGAGTGGATTTTGGCAACGTCCTGATGCACGAGCTGCTCGGTTTGATGTTGTTCGCGGGGGCCTTGCACATCGACCTCGCCGAGCTCTCCGCCAACAAATGGTCGGTGGCTGCTCTCGCACTCGGCGGGACGCTCATTTCGACCGTGCTCGTCGGCGCCGGGACCTACGGGCTCATGTTCCTGCTGGGACCCGGCATTTCCTGGGGCGACGCTTTGCTATTCGGCGCGCTGATCTCCCCGACTGATCCCATCGCGGTGCTCGGCATCCTCAAGTCGGCCAAAGTACCCAGCGAGCTTTCGCTGCAGATTGGTGGGGAGTCGCTGTTCAACGACGGCGTCGGCGTCGTCCTCTTTCTGATCATCGCCGCCGCCTCGAACGGGGCCAATTTGGGCGCAGGCCAAGTCGCCGCGTTGTTCGCGCGCGAGGCGCTGGGCGGTGGGCTGTTCGGGTTCCTCGTCGGATATCTCGGGTTTCGGCTGCTGCGCAGCATCGACGACTACTCGGTCGAAGTACTGATTACGCTTGCGATGGTGGTGGGAGGCTACGCGACCGCGGAGCGCCTGCACGTCTCGGCCCCCATCGCCGCCGTAGTGGCCGGCCTCGTCACCGGCAACCAAGGGCGACGCTTGGCGATGTCGGACCAAACGCGTGAGCACGTCGACATGTTCTGGCGCCTCATCGACGAAATCTTGAACGCGGTCCTATTTCTGATGCTGGGGTTCGAGGCGACGCGCCTGCGCTGGAATTCGCCTCATGTCGTGCTCGCCGCGGTCTTGGTGGTGCCGGTGGTGCTGTTGTCGCGCTTCCTGTCCGTGGCGGCGCCGGTCGCGACGCTACGCCTCGGTCGCGGCTTCGCGCCACACGCGGTGAAGATTCTGACCTGGGGCGGGCTGCGCGGCGGAATATCGGTAGCCTTGGCGCTGTCTTTGCCACAGAGCGAGGCCCACGATCTCACCGTCCTGCTCACCTATTCGGTCGTAGCCTTCTCGGTGTTGGTGCAAGGGCTCTCGCTGAGTCGACTGTTGCGCCATCTGGGCCAAGGCGACCGCTCGGCTACCACGGCACCGGCGGTTCCCGGTTCGTAGAAACCGCAGGCGTGTCGGCTTCATGAATCTTCTCGAGGGTCCGTGGACATGCGTCCCCGCGAGCGCTGGTGTACCGGCTTCGTCGACTTACCCAAATTGAAAGCCGTGCCGACCAGGGCCAGGTGCGAAAACGCCTGTGGGAAATTTCCCAACAGACGCCGGTGGACCGGGTCATATTCCTCGGACAAAAGGCCGACGTCATTGCCCAGAGACAGCAAACGCTCGAACAGCGCGTTCGCGTCTTCGCGGCGGCCCTGTAGCAACAGATTGTCGACCAACCAGAAACTGCACGGCAAGAAGAGCCCTTCATCGGTGGGTAGCCCATCCACGCGCGGATCCGTGTGGTAGCGCTTGATCAGCCCATCGACTGAAAGGTCGCGTTCGACGGCGGCGACGGTGCCTCGCACGCGCGCGTCGTCGTGCGGCAGAAAGCCGACGAGCGGCAACAGCAGCAAGCTCGCGTCGAGACGCTTACTTCCGAAATACTGTACGAACGAGCCCAACTCTCGGTCGAATCCCCGCTCGCAAACCTGGCGATGAATGCGGGCGCGGACCTCGCGCCAGGTTGCGATGGGCCCGCGCAACCCGAATTCTTCCGCAGATCGGATGCAGCGATCGAACGCCACCCACGCCATCACTTTGGAATGGGTAAAGTGCCGGCGAGGCCCGCGAACCTCCCAAATGCCTTCGTCCGGCTGCTCCCAAATGCTCTGCAAGTGTTCGATGAGCGACACCTGCAAGGCCCAACCGGCGTTGCTCTCGACCAACCCCCCCGACCGCGCTTGATAGAGAGCATCCATCAGCTCGCCGTACACGTCGAGCTGTAGCTGCGACGCCGCGGCGTTGCCCACACGCACCGGCTTCGAGCCATCGTAGCCAGGCAACCAGTCCAGCTCTTGTTCGGGCATTCGCCGCTCGCCATCGAGCGCGTACATGATCTGGAGCTTGTCGGGGCTACCGGCGACGGCGCGCAACAGCCAGTCACGCCAAGCTTGGGCTTCGCCATAGTAGCCTGCATCCATCAGTGCCAGTAGCGTGAAGGTCGCGTCACGCAACCAGCAGAAGCGGTAATCCCAGTTCCGCTCCCCGCCAAGGCGTTCGGGCAGTGACGTCGTGGGGGCTGCACACAACCCACCCGTCGGCGCATACGTGAGGGCCTTCAAGGTGATCAAGGACCGTACGACCGCATCTCTCCACGCTCCTTGATAGGAGCAGCGGCCCGTCCACTCTCGCCAAAACCGCTCCGTGCTTGCGAGAGCCGATTGCGCGTCCCCGGCGGGCGGATCGGGCAGGTGCGATGGGCCATAGGTCAGCGTGAAGCAGGCCGTCTGTCCCGCCGTCAGCTCGAACTCACTGACGGTCGTCAGCGCTTCGCCGTGGTGCGGCACCGAGCTGCGAAGCACGACCTTGTGGGGTCCGGCGACGGCGCGAAGGGTACCGTCGGCGGCCCGGTCGACCCAAGGAACGACGTTGCCGTAGTCGAATCGCAGCGCCAGATCGCTGCGAAAGCTGACCTGTCCACGGCGCACCGTAACGATACGCACGAGATCGGATGCACCGTCGCGTACGGGCATGAAGTCGATCACGGTCGCGGAGCCGCTCTCGCACTCGAAGCTGGTCTCGAGCACCAAGCTGTCGCCCCGGTAGCGGTGGCTGACCTCGCATTCACCGGCGGGAGCGAGGCGCCATCGGCCATGCTGCTCCCCACCCAAGAGCGCGGCAAAGCAGGCCTGGGAATCGAAGCGCGGCCAACACAGCCAGTCGATCGAGCCATCACGCCCCACTAGTGCCGCGGTTTCGCAATCACCGATGAGCGCGTATGACTCGATGGGCAAGGTCATGCGGGGCTACCGTACGAGCAACAAGCGTACCGAAGCCGCGCCGTCATCGATCACCGAGCAGTGGCGGCTCCGGATTGGCACGCCCCCACCAGCGCTCCCAACAGCTCTCGAACCTCCAAGTGGTCCTTGAGGTGGTACGTGGCATTCGAGTGAGGAATGCCGACGCGCACCGTGAACGCGCTCTTGGGCAACGCGCGAAACAAGTCTTCATCGGTCTGATCGTCGCCGACGGCGAAGATGAAGTCCGGCTCGACGCTGGCGACGCAGCCGAGCGCCGCCGCACCTTTGTTGACGCCGGAGTTCCTCACCTCGACGACCTTCTTGCCTTCGAGCACTTGGACGTCGAAGTTTGCGGTGTAGCTCACCAGCTCGTCGACCAGCTCCTTGGCTCGCAGCTCTCCCAGCTCGGGATCCGCGCCGCGATAGTGCCAGGCCAGCGAATAGTCCTTCTCCTCCAGAAGTGAGCCCGGCACGCGGTCCACGTACAGCCGAATCAAGGGGGCCAGGTGGTCCTTCCACTTGCTGGCAACGGGCTTGAGAAGCTTCCACTCCCCCGCCCCGCTTCGTACCCACGCGCCGTGCTCCGCGATGATACGGAGGGGTATGCCGGAGAACCACTCATCGAGTGTCTTCCTGTCGCGGCCGCTGATGATGAACAAGTGGTTTCGTTCGTTGCGCGTCAGCCGGTCTATCAGCTGCAGGAGTGCCGCGTCTGGAGCGGCTAAATGTGGCTGCGACGCAAACGGCACCAGCGTCCCGTCGTAGTCCAACAGCACCAACCGTCGGCGCGCTTGGCTATATTGCGCGATGAAGGCGTCACGCAGCGAGCCCGCCAGGTGATGGGTCGCCAGCTTGCCTTGCCGCCCTTTGACGCGGGAAAGTGAGCCTAAAAAGGTACCCACCCAACGCTTGGCGTCGTAAGCCTGCAGGCGCTCCTGCATGGGCCGGTTGCGTCGCGCTTGCTCGGCCGGGTCCAGCAGCACCGCTTCGTGCAGAGCTTCGGCGATCTCTTTGCGGTGGTTCGGGTTGATGAGCAACGCCTCGCCCAGCTCCCGCGCGGCGCCCGCCATCTCGCTCAAAATGAGCACTCCGGTGCCGTCCGGTTTGCTGGCGAGGTACTCTTTGGCGACGAGATTCATGCCGTCGCGCAGGGGAGTGATGAGAGCGACGTTGGCGAGGTTGTAGAGAGCAACCATCTCGGAAAAGCCGAGCGCGCGGTACTGGTACAGGATGGGTACCCAGTCGACGGAGCCGTAAGCGCCGTTGATCTGCCCGACCAGCTCGTCCAGCTCGTGCTTCATGCGCTGGTACTGGTCGACTTCCGCTCGCGACGGCACGACGTTCAGGATGAAGACCACGCGCCCTCGCCATTCAGGGTAAGTCTCCAGAAAGGATTCGTAGCCGCGCAGCCGATGCAGCAGCCCCTTCGTGTAGTCGAGGCGGTCGACCGAGAAGATCACCATTCTGCCACGCAAGCCGGCCTCGATCTGCTGGCGCTGCTCCGCGACCTCGGGCGAGCGGGCCGTGTCCATGAAGCGATCGAAATCGATGCCTATCGGAAACGCCTCGGCGCGCCTGACCTCCGCGCCCATCGTGATTTCACCAAAGTGGTGCTCGAAGCCGAGAGTCCGAAACACCGACCTCAGGAAGTATTGCGCGTAGTCGTGGATCTGAAACCCGATCAGGTCGGAGCCCAGCATCCCTTCCAAGAGGGCGTGACGCCAGCGACCGGGCAAGTAGCGAAATATCTCGAAGCTCGGAAAAGGAATGTGGAGAAAGAAGCCGATCTGAACGTCGCCTCCGCGCTCCCTCAACATCTTCGGCAGCAGGAGCAGCTGATAATCGTGCACCCAAACCACGTCCCCCGGCTGGATGACATCCAGGGCCGTCTCGCAGAATATGCGATTGACGCGCTGATAGGTCTGCCACTGCTCTTCCGAATAGGCCGTGTAGCTTGGAAAGTAATGAAATAGCGGCCAAAGCGTGCTGTTGCAGAAGCCATGATAGAACGAGTCCATCTCGGCCTCGGTCAAGAACACGGGTTGCGCGCGGTGCTCCAGCCTCATCCGCGAACGCACGGCCTCCTGGTCCGAAGCTTCGACGGTGCCACCGGGCCAACCAACCCAAACGCATTCGAACTGCGGATCTTCGGCCGAGCGCCGCTCGATGTAGCTGGAGAGCGCGCTCACCAAACCGCCAGCGCTCGGCACGAAGTCATAGCTTCCCGGCTCTGCGCCAGCCTTGATCGAAAATGGCAAACGATTGGAGATCACGATCAAGCGCGCCATGCCTACGTGCGTAGCAAGGTCTCGCGCTCAGAGCCAGAGTTAGCCTCCGTTCGTTTGCTCGGTGGAGCGTATTGACACACTTCGCTCCCACCGCTTCGACGAAATGCGAAAAAGTTTGACCTGCAACTAATCGTCGCCCACGCGCTCAGCACCTATACCGGGTCGAGCCCCATGGCGATGCGCCCGGAGAAGAGCAGCTGCTTCTTCTCGGGCAGGGGATGGAAGTGGACGCCCTGGGCGTCGCGGAACAGCTTCTCGAGCGGGTTCTTGCGGAAGAAGGCGGAGCCGCCCGTGGACTCGAAGGCTTTCTGCACGGTCTTCTCGATGGCGCGAGCGGCGATGCTCTTGCGGATCAAGGTCGAGTTGGCGCGCCCAAGCTCCGGCTCGAAGGCGTAGCCGGCGGCGGATTGGACCATCTCTCGCCACGCCATTTGCGCCGTAGCCAGGGCGTTTTCCATCTCTCCGAGCAGGTAAGGCAAATGCGGATCGGTCAGGCGCTTGCGGCTGCCCTCGCGCGCCAGCGCCGCGGCCTTTTCGGCCAAACCCACGTAGGCGGACATGAAGATGGGGGCGGCGACGACGCAGATCACGTTGAACAGCGGGTGCCAGACGCCACGCGGGCGCTTCATCGACACGGCCGCGTCGGGCACGAAGACGTTTTCGAAGGTGAGCGTGTCGGAGCCGGTGGCGCGCATGCCGAGGGTGTCCCAATCGCCGTTGCTCCGCACGCCTTCCGACGTCATGGGTACGGCAAACTGCAGCACCTGCGCGCCCGCTTGCGGGTCATCGTAGGGAGCGCTCGTCAATATCAAGTCACCGGCGGGGGAGCCGCTGGCGAAGCGCTTCTGAGCCGTCACGCGGTAGCCACCTTCCACGCGCGTGGCCTGCCCGGTGCTTTCGAGCCAGTCTTGCGCGCCCGTGCTGACCAGCACGAGCTCTCCGGCTGCGACTTTGCTGAGCAGGGGCGCGGCTGGCTGCCCGTGCAGGTGGCGCCACACGGCCGCACCCACCAAATGCGTGTGCATCGAGAGCGCCAACGCCGTCGAAGGACAGAAGTGGGCAAGCTCGCGTAACATTTCGCACAACTCCGCGTGCGTGGCGCCACCCCCGCCCAGCTCCTTGGGCACCCCGGCGGACAACAACTTGCGTTCTTTCAGTAACTGATAGTTGTCGGCAACGAACGCTCCCGCTTGATCCGACGCAGAGGCGCGCTCCGCAAACGTGGGTCCCAGCTCTCGCACGACCGCAACCCAAGGGCTCGATGTGTCAGTCATCTGCCTTACTCCCTGGTCGGGGCTCAGGGAAATCCTGGCCCGTCTTGGCCACGTATGTGCCAGCCCGCACGCGGTTACAATGCCAGTCTACGTACCCGCGCAAAGCCGCAATGCTGGCAGGTCGCGAATCACCAACCGGCGTTTCAGGGAGCCGAGCACCCCAGATTTACGCCATTTCATCAGGCATTTATTGGTGCTTTGCCGACTGGTGTCGACCAGCTCGGCCAGCTCCTGTTGGGAGAGCGAGAGACGAATGCCGATGCCACCCGCCGTGGGCTCTCCCCAACGCCCGGCCAGGAAAACGAGCTTGCGTGCCAGACGCTGTTCGACCGGCATGGCCGTCACTTCTTCGAAGTGCTGAGCGAGCTGCCGCACCCGAGCCGAGAGTAGCCGGCACAGCGCCAGGCTGGCAGCTGGCGAACGCCCGAGGGCGCCGAGGAGAGCCGACTTTGGAACGCTCAGCACGCAGACCTCCTCCATTGCGGTCACCCGCGCCGAACGGCTTCCGTTCTGGAACAAGCCGAGCTCACCCACGAGCTCACCCGGACCCAGAATCGCCAACGTGGCGTCGCTCCCGTTCGCGCGACTCAGCGACACTCGCAGTCGGCCGCTCACGATGCCGAACGTCGTTTCGGTCGGCGCCCCCTGCGCGACGAGGGTCCGTCCCTTGGCGTAGCGGCGCACTTGGGCGACGGGTGCCAGCGCCGCGAGCTCGGTGGCGCCGAAAGCGGAGAAGACTTCGAGCCGTTCGAAGGCCGCGCGCTTCTGAGCTGGCGGCCGAGGTCGGGTGGGCATGCAGCCAGCTTCTCACGCCACCTCCGTCCAGAAAACGACCTCGAGTGTCGCCCGTGCGACAGCCGCTCGGCTCATGCGCCGCTAGCGTGGTGCCTACGTCACATGTCAGCGTTCCGAATCGCGCTCATTTCCGACATTCATGGCAGCGAGCTCGGGCTTCGCCGAGCCCTCGACGACATCGAACGAAGCGACGTCGATCAGATCGCGTGCCTCGGGGACGTGGCAACGCTCGGCCCTCGTCCGCACGAAGTCCTGGAAATGGTGCGCGAAAGCTGCGACCTCTTCATCCTCGGCAACCACGACGAATACTTGTTCGACGCCGCAAGCATGGGCAGCCATACGAGCTCGCCGCTGATCCAGAGCTCGGTCGAGCGCTGCCGAAACGACCTGACGGCGGCTGAGATCGCTTTCGTCAGGAGCTTCGCGCGACGCAGCGCCGTGCCGCTCGGCGGTGCTGGTTCCTTGTTGCTCTTCCACGGCTCACCTGACTCGAACGACTGCGACCTGCTGTCGGACACCCCCGATGTAGAGCTCGCAAACCAGCTCGGCGGTCACGAAGCGACCGTGATGGCCGGCGGCCACACCCACATCCAAATGCTCCGACAACACCGCGGGCGCTGGCTGGTCAATCCCGGCAGCGTCGGCCTCCCCTTCGAGCGATTCGTGGCCGGCGCACCACCGACGGTCATGGCTCACGCCGAATACGCCATTGTCGAGGCTCGAAACGCCGACATCTCGGTAACGCTGCGCCGCGTCGCGCTCGACCCCGCCGCCTTGGCAGATTCTGTCCGCGGGTGGGACAATCCGTTGGCTGACTACTTGGCCGAGCAGTACGCGCGCACCTTACCGCATCCCTAGTGCGGGCTCGTGATTTTCCAGGCCGCCGTCCCGCTGATGCGCGAGAACCAGGCTTGGAGGTTCGAGAAGTCTCCGAGCGGCGCCTCGGTCTGCTTCGCGTACATGAGCGAGCAGGCGATGGTCAGATCGCCGATCGTGAGGGCGTCGCCCACGAGGTATTCTTTGCCCTCGAGGCGCTGGTCGAGCACGGCGCCAAAGCGGCGGATGTTCGTGCAGGCTTCGTCAATCTTGTCCTGACGTGGCTCGCCCAGGCCCAGCATCGGCTTGATGATTTTCTCGAACGTGAGGGTGCCGAGCTGCGGCGAGAAATGCGCCGCGTCCCAGAATTGCCAGCGCAGCGCGTCGGCGTACACCCGCTCGTCCTTCGGCAGCAGGCCCGACTCGGGCTTCTTCGCCGCCAGGTACTGCATGATGGCCCTCGATTCGGTGAGCACCAAGTCGCCGTCGACCAACGTAGGGACGGCGCCGTTGGGGTTGAGCGCCAAGTAGTGCGGCTGCTTGTGCTCGCCCTTGGTAAAATCCAGAGTGATCTCTTCGAGCTCCGTCTGGAGCACGGCCGCCGTGACTCGGACACGGCGCACGTTCGGGGACAGTGGAGTCATGTAGAGCTTCATTGCTTGCCTCGTTCGGTAGTTCTGGACGCGACTTGCGCCCGCCCCCATGTCGCCCGCGCCGGGGCGATTTCTACACGATGTCGCTTTTTCCGAGTGCCCGTTGCCTCGCCAGGAGCCAGCGCCGAACGCCCGCATCCTCGGCCAGACCGGCTGCGCGCTCGTAGGCCTGGCGAGCGTCGTCCAGTCTACCGAGGCGCTCCAGCAGGTGTGCGCGAGCGGACCAGTAGGGCTGGTAGTCGTCTGGTGCCGTCGACTCGATGGCGTCGAGCAGCTCGAGCCCGCGCGCCGGCCCCTCCGTCTTCGCCAACGCGACCGCGTGCGCTACCCGGACCCCGAGGGTGGGCGTGAGCTGAACGAGGGTCTGGTAGAGCAGGGAAACCGCGGCGTCATCCGGCACGCCTGAACGCCGAGCATTGACGTGTGCCGATTGAATGGCGGCCTCGAGCTGGAAGGGCCCGACGCGCCCCAGGCGAACGGCCCCCATGAGGAGCGCCTCGGCTTCGGCGATGCGCTCCAAGTCCCAGGCGGACGGATCTTGCTCCGTGAGGGGAATGTACGCTCCGTCCTCGCCCCTGCGCGCCTTGGACCGCGCCTCGGCGTACAGCATCAGCGCCAAGAGCCCACACGCTTCCGGTTCTCCTGGCAGCAATTGAACCGTCAGTCGTGCAAGCCAGATCGCTTCCTCCGTGAGCCCCCGCGAAGCCGCAGCCCGCCCAACAAAGTCGTCCCAACCGCTGCCATAGGCCGCATAGATGGCCTCCAGCACCGCGGCCGCCCGCTCAGGTAGCTCTCCAATGGGACGTCGAAGGGGATGCGGGCGGCGCGGATCTTGGTCTTGGCGCGCCACAACCGTTGGCCCATCGTCTTCGGGGCGACGCGCAAGGCGGTGGCGATGCGAGCCGCATCCAAACCGAGCACCGTCTGCAGCATCAGCGGCGTCCGCACCGCCGGGTCGATGGCTGGATGCGCGCACACGAACAGCAAACGCAAACGCTCGTCTCCGAAGTAATCTCCCTCCGCCGTATCGTCGAGGCCGACCAGCAACGGCGCATGTTTGTCATGGCGTGAACGCCGGCGCGCCGCGTCCACCAACCGGCGGCGCGCCGCCGTGAGCAACCAGGCCTCCGGATTCTGCGGCACCCCCTCGAACGGCCACTGGGTCACCGCCGCAAGAAAAGCTTCTGCCAGCGCGTCTTCAGCGCCGGCAAGATCGCCGGTCCGAACCACTACGAGAGACAGCAGTCGGCCGTACGACGCGCGCGCCGCCAGCTCCGCAGGATGCATCGTCACTTGGGTTGTTCGAGCGCGGGGCGGATCTCGACGACTCCCCCGTAGGCGGTCGATGGGCAACGGGCCGCCCACTCGAGCGCTTTGTCCAGATCGGCAACGTCGATCAGGAAAAATCCGGCCAATTGCTCCTTCGTGTCGGCGAAGGGACCGTCCTGAATCTGGCGCTCGCCGCCGACGAGCCGGAACGTGGTCGCAGTGGTCGCGGCATCTTGAAGACCAGAGCCGCCGACCGCCACCCCGGAATCGTAAATCGCCTTGATATAGGCCTGGTAGGCGGCCTGGTACTCAGGGTCGCCCCGCCCCTGCACTCCGGCTTCGGTTTCGTAGACGAGCATCGCATATCGCATGAGGAGACCTGTGACGGTTGTCGCTCCATTGTCGCGCGGGTGAAGGACGTTTCTACAGGCGCCCTAAGAAAACTGAGCCCGCAGCGATTTTGGGGAGCTAGCTCGGCAATTGGTCGAGCCGGATGAAGGCGGGGCGAGCCTGGATGCGACGGCACCAGGCGGAGATGGCGGGATAGGGCTGCAGGTCGAATCCGCCTTCGGGTGCGCGGTGGACGTAAGCGAACAGGCAGATGTCCGCGATCGAGAAGGCGCCACCGACGAGGTAGTCGCCGTGGCCCAGTTGCTGCTCCAGCACGGCGAGCGCGCGCTTTCCTTCCGACCACCAGGCTTCAAATTCTTCGGGACGAGTCGGCACCGCGTCCGGATAGCGCAGTCGGAACCGCGCTCGCGAGATGACGCCGTCCACGTGAGTCTGCTCGAAGCACATCCATTGTAGGACGCGCGTCCGAAGCAGCGGCTCCGTTGGCAGCAACCGCGTTCCCTCCGCCAGATGAAACAAGATGGCCGTGCTCTCGCACAGGCAGGTGCCATCTTCGAGCTCGAGGACGGGAATTTCCCCGGCCGGGTTCTTGGCTAGGAACCAAGCTTCATGCGTTTCCCCGCGCAGAATGTTCATCTCTCGATAGACATAGGCCCGCTTGAGCTCGCGAAGAGTCAGCCGTACCTTGTAGCCGTTGCCGGAGTCGAGAAAGTCGTACAGCGTGAGCATGTCCCGCTGCGGCTTTTACCTTGGCTGCGCGCGCCGGACCAGTGACGGGAAAACGGCCGTCACGGTGCTTTGAACGGGCCGCTGCCGAAGTCGGCGCCGACGGCCACGCACCAGATGCCGACCCAATCCAGATCGGCGAGCGTCTTGTCGGCGGGCAGGGTGACGCGCCAGGTCTCTTTGCTGAAGGTCCGCCCGACGAGGTTGGGACCCATGGTGAAGGCGGGCCTGAAGCTCGAGTCTTTGGAGCCGTAGACGCGCACGTCGATGCCGTTGCCGTCGTAGGAAAAGTCGTGGAGCTCGAGCGTGCAGTCGTCGACCATGGTGATAAGGCCGCTCACTTGGCCCTCGCCGGTGTTGACGCCCAAATCGGCTGTCCAACCCACGCGCGGGCTGGTCCTGCCGCAAGCACTGGCGCCGCCAGCACCACCGGTCCCTTCGTTCACATTGCCGCCAGAGCTCGCGGGCGCGGCCGGCGAGGTAATGAACGCCACCAGATCGCGCACCTCGTCGTCGCTGAGTCGATCTTTCGCCCAGAACGGCATCACGCCGCCGGTGAGCCCCGAATACACGGCGCTTCTTGGTGATCCGCTCATGCGAATGCGGCCCGCAATGTACTCGGGCAGTCGCGTGGAGCCGGCAATCTTTGGTCCACGAATCGACCCGAGCCCATCCGTGCCGTGACACACGACGCAGCTCTGGTTGAAGGTGGAGCGACCGCGCTCGACGTCTCCGCCCGTCACGTCGGCGGGCGGGGCCACGATTTCGTAGCTGAGATCGGGGGCGGCACCGCTGGGTGCCTGCGAGTCGAGGAAGGAGCGCAGCGCCACGAAGCGAGGGTCGGACGCTTGCCAAGCCGGTGCCACCATCCATTCGGTCACGCAACTGTTGACGGCAGCCAAAAACGTGGCGGCCTTGCCGTTCTTCCACTGGCTACGTCGCGTCGCGTCCCCGATAGGATGCGCGGGTCGTCGCAGGTCGTCCGCGCTGGGCTCGCTCAAGGCATGACAGGTGGCGCAGGCGAACGAGTTACCGTCGCTGAGGGGCATGGCATACACGGCCTGGCCCGACGGAGTGTCGCTCGGCGAGTCCTTCGCAGCGCCCTGCGAGCACGCACTCAACGCGGTCACGCTGGCGATTGCCAGAAAACGAACGCCCCTCGAAAGCAACTTGGCCATCCGCCACGCTTACGCCGCACGTCGACTTTGGTTACACGCCGAAAGCTCGCGACGCAGGGCCTGCCCGGCTTCCGTGCTCATCATGTACGTTCCAAGGGCGTCGATCGCCTGCGCCTCGCTCCAGCCGAATGCTTGCTCCAGGTGCACCAGAAGGTCCGGAGCGGTTGCGCCATTTTCGTAGATTTCCCGAGATTTTGCCATGTTCCGCGAGGTTCTACGCGGGACCTCAACGGCGGTTTCGCGCAACTGAGCGGCACACCCGGCGCGGCCAGACGCTACCTTGACCGGGCCCGGCCCCGCTATTTGAGCTGAGACGCGATGTGGTCGATGGCCGCGTCGAGAGCTAGCTCGAGAGGGCGCATCGTGCGCGTGACTTGCGCCAGGAGCAGCCCACCCTGCAGGGCCGTGAGCAGCGTCATCGCTAGATCCTCGAGCTTGGCTTTGGGTTTGCTCTTGGACCGAGCCCGGATCGCCTCGAAGCCTTCCACGAATTGGGCCTCCCAGCGGGCGAAGCCCTCGCTGAGCAAGGCGCGCGAACGCGGCGTCTCGGCCAGCTCGGAAACCAAAGAACCCAGCGGGCAGCCGCCCGCGCCATCGTGCTCGCGCGTTTGCTCGATCACGTCGTCGCGCCAGCGCCGCAGCGCCGCGATCGACGTGAGCTGGCTGGGCGACGCGCTCTCGGTGGCGAGCACGCACTCGGTTTGCCGCTGAATCACCGCCAGCACCAGCGCGTCCTTGTCGGCGAAGTAGTGATAGAGCTGCGACTTGCTGGTGTCGCTCGCCGCCAACACCGCGTCCAGGCTGGTACTGGCAACGCCGTTCGCTCGCATCAGCTCAGCCGCCACCGACACGATTCGAGCTCGCGTCGCGGCGCCGCGAGACGTCCTGGGAACCGTGGCTGCGCTTGCGCTCATTCAGCGAAAGCCTAGTTGACGTTGCGAGGTCGACCACTAGATTGGACTATATAGTCCAATTCAGAAAGGTTCCAAGATGATTCGACTGTCCAACGGCGACTCGTTTCCCTCCATTTCCATCGACCTCGTGAGCGGCGGCCGCCTGAATTTGCCGGCCGATCTGGCGGGCTCTTTCAGCGTGGTGCTGCTCTATCGCGGAGCCTTTTGCCCCTACTGCAACGCCCAGCTCGCCGGCTTTGCCCGCGCCGCCAGCACTCTGGCCGAGCTCGGCATCCAGGTCGTCGCGCTCTCGGTCGATGATAGAGCCACCTCCACGGCACTGGTGGAGAAGCTCCGCCTACCCTTTGCGGTTGGCTACGGCGCGGATGCCGACGGCATTGCCGGGGTTACGGGCGCCTACGTCAACGAGTCGCCGCACCACCTACAGACGACCGGCTTCATCTTGGATCCCAACGGGCGCGTGCTCACCGCGGTGTACTCGAGCGGCGCGATTGGAAGGCTCGTGGCCGACGACGTCGTTGGGTTCATTCGTTACCTCAAGGCCCACCATTGAGCATTGACCTCCGGGTCATGGACCAGAGGAGCCACGCTCGGCATCGCTGGCTACTGGCTTCGCTGGTCCTGATCTGGGCCTTCAGCTGGCCTGCGCTCAAGGTCGGCGTTGCGTCGACTCCGCCGATCTGGTTCAGCTTCTGGCGCTACGCCACCGCCGCCGTCTGCCTGTTCGCGTTCTTGGCGGCGCGGCGCCGCCTGGTGTTTCCCGCGCGCCATGACTGGCCGCTAGTCGCTGTTTCCGGGGCTTTGCAGATGGCGGCATACTCGGCCCTCACCGGCAGCGCGCTCGGGGTGTTGCCTCCGGGTCGCGCGTCGGTTTTGGCCTTTTCCACGCCGATTTGGGTCGTTCCCATCTCGGCGTGGTGGCTGCGCGAGCGCCTGCCACGCGCGGGGCTGCTCGGCGTTGGCTTGGGACTGTTTGGGGCCTTGGCCATCGCCGCGCCTTCGCTGCTCGCCGCCAAGCGCGAAGCGTTGGCGTACGCTTTGCTCATGGGCGCGGCTGCGGCCTGGGCGGTGTCGATCGTGTTCGTGCGCGCGCACCGCTTCCGAGCCAGCGCCCTGACCCTCGCGCCCTGGCAGATGCTGGTCGCGGTCGTCTTATTGTTGCCAATCGCCCTCGTGATGGAGGGGCCGCCGCCGCCCTTGGCCACCAAGGCCTTGCTGTCACTCGCGTACGTGGCGCCGGTGGCGACCGCTTTCGCCTATTGGGCCGTGGTCGAGGTCGGCCGCCGCTTTGCGGCCAGCACCGTCTCGATGGCGCTGCTCGCGACGCCGGCGTTGGGGTTGTTGATTTCCTCGCTGGCGTTCCATGAAGAGGTCGGAGCGTCGCTGCTGCTGGGCCTCGCGCTCATCGGCACCGGAATTCGTCTGGCGACGCGCCCGGCGGCGACTCAGGATTTTCGCTGAATCCCCAGCTTTTTCATGCGGCTGCGCAGCGTGCTCGGAGTCAGGTTGAGGAATTGCGCGGCTCCTTGGCTGCCTTCGATCACCCAAGCAGTGCGGTCGAGCACGGCCAGAATGTGAAGCCGTTCCACTTCTTCGAGCGTGTTGGGGCTTGCCGCGGGCGGAACGTTTGCCGCGCCTTCGCGGTCCGAGGGCACTGTTGGCGACTCACGCGTCGCGGGCGGAGCTGGCAGATGCAGCAGGTGCGCGTCGAGATCCAGCGTGGGGCCGCTGGACAGCACGACGCCGCGCTCGATCAGGTTTTCCAGCTCGCGCACGTTGCCCGGCCAATGGTAGTCGATCAACCGCTCGAGCGTGGCGGTGGCAATAGCCTGTATCGGCTTGCCGGATTTTTTGGCGTGTCGCCCTAGGAAGTACAAAGCGAGCGGCCCAATGTCGGCGGGGCGTTCGCGGAGCGGCGGAACGTGCAGCGGCACGACGTTCAAGCGATAGAAGAGGTCCGAACGAAAACGCCCTTCACGGATCGCCTGCGTGAGATCACGATTGGTCGCGGCGATGATCCGCACGTCCACACGCACCGTTTGACTGCTGCCCACGGGCTCGAACTCGTGCTCTTGCAGGGCCCGCAGCAGCTTGACCTGGGTTTCGAGGGGAAGCTCGCCCACTTCATCCAAGAACAGCGTGCCGCCATCGGCCAGCTCGAAGCGCCCGACGCGTTTGGCCAGCGCGCCCGTGAACGCGCCTTTGACGTGCCCGAACAGCTCGCTCTCCACCAGGCCCGCGGAAATTGCCCCGCAATTCACCTTCACCAGCGGGCGGCCACGGCGCGGGCTGCGGCTGTGCAGCGCGCGCGCCACCAGCTCCTTACCGGTCCCGGTCTCGCCGGTGATGAGCACGCTGGCTTCGCTGGCCGCGATCGACTCGATCTGCTGCACCAGTTTTTGCCAGGCCGGGCTGCCGCCGATGATCTCCTCGAAGTTGTGCTCGCTCTGAATTTCCTCTTGCAGGTACGTGTTCTCGCTCTGCAGCTTGTCCTTCAGACGTTGCACTTCGGCCAAGGCTTCGCGCAGCGCGCGCTCGGCGCGGACCCGCTCCAGCTCGGCGCAGCCGCGGGCCGCAAAGATTTCCAGCACCGCCAAATGGTCCGGCGTCGGTTTCATCGGCTCGGTGTGAAGCACGGCAATGTGACCGAGCACGGCGCCAGCCGCGTTGCGCATCGGAACGCCGACGTAGCTGTCCACGCCGATCTGCTGCAGCCACAGATCCTCGGGGAACAGCTGCTGCAGTTGGGTAACGGTGGAGCAGACGTAGCCGGCCGCTACGCGTTGGCACGGAGTGCCCGGAAAGCGGTAGCTGAAGCCGTCGCCGAACTGTGTGCCTTCCCAATAGGCCAGCGAGCGAGACTCGAGCGGGCTCAACGTCTCGGCGACGAACGCGTAGCGGGCACCCAGCGCAGTCGCGGCATGACGAGCCAACGAACGGAAGAATTCGTCCCCGGTAGCCGCGGAGGTGCCTTCCGCCAGGACGCGCAGGACATGAGATGAGGCAGAAAGCGACGTGCTTGGCTGTGGACCTACCACCGGATGCTCCGCGGCTATTCTGAGGGCCAGGGCGTTTTCAGCGTCAAGAGCCACGATATTTCGCGGCCACGGCGCCTGAGCCCCACGAAATGTCGTGGCCACGGCCGAGCGTCAGACGGGCCGAAGGTCGCAAAACGTCGCAAATCCCTGGCATCGCCGTGCCGATTGCCGGCGGCATGCGGGTTGCTCTAGGGCGCGCGTGCTCCGCATCAGTCGTGTCGACCAGAGAAGCGACGGCGTCTGCCTCAAGGTGGAGGGACGGCTGAGCGGCGATGGGGTGGCGCTCTTGGAAGGCGAGCTGGCCGAGGCAGCACGGGCCACGAGCTCGCTCTCGCTCGATTTGGCGGCGGTCGACTTCGCCAGCCTGCAGGCGATCGAGATGCTCGGCGCCGCAACCGCTCGCGGCGTGCGCGTCGTCGCCTGTTCACCCTTTCTGGCCGAGTTGCTGGTGACGAGCGCGCCATGACCTCGCTCGACCACACCGTCCAGCCCCCGGCCCAGGAGCGCGGCAGCGCACCGCCAGACCTCGAGACAAGCTCGCTCGATCGCGCCATGAGTCGCTACGCCGAAGGGCACGATGCCGCATTTGGCGAGGTGTTCAACGGTCTGTCGCCGCGGCTGCTCGCGTTCTTGCGCCGGCTGTGCGGCTCCCCGGAGCTGGCGCACGATCTGGTTCAAGAAACGTTCTTGCGCATGCACCGCGCCCGGGGCTCGTTCGTTCCTGGCAGCGCGGTCGTGCCGTGGGCCTACGCCATCGCCCGCAACTGCTTCGTGAGCCACGCGCGCTCGCTCAAGACGCGAGCCGCCAGAAGCAGCCTGGATATTACCGACCACGAGGTCGCCGCCGGGCTCGACGCCAACGCGGAGGAGACGGCCGCCGTGCGCCAGAGCGCCGAGCTGGTGGAGCGGACGCTGGCCCAAATGTCCGTAACCAATCGAGAAGCCTTCGTTCTCATCCGTTTCGAGGGTCAAAGTGTCGCAGAAGCGGCGCAGATCCTGGGGGCCAGCGAGGGCGCGGTGAAGCTGCGCGCCTTTCGGGCGTACGAGATTTTACGTGCCGCCCTCAAGTCCGCAGAATTGGGAGGCGACAGTCAGCGCTCCTGAAACCAACTCGACTTGGAAGCGTAGGTTGCCTTGCCCCCGCCCCCTATTTGCCGTCGTCCCCATTTCCTCGAGAATGCCTAGCCCCCGTGAGTAGCCCGACCGACCCCGAACTTGCCGCGCTCCTCGGCGAGATCCCCGATCCCGCCGCTGCGGCAAGCCCCGCCGCGCCGCTCCGGCTGCCCAGCCTTCCGGAAGCGGCGACTCGTTCGGTCGTGCAACGCCGTCGAGCCGCCGCGTTGATCGGGGGGCTTTCGTGGCTGGGCGTGCACTTGGCGGTGTATGGCATTCGAACCGACCTGAGCGGCTTGCCACTGACCTACGTGGCTGCGCAAATCGCGCTGCCGGTCTTGCTGGCGACGGGCTCGCTCCTGGTCGCGCTCGGCTCTGGCAAGCTTGGCCTGGGGCTGAAGATCGGCCTCGTCAGCAGCCTGGCGCTGCTGGGCCCGATCTCTTTTTGCCTGATCGCGTTGGGAGCGCCCGTGCCGCGCGTCCCGGAGCCGGGAACGCTGGTCGACACCGTGCTCTGCTTCGACATCACGGTCGCGTGGGTGGCGGTTCCGCTGCTGTGCGCCGCCATCACCCTGCGCGGCGCCTTCGCGGCCGGCGCGCGCTGGCGAAGCGCGCTCGTCGGCGCCGGCATTGGCCTGTTCGCCGGCGCAACCATGAACCTCCATTGCCCCAACGTCGCGCCCGCCCACATGCTGCTCGGTCACGGCCTGGCCGTCGTGATCGCCGCCGCCCTCGGCGCACTAGCCCTCGCACTGCGCGCCCGAGCCTAACCAAACAGCAAAAGCACCGCGCGCCGCCGCGACAAGCATTCGATACATCTTGGGGCTGTTCCGGTAGGGACGGCCCTTTCGGGCCGCCCCCCGGACAAAACCCGGCGAGCGGATTTCCCGCACCGGGCTTCCACCTAAGGTCGACGGAGAGCAAATCTTTCGGTTGGCCA